>Ga0209750_1000797_pt1 | contig 13938 bp, 17 predicted proteins | sample YNPBryulayer2012_FD_185813 | JGI IMG/M metagenome (GOLD analysis project Ga0209750, IMG submission 185813) | Anoxygenic and chlorotrophic microbial mat microbial communities from Yellowstone National Park, USA - YNP Bryant MS upper layer 2012... ...
GGCGATCAGGGCAGCCACCATCAGCCCGCGGTCTTTCAGGGTGGGAACGATGATAGCAATGAAGGTCAGCGCCAGGGTGAAATCGAGCGACCAGTTCTGAGGCAGGTTTGCGCCCAAAAAGACGCCCACCGCCGTGCTTGCCTGCCAGCAAGCCCACAGCGCCAGACCGGCGCCCAGAAAAAAGCCCGGCGAATGGTTGCCCAAAGTTGGCGTGCGTTGATACTCAGCAATGGTCACCGCATAGGCTTCGTCGGTCAGCAGATAGGCGAGAAGAAATTTCCAGGCTGGCCGCAGCGGCTGCAAATAGGGCGCCACCGAGGCGCTGTACAACAGGTGACGCAGGTTGACCACAAATATCGTCAATACGGTCAGAATCAGTGGCGAGGCGGTGGCGTAGAGTTGGGTAGTGATGAATTGCGCCGAGCCGGCAAAGACCATCGCCGACATAGCTTGAGCCGCTGCCGGGGGCATGCCCGCCGAGAGTGCCAGCACGCCGTAGATCATCCCAAACGGGGCAACGCCGATCAACAGCGGCGCTTCCGCCCGCACCCCTCGCCAGAACTCTTCCGCCAGCCGCGGCGGATCGCGTGGTTCGCTCATCAGCAACGCCGGCAGCCAGCCTATTCGATTTTCAGGATTTTCAGGGTGATTTTGCCAGCCGGCGTTTCGGCGGTGACCACTTCACCAACTTTATGCCCTATCAAGGCGCTGCCAATGGGTGATTCGTTCGAGATCTTTCCGTTGCGCGGATCGGCTTCTTTGGCACCCACGATCAGATAGGTTTCAGGAGGGTAGGGCTCCTCCTGAACGGTTACGCGCACGCCCACCTGAACTTCCTCTACGGGACCGCTATTGTTTTCCACAATGGTGGCGTTTTTGAGCAGATATTCCAGCTCCTGGATGCGCCCTTCCAGGAAAGCCTGATCCTCCTTGGCTTTGTGATAGTCGGCGTTTTCCGAAAGATCGCCCTGGGAGACGGCGTGGCGAAGCCGCTCGGCGATTTCTTTGCGAGCAACAGTGGTCAGGTATTCCAGTTCCTCTTTTAGCTTTGCAGCTCCTTCAGCCGTTAAGATCGGTGTCTCGTTCATCTTGATTCACTCCGTTAAGAATAAAGGCGATAAGACCTCTTTTGATTAAGGTCACTGCTGAGTTTGCAGAGAACACAGAGACATTTCTGGAGAGCTTTGCCCTCGCAGCGCTCTGCAGTTTTTTGCAGTGAGCTCAATTGCGAGTCTGCTGAAAGACGGTCGTTTCACCGCTGAGGCGCAAGGTATGTTGAACGCTACGCTTTGCGGTGAGTTTTCCAATGGGGTCAATTATAACAAATCATCCTGTGCTTAAGAAAAGGGAAACCGCCTGCGTAGAGTAGGACAACGATAAAATTTGTCCTACAAAATCGATTTTTCGTGTTCATTCGCGTCCATTCGCGGTTAAGAGCAACCCCGTTTCTGACAAAACTCTAATCTCTTGCATGAAATACCTGTTATAATATAGGCAAATACTAGACAAATAATGGATAATCTATCAATGACAATGACTCAAAATGCAGTCTCGCCGATTCTGGTCAGCGGAGCAACCGGTTATATCGGCGGTCGGTTGGTGCCAGCCCTTCTGCAAGCGGGCTATGCGGTGCGCGTGCTGGTGCGGGATGCCAGACGCCTGCAGGGTCGTCCCTGGCTTGCTCAGGTGCAGGTTGTGGAGGGCGATGTCTTGCAACCCGAAACCCTACCGCCGGCTTTAAAGGGTGTGGCTGTGGCTTATTATCTGGTGCACAGCATGGCTGCCAGTCAGGATTTTGACCGCCGCGATCGGCAGGCAGCCCAGAACTTCGCCCAGGTTGCCCGTCAGCAAGGGGTGCAGCGGATCATCTACCTGGGGGGTTTGGGCGACCCGCAAGCCAACCTCTCCCATCACCTGCGCTCCCGCCAGACTACCGGGGAGGTGCTTCGGCAGGCTGGGGTGTCGCTCACCGAGTTTCGGGCAGCGATTGTGGTCGGCTCGGGCAGTATCTCTTTTGAAATGATCCGCTATCTCACCGAGCGGATTCCAGTAATGATCTGCCCGCGCTGGGTCTATCAACGCGTTCAACCGATTGCGATCAACGATGTCATCGCTTACCTGGTGGCTGCGCTAAAGACGCCTGCCAGCGCAGATGCAGTCATTGAAATCGGCGGCGCAGATGTCCTGACCTATGGAGAGATGCTGCTGGGCTATGCCAGAGCGCGGGGCTTAAAGCGCTGGCTGCTGCCGGTGCCCTTTCTAACGCCGCGCCTTTCTTCCTATTGGGTTCATCTGGTCACCCCAATTCCGGCTGCGCTGGCGCGCCCATTGATTGACGGCCTGCGCAATGAAGTGATTGTGCGTCATCCCCTGGCAAAGCAATTGTTCCCCGAAATTGAGCCACTGGACTATCAGAGCGCCCTGGCGCTTGCCCTGGCCGAGTTAGATGCCCAACACATCGAAACCTCCTGGAGCGATGCGCTTTCTACCAGCCAGGGAGACGTGGTGCCGGTTTCCTTAACGACCCAAGAAGGGATGATCATCGAGCGTCGCCAGCGGATTGTCCCTGCCTCTCCTGCTCAGACCTTTCGCGCCTTTAGCCGCCTGGGAGGGAAAACGGGATGGTTATACCTCAACCTGCTGTGGCAAATTCGCGGCGCCATTGACCGCCTGGTCGGCGGGGTGGGCTTGCGGCGCGGGCGGCGTGACCCCGAGATGGTGCGGGTGGGCGATGCGATCGATTTCTGGCGGGTGGAAGCTGTGGAAGCAGACCGCCGTCTTTTACTGCGCGCCGAGATGAAGTTGCCCGGGAAAGCCTGGCTGCAATTTGAGGCTATCCCTTATGCTGAAGGGCAAACGCGCCTCGTCCAAACAGCCTTCTTCGCTCCCAAAGGATTATCGGGGCTGGCGTACTGGTATCTCCTTTATCCGCTTCATAGCCTGATCTTTAGCGGCTTGATCGATCGACTCAAACAGCTTGCCGGCCAGTCGGATGCAAATTGCACCACGCATCCTTTCCCAGAGAAGGTGTAATTATGAAAAACTCGCGGCTATTGACCATTTTCATCATCGTCTTTGTTGATCTGTTGGGCTTTGGACTGATCTTACCCTTACTGCCCTATTATGCCGAGTCTTATGGGGCAACGGCTAGCGTGGTGGGCCTGCTGGTGGCTTCGTATGCCGCCGCTCAACTCGTTGGCGCTCCATTGCTGGGACGGTTGTCCGACCGTTTTGGCCGCCGCCCGATCCTGCTGGTTTCGGTCTTTGGAACGTTTCTGGGGTTTCTCTTGCTGGCTCTGGCAGAACCGATTGGGCGCAGCATGGCCGCCTTGCTTTCCGTTCAACCAGCCAACCTTTTCATCGTGGGTGTGCTCTTTCTCAGCCGCATCCTAGACGGTTTAACCGGCGGCAACATCAGCGTTGCGCAAGCCTATATCGCCGACGTCACCGATGAGCGCAATCGCGCCCGCGGTCTGGGTTTAATCGGGGCGGCTTTCGGGCTGGGCTTTATCATCGGGCCGGCTGCCGGGGGCGCTTTGAGCCAGTTTGGGTATAGCGTGCCAGCTTATGCGGCAGCCGCTATTGCCTTCCTAAACCTGTTGCAGATTTTCTTCTTGTTGCCCGAGTCGCTTTCGCCGCAACAGCGGGAGGCGATCTCGCAGCACGCCCGCCCACCGTTTACGCTAAAGGCGCTGTGGCAGGCATTGCAACGGCCCAAGGTAGGGCCACTCTTGCACGTGCGCCTGTTCTTTGGCTTAGCCTTTGCCACCTTCCAGACCGTATTTTCCCTCTTCGCCCAAGCCATTGGTATAGAAGCCCGCACGACCGGGTTTATTTTAGCCTATGTGGGTGTCCTGTCGGTCATCACTCAGGGCGGTTTGATCGGTCTGCTCACCCGTCGTTTCCGCGAAAACGCTCTCTTGATCAGTGGGTTATGGATCATGGGGCTTTCGCTATTGGGGTGGGCGTTCACCCGTAATCTTGCCACCCTTTTGGTCTTGTTATTACCGCTGGCCGTTTCGGGAGGCATGCTCAACACCGTGATTCAAAGCGCCCTCAGCAAATCGGTCAGCCGCGAAGAAGTGGGCGGAACCCTAGGTCTGGCGTCTTCGCTCGAGGCTATCACACGGGTGATTGCCCCGACCCTGGGCGGTTTTCTCATCCAGAGCGTTGGGGTGTGGGCACCGGGCGTCTTTACGGCTCTGCTCATGGTTTGGACGGTCGCTTTTGCTTACCGGCGCATTATTCATCCCGGCCGCCTGGAACGTATGCAGATGGAGTCAAGCCGTGCCAAAGTGGCTTAAGTTTCTGCTATTGGGCTTGCTGGCATTGCTGCTCCTGGGGAGCGGCGGTTTTATCCTGTGGGCAGGCAATCCCTTGCCAGCCATGCCTGAAGCGCTGGCAGCCCTTCAAACGGACGAGCAAGTGGAGGTGCGGGTTGAGAAAAGCAGGCTGATCTTTCTGCCTCGGGCCGCCTCGCCAGCCACGGGCTTCATTTTTTATCCTGGTGGAAGGGTGGATGCCCGCGCTTATGCTCCCTTAGCGCACGACCTAGCCGCAAAAGGCTTTCTGGTCGTCATTGTCAAAATGCCTTTGAATCTGGCGGTTTTCAACCCCAATGCCGCCGAAACGATTTTGGCAACCTACCCTCAGATTCGCCATTGGGTCGTCGGCGGACATTCCCTAGGCGGAGCCATGGCAGCCAGCTTTGCCAGGCAGAACCCTGCTGGAGTGGATGGCCTGATCCTGCTGGCATCTTACCCGGCTAGCAGCGCCGACCTCTCAAAAACCGACCTGGCGGTGCTTTCGATCTATGCTACCCAAGATCGGTTGGCAACGGTGGAAAAAATCCGCGCCTCCCAAGCGCTTTTGCCGCCAACCACCCAATGGGTGGCAATTGAAGGTGGCAACCATGCCCAGTTTGGCTGGTATGGTGAGCAACCCGGCGATGGCACAGCTACCCTCAGCCGCCCAGAGCAGCACCGGCAAACCCTATCCGCAATCAGCAATTTTCTAGAAAGTGTTCAACTCCGATGAAAGAACCCCTTCGTCAATTTATCGTTCTCCTCAGCATCCTTCTTACTCTGATCATCAACGGTCTAGCAAACGCCCTGCCCTTCAACGGGCTGACCACCGGTGAGATTTCCAACCGTTTTCAGGTCTATTTTGTGCCGGCCGGTTATGTGTTTTCCATTTGGGGGGTCATCTATCTTGGTCTGATGGCTTTTGCCGTTTACCAGGCTTTGCCGGCTCAAAGAGCCAATCCTCGCTTACGGGCGATCGGCGGTTGGGTGGTGCTGGGTAGTCTTGCCAATAGCGCCTGGATTTTCCTGTGGCATTACGAGCAATTTCCCCTTACTTTGTTGGCAATGCTGGTGTTACTGTTCAGCTTGATTCGCACCTATTTGAAGCTGGGCATTGGCCGTGTGAGTGTCTCCAGAGCAGAGAGCTTGCTGGTTCATCTGCCGTTCCGAATTTATCTGGGTTGGATTACGGTAGCCACGGTGGCAAATGTCACCACGCTGCTGGATTATTTGCAGTGGAACGGTTTTGGGATCTCAGCCGAGGGGTGGTTCAGCCTGATCTTGATTGCTGTGCTGGGGATCGCTGGCTGGGTTAATTACACCCGCCGAGATGTTGCCTTCACCCTGGTGATTCTGTGGGCGCTGGCTGGGATAGCCATCAAGCACAGCGCCGTGCGCGGCGTGGTTGTGCCAACCTGGCTGACGTTTGCCCTGGTCTCTGCCAGCTTGTTCTTACCGCCTGCTATTAGACCCTATAAAATGTCGGAGAAAGGTGCATGAAAACGTTTTGGCGTGGTGTTTTGATCTTCATTGGATTGCTGCTGGTTGGGCTGATTGTGGGTCCTTTGCTAATCCCGATTCCGCCTTTAGAAGGCACCCAACCCCCGCAGGCGCTTGCCGATCCCGATAGCCAGTTTATTCCGATAAATGGTTTGCAAGTGCATGTTAAAACCCAGGGGCAAGGCGAGCCGGTTTTTGTCTTGTTGCATGGCTTTGGAGCCAGTGTCTATTCCTGGCGAGCCGTGATGCCCGGCCTGGCACAAGCTGGCACAGTGATTGCCTTTGATCGCCCGGCCTTTGGCTTGACCGAGCGACCTTTACGGTGGCAGGGGCGCAACCCCTATAGCCCTGAAGCGCAAGTAGAGCTGGTCATTGGGCTTATGGATCATTTTGGGGTAGAAAAAGCTATTTTGGTGGGCAACTCGGCCGGTGGAACGGTTGCCATGCAAACAGCTCTTGCTTATCCGCACCGCGTCGCGGCCTTAATTCTGGTGGACGCAGCCGTTTACGCCGGCGGCGGAGCGCCAGCCTGGCTGCGGCCGTTGTTTGCTACCCCGCAACTGCGCCGCTTGGGACCCTTGTTCATGCGCCAGATTCAAACGCGGGGGATGGAGTTATTACGCCTTTCCTGGCACGACCCCAGCCGCATTCCCGCCGAAACGATTGCCCTCTATCAGAAGCCTTTGAAGGCTGAAAATTGGGATAAGGCTCTTTGGGAGCTGGTTGTTGCCAGCCGCGAGTCAGACTTGCCGGCCCGCTTAACAGAGATCCAAATGCCTTGTCTGGTGATCAGCGGCGATGACGATCGCGTCGTGCCAACCGCCGATAGCCTGCGCCTGGCTGAAGAATTGCCCAATGCTACCTTAGCGGTGATCGAAAAGGCCGGTCATGTGCCGCATGAAGAACGCCCAGAGGCTTTTCTGGAAGCCGTGGCAGAGTTTCTGGCAGCTTCTGGCCTGAACAGACCATGAGAAAGAGGCAAATGCTCTTCAAAGCGTTAAGTGCAACCGCCCCTTGCCCTGTGGAAGAGGCGCCGGCGGTGAGGGTGTCTCCCCTCTCCCGTTCTGGGAGAGGGGCCGGGGGTGAGGGCAACCTCCCCTCTCCCGCCCTGGGAGAGGCGCCGGCGGTGAGGGTGTCTCCCCTCGCCCGCCCTGGGAGAGGCGCCGGCGGTGAGGGTGTCTCCCCTCTCCCGTTCTGGGAGAGGGGCCGGGGGTGAGGGCTACCTCCCCTCTCCCGCCCTGGGAGAGGCGCCGGCGGTGAGGGTTGCCCCCAACTCCAATCATCCATTAACTCGAAAGGAAGGAAACAATGCCAAAAGTAACTCTAAATACCCCAGCGCCTGAATTCACTCTCCTCGATTTCAATGGCAAAACGGTAAGTCTCTCCGATTTTCGCGGCAAGGCGCATGTCCTGCTGGTTTTCAACCGCGGTTTTGTCTGACCCTTCTGCCAGCGGCACATGGCGCAGTTGCGCCAGGACTATGCAAAATTTCAACAGCACAGCGCAGAAATCCTTGTGGTCGGTCCAGAAAATGCCCGTGCCTTTGCGGAGTACTGGCACAAAAACGATTTGCCGTTCATCGGCTTGCCTGACCCGAAAGCCAGCGTGCTGAAGCTCTACGGCCAGGAAGTCAATCTGTTTAAACTGGGCAGGATGCCCGCCCAGGTGATTGTCGATCGCAACGGCATCGCCCGTTTTGTCCATTACGGTCACAGCATGGCAGACATCCCCCCAAACGAGGAGTTGCTTGAGTTACTCGATCAGTTAAACCACCCGCCTGAGGCATAGCATGTCCTTTTGGGAAATATCTCTCCTGTTGTCTTTCGTCATCCTCGGGGCAATGACCATTCTATGGTTGCTGAGCTTGCGCCTACGCGACTCGGGGATTGTGGATGTTTTCTGGGGGATTGGATTTGTAATCGTTGTCTGGGGGGTGTTTTTCCTTAGCAGCGATGGTGTGACGCCTCGCAAGGTTTTAATCAGCAGTCTGGTCAGCGTCTGGGGGTTACGTTTGGCGATCCATATTTTGATTCGCAACTGGGGAAAGAGCGAAGATTTCCGTTACGCTGCCTGGCGAGCGGAGGCTGGCAAGAGCTGGTGGTGGCGTAGTTATTTTAAGGTGTTTCTGTTACAAGGGGTCATCTTGCTCATTGTCGCTGCGCCTTTGCTGGCAGCTCAAGTCCATGCTATACGTGCGTCTCTTATCTGGTTGGATGGTCTGGCTGTTGCCCTCTGGCTGACTGGTTTTGTCTTCGAAGCTGGCGGCGATTGGCAACTTATGCGCTTTAAGGCAAATCCGGCTAATCGCGGTAAAGTGCTGCAGAGCGGCTTCTGGCATTACACCCGCCATCCGAACTATTTTGGCGATGCGTTGCAATGGTGGGCATTTTATCTGATCGCCCTATCTGGCGGTGGTTGGTGGACGATCTTCAGCCCATTGCTGATGACCTATTTGCTGGTACGAGTCTCCGGGGTAGCCATGCTGGAAAAGAGTCTACAAGATGCCAAACCAGCCTATCGGGAATACATTGAGCGAACCAGCCCATTTTTCCCCTGGTTTCCCAAAAGATCCAGGAACTAGCGTTGATCGTTTCTCCCTCATCCCCAACCCAACCTCCCCTCTCCCGCCCTGGGAGAGGCGCCGGCGGTGAGGGCAACCTCCCCTCTCCCGCCCTGGGAGAGGCGCCGGGGGTGAGGGCAACCTCCCCTCTCCCGCCCTGGGAGAGGGGCCGGGGGTGAGGGCTGCTCCCCTCGCCCGCCCTGGGAGAGGCGCCGGCGGTGAGGGCAACCTCCCCCCTCCCGCCCTGGGAGAGGCGCCGGCGGTGAGGGTGTCTCCCCTCTCCCGCCCTGGGAGAGGCGCCGGGGGTGAGGGTCTCTCCTCCAACTGGAGCGGTTTTTTTCGGTGATATAATTTCCTTCAACCGATGTTGATTCTGGCTGTTGGAATGCCGCGGGCTGGCTCTGGCTGGCATTATAACCTGATGCACGATCTGATCGTCGCCGCAGGAGGAACCGACGCGCGCCAGATTCGCAAGCGCTATCACCTGGAATCGATCCTCACCGAAGTCAATTGCAACCTGGGCGCCCTGACCCCGCGCCGCTTGCTGCTCTGTCTGCTTCCATCCCTGTTCGGATACACCTATGTTTTCAAAGCCCATGCTGCGCCCACTCCTCTGGCAAAATGGCTCCTGGGACGCAGTTGGATGAAGGCAGCCTATATCTACCGCGACCCACGCGATGCTCTGCTCTCGGCTTATGAAAACGGCCGCCGCGCTCGCGAAAAGGGCAACCGCAACGCCTTCGCCGAACTCACCGATTTCGAGCATGCCCTCGATTTCATGCGCCAGTATGTAGCCATCTCCGAGCAATGGCTGGCAATCCCCTCTGTGCTGGCGACGCGGTACGAAGATCTTTTGTCGGACTATGGGTTAGAAGCCAAACGCTTAGCCCAATTTCTGGGATTAGACCCGTCTGTTCCAGAAATCCAGGCCGTCATCGAACACTATCAACCCCACCGCTCACCAGAAGAACAAAAAGGTTTGCACTTCCGCCAGGGAAAAATCGGCCGTCACCGCCAAGCCTTTCAAGAGCAAGAGGTGGAGCTCCTCAATCGCACCTTTCGACCCTATTTGCTCGCCCACGGCTACCTTATCCCAGGTACAGCCCAGCTCTCCCACCCTGAGCAATAGAGTAACGATTTTACGTTTGAATCAAGGCTTTCTCACCGTGACTACCGCCTGGGCTCGTTCCAGTTGTTCGGCGTCCAGCGTGACCAGAGGAGTAGCGAAACGCCTCGCGACGGCAACATCGACGGCGTCACTACCGCGCAGGCGATGGCGGGCGGCAATTTCGGCCGCCAGAGCAGCCAGGTTTTCATCCAGGTTGATCCAGGTAACGTGGGGAAACCGCCGAAACTCATAAAGCCAGTCCGCAGTATTCATCGACGCATCTCCGAGAGGATTTCCAGCGCGCTTTTTTCGCTCTGCCAGCCTTTGCCAAGTTCATCACGGATTTTTTCCAACCGCGCCCAGACTTCGTCTTCCGTTGCCTGCGGAAGAGACGCATCCATGGTGACGAGCAGCGCAACCGGCTTGCCGCGTTGGGTAATGATATAGCGAGCGTGTTTTTCGCGCACGGCGCGCGCCAACGCTGAGGCGCGGGATTTTAATTCGCGAATGCCAATTTCTTCCTTCATCAATATCTCCTTTGTGGTTCTTTATGTGACCACATTAGAGATTGTTACTTCTCTTCTCATTGCTGTCAAGCACTTTCGCAAACAGCACATAAGGCAACCATCGCAATCTGGCGGAAAGGGCAGCGTCTTTCCAGCCATTTATCGGTTATTCACAGACACTGGGCACATCATATCCTTGGGAACACAAGAGCATTGTAGCCGAACGAACAAATCCTCGTCCATTCTTAACCTGCAGGGTTGAATCGCCAAAAGGGATTCATGCCTACGAGGGCACTTGACATACTTACCATCTCATATTATCATATCATCAATCAATGATATTATAATCGAGAAACCCATGCTCCTCACCTCCGAAACTACTCACTTGAACGTCAAAGCGCGACTCTTTCGCGGCTTCAGCGACCCCTCGCGCTTAAGAATCCTGGAGGCCTTGCGGGCAGGCGAGCTTACCGTCGGCGCGATCGTCGAGCGGACGGGGCTTTCTCAATCCAATGTTTCCAATCACCTGTCCTGTCTGCGCGATTGCGGCCTGGTGACGCCCGAACCGCGCGGCAAGTTCGTTGTCTATCGCTTGAGCGACCCGCGCGTGGAAGAATTGCTCCACCTGGCAGAGACGCTCCTTGCCGATGTGGCGCGCGGCGTTTACGAATGCACTCGTTACAGCGTGGCAGAAAATTCATGACGCAACTTCAAACCCTCGAAATCCCCATCTCTGGTATGGACTGCGCCGAATGCACGCAACACGTTCAACAGGCTATCGAAAGACTGCCCGGCGTGCACTCGGTGCAGGTCTTCCTCGGTGCGGAAAAAGCGCTTGTGCGCCTCGACCTCGATCAGGCAGGACTCCCCGAAATCCGCGCCGCCGTTCACGCTGCAGGGTATGATGTTCCCGCCTCGGATATCCTCCAGATTGCTCCCGTCTCAATGGATGGTATCAACCGCCGCTTGACACTCCTGCTGGTCGCCGTGTTTGCTCTCATTCTGGGCGCGGTTCTCTTTGGCGAGTTCCTGGGATGGTTCGACTACCTGAATGAGCGTGTCCCCTTCCTGCTGGGTTTGATGCTGGTTCTCGCCGGCGGCTATCCTGTTTTCTTAAACGTCCTGCGCGCCGGCTTGAGGCGGCAAATCACTTCCCATACCCTGATGACGCTAGGAGTTCTTGCCGCCCTAGCTGTCGGGCAATGGACAACCGCAGCGCTGGTGGTGCTGTTTATGCGCATTGGCGATATTGTCGAAAACTTCACTGCCAAATCCGCCCGCCGCGCCATCAGGGAGCTTGCTTCACTTGCCCCGCAGACTGCTCGTGTCGAACGGGACGGGGTGGAAGTCGAAGTTCCGATCCAGGATGTCAAAGTGGGAGAGACCGTTATCGTCCGTCCAGGCGAAAAGATTCCGGTGGATGGCGAAGTGATTGGCGGACAGGCTACCCTTGACCAATCGGCTATCACCGGCGAAGCGATGCCCGTCGAAGCTACTCGTGGCAGTCGCGTCTACGCCGCCACCATCGCCAGGCTCGGCAGTCTGCGCATCCGCGCCGAACGAATCGGCATGGAAACCACTTTCGGGCGGGTGATCAAAATGGTGGAGGAGGCCGAAGCCCATCGCGCCGACGTTCAGCGCCTGGCTGACCGCTTTAGCGCCTGGTATCTGCCCGTTGTCGCCGCCATTGCCGCCCTGACGTTCCTGCTCTCGCGCAATCCGTTGTCCAGCGCGGCTGTGCTGGTGGTGGCTTGTTCGTGTTCCTTTGCACTGGCAACCCCGGTGGCAATGCTGGCGTCCATTGGGGCGAATGCCCGGCGCGGCCTGCTGATCAAGGGCGGCAAAACCCTCGAATTGCTCGCCCGCGCCGATGTGCTGCTGGTGGACAAGACCGGCACGCTCACCTTGGGGCAACCGCAGGTGACAGATGTCATTTCGTTAAACGGGATGGCGCGGGCTGAGATCCTGACCCTGGTTGCTTCGGCGGAACGCTATTCGGAACACCCGCTGGCAGCCGCCGTCCGCACGCTGGCACAACGGGAAAACATCCCTCTGCTCGAACCGCAAGAATTCGAATCCGTGCCGGGTTTGGGTGTGCGCGCTGTAATTCAAGGACAGTGTATTGCGGTGGGCAATCGCCGTCTGATACCCGCCGCCGAGGCATCTCCCCTAGCGGCCGAACTCGAAGCGCAGGGAAAGACGCTTCTCTTTCTGGAGAGCGGCAACCAGTTGGCCGGCATCCTGGCTGCCCAGGATACGCTACGCCCCGAAGTGCCGGCCGCACTGGAAGCCGTGCGCGCCCTGGGCATCCGTCACATCGAACTGCTCAGCGGTGATAACGAGAGAACCGCTGCCGCCCTGGCGGAAGAACTGGGCATTGCCTGGCGCGCCAACCTCCTCCCGGAACAGAAAATCGAGGTGGTGAAGGACTATCAAGGGCGCGGACATACGGTCGTCATGGTCGGCGACGGGGTGAATGATGCCCCAGCGCTCGCCCAGGCAGATGTGGGTATTGCCATGGGTGCTGCCGGGAGCGATGTCGCCATCGAAGCCGCCCACATTGCACTGATGCGCGAGGACTGGAATCTGGTGCCAGAGGTGATCCGCATTGCCCGGCGCACCCTGCGGGTGGTCAAGATAAACCTGGCATTTACGGCGGTCTACAACCTGGTGGGGCTATCGCTGGCTGCGTTTGGAATCCTACCGCCTGTCCTGGCTGCGGCAGCGCAATCTCTGCCCGATATTGGCATTCTCGGCAACTCCGCTCGCTTACTGAGGCAAAAATGAGCCTGCTCCTGTAAAAAAGCGGGCATGGAAGAAGCCTACGCCCGCCATCACAGACAAAACTGGTTAGTTCGTCAACGCCATCCCGCAGTAGGGACAGTTCCGCCAGTCGGCCTGCACCGCCTTGCCGCAGTTCGGGCAGGCGCGGGAGGCGCTCGGTGCGGGGACGGTGCCGCCAACGGCGCGCACCAGCCAGATGATCCCCAGCACAGTCAGCACCAGCAAGCTGAGCGGGATGAGCGCCATGAAGATCATGCCGATCCAGCCGAAGGGCGCGAAACCCCACCTCATCATGCCCGGAATCATGCCCCAGCCGCCGTAGCGACCATAGCCGCCCCAGCCACAGGTGCCGCCATACCACCAACCCCAGCCGCCAATGGCAAAAACCAGCAGACCGAGAATGGTGAGAACACCCAGAATACCAAGATTCCAAGCAAGCGCTTTATTCATAGGAAACCTTCCTTGGGTTTGGTAATTGACAGTAATCCATACTCTAGCAGCAAATCATGCCGCTTGCACAGTTTCTCTGATTGGATAGCCGCAAATGGCGTTGACGTTACAACGTCTGCCCGCAGTACGGACAAACCTTCCAGTCATCTTGCACGGCGCGGTGGCAATTGGCGCAATTTCGCGCCGGGGTGAAACGAAGAGCCTGCAGCAGACGCTCTCCACCAAGCAGGTAGACGATCAGGACAATTAACAGCAACGGCAACAGCCACATAAAGAACATCATCGGTCAATTCCAGTTTTTATTTCGTTTATACACTGAGTTGTTAAGTCGAATGAGCGCCATTTGACGCGCCGCCCACAGGCATTTTTGCCTGTATCACTTCACAAGCGGACTTTGAGCCTGGTTCCCTTTCCCGGTGCTGATTCCACGCTCAACCGTGCGCCGATCAGGTCAGCGCGCTCGTACATCCCCAGCAGGCCGAAGTGTCCGTTGGGGACGAAGTCGGTGGGGCTTTGCGGTACGTTGAAGCCGATGCCATCATCGCTTACTTCCAGTTCGACGGTTTTTTCACCAAAGTAGAGGCGCAGGTCGGCGCGCCAGGCCTGTGAGTGGCGCACTACGTTGTTCAGCGCTTCCTGGGCGATTCGGTAAAGCGCCAGTTCTACTTCAGGAGACAGACGGCGCTCCTCGCCTGTTTTCTGGAATGCAATGGAAATGCCGCTGTT
>Ga0209750_1000802_pt1 | contig 13740 bp, 10 predicted proteins | sample YNPBryulayer2012_FD_185813 | JGI IMG/M metagenome (GOLD analysis project Ga0209750, IMG submission 185813) | Anoxygenic and chlorotrophic microbial mat microbial communities from Yellowstone National Park, USA - YNP Bryant MS upper layer 2012... ...
GGACGGTTGCGACTGTTGCCCTCATTCAACAGGGTGCGTTTGTGCAAGAACACCTCTTGGCGACAATGTTTGCAGGGGATTGTTCTTATCCAAAAAGCATATAGCGTTTCCGCAGGTTCTTGACAGTGGACGCAGCGGGTGCGATACAGGGCTTTGATACGCACGCCAGCAGACTGCTCCAGTTGTTGAAAGTAATGACGCAGCCTAGATATATCAACGGATTTCAGGCTTTCACGCACAATCCAGTAAGCGACTGGATTGATGTCGCATCCGATAACCTTAGCTCCCATGCGGTTGGCTTCGACCAGAGTCGTTCCTCCACCCATGAATGGGTCTAGGACCGTTACGTGGCTTAAATCATGACCAGCGAAGTAGAATGAGTCTGGACAAAGGTTGCCGTTCCTGTCCATGCGCAGCAGTTCCTTCCTGCGTTCGGGGAAAGCAGCCAGTAACAGTATTGCGCGAAAAAGACTCCCCGGTCTTCTCGCCCACCACTTGTGGATAGAGTAAACCGGCCGATAGTACTGCCTTTTTCCTGTTTCGTCCTGCGCAAGTTTGCTAATCGCCTGCTCTATCGTCGCAGTAGGCACAAAACGCCCTTCACACATATCATGCTTCTGCCCACTGGTCGGCTTCCCAGAAAGCACAGGGCTGATCAGGCTTGGGAATTCGGTCATACCCGCGCTCCTTGTAAAATGGCTCAAACGTTTCACTAAAAGGAAACTCCATCTGCAGCTCCCTATGCAGGCTGGCTATTAACGCTTTGCCCAAACTATCCCGCCACGTGGGGCTAAGGGCTCGTTGATACCACGACACAAGGTCACTTTCCCTGATGACCCCCCTTAAGCGCTGCCCCAGCTGTTCACAGACCTGTCGGATTACTCCTTCCTATGCATCTTTGCAAACAATAACTATGTCGTCCGCCTGAACCTCATTCGCAACACCTTCGGCGATTTCTTCCGATAGAGAAACGTGCTTAACCTGTACAGCAGGTCCGAAATTCGCCCACAGGTCTAACCCCCTATCGGCAGCATTAGTTACTCCAGCGCGATAGATGCCCGCCTGGAACTCGCGCAGGAGCCTCTGTGAGTCGATGCCCAGTACCACTCTTGTAAAGTCGCCAAACTCTTCCAGAAGCCTTGATTGTGCTGGCTCCACAGATACCTGTACTTTGACGCGCAGTTCTTGTAGCAACGCGCTGAATAGTGCATACACCACCAGCTCATACGCCTTATCGATACTGCGCCTTAAGCCCGATTCTGCGCGAAACAACGATAAGAACTGGGTCAGGTCAAACTGGTCTACTCCTGCTTCCCTGACCTTTTTCACGTAGTGGTAAACTCGTCTTATGGCTTTCTGGCGAAGGGCAAAGCGCTGATAAATGTATCTTTCCACGACACCGCCGAACTGATTGTTGACCTCGACCAGCTGCTTCAGTAGCGAAGGAGGCACAGCATTTTCCTCAAACAGGTTATCCTGAAACTTTTGCGATGAGGTGCTGACCTGTCCGATAAGCATTTTGCTCACTACGTCTCGCCAGTGCTTGGAAGGGTTTCGCTAAACCGCCACGTTATCTATCTGGTCAGTACTCATTCCGTCCAGACCGAGACGCACCCGATAGAGGATTTCAGCAACCTGTATCGGCTTGTACATGGCGATACGCTGTTTGTTCAGAAACTGGTCGAGCCGCTCTTTCAGGGATTGTGTGTCTTCCATACTCGCTACCTACTGTGTTGCGTTAGGGGATACGGCAACGTCTGGCATCACACCCACAGGCAAAGCATCACGTAGCAACATGATTATATCCTCAAATAGATGGGTCGTCAATCCATCAGGGTAGCACCACACTGTAGCAGGCTTTCCTTCCCCTCCTGCGAAATATCCCTCTTGTGAAGGTCTGGCTCTTTAGGCTTGTGGGCGTTGTTCTCAGTGCGGTGTTGCTCACGCTGGCTTTCCCACCGGTAGACTGGGGCTGGCTGGCGTGGGTCGGCATGGTGCCGCTCTTACTCGCTGTGCGTTCCGCCTCGCGTCCGAGGCAAGGGTGTCTCATTGGGCTGGTTTGGGGCGCATGTTTCTACGGGGTGTTGCTGTGGTGGATGCAGCAGTTCGTGGCGCGGTGGACGGGCAGCTTCTGGCTGGGGCTGATTGCATGGGGGGCGCTGGTGCTGTCGCAGACGCTGTTCGCGGGGCTGTTCGGCTGGGCGTTTGGGCTGGTCAACGCGCGGATGCGGGGCAGTTCCCTTCCCGCTTTGTGGACAGCTGCGCTTTGGGTGGCGGTAGAATGGCTGCGTGGCTCGGGGGGATGGGGCTTTCTGTGGGGGCAGCTGGCGGTCTCGCAGCACCGTTCCCTGCTGCCGTTGCAAAGCGCGGAGTTGCTGGGCGCGTGGGGGCTGAGTGCGTGGGTGATGCTGGTCAATGCGGCGATTGCTGAAGCAGTCGCGCGGCGCAGGCTGCGCCCGTTGATACTGCCATTGGAGGTGTCGTTGCTGTTGCTGCTGTTCGGGTGGTGGCGCTCCAGTTTGACGCCCGCCGGTGAACGGTTGAACGCGCTCGTGGTGCAGCCCAATGTGGATACCACCAGCCAGTGGACGCAGCAAATGCAGGATTCGGTGAAGGACGTGATGTCCCGTGTTTTGCGGGGTGCTGTCGGGGTAGACCTCATGCTCTTTCCGGAGACGATAGTGCCTGATGCTACCGCTTATCCTTTCTCCGACCTAATAGCCCGTGCGAACGCGCGTGGTATCACGGTGCTTATTGGCACCTTCCTCGAGGAGGAGGGACGCAGCTACAACACAGTAGCCGCCTTCGAACCCGCTGGCGAAGCGCAATCCTACCGTAAACAGCATCTGGTACCCTGGGGCGAGTATGTGCCTTTCCGTCGCTGGACGCCTTGGGTGGAGCACTTTGGGGTGGTAAGCGCGGACGTTTCGCCGGGCGAGGAGCCGGTACTGTTGACGCGGTGGCGCATTGGCACGCCTGTCTGCTTCGAATCCACCCTGCCGCGTATCGCCTGCGAGATGGCGCGTCACGGTGCGCACCTGCTGTGCGTGGTAACCAACGATACCTGGTTCGGACGCTCGCCCGCGGCGGCGCAGCATCTGGCGTTTTGCGCACTCCGTGCGGTGGAGACGCGCCGATGGGTGTTGCGCTCGGCAACGACGGGTATCTCCGCGGTGTTTGACGCGCAGGGGCGATGTTTGCAGCGGGCAGAGCTGTTTTCGGAAGCCGTATTGAAGCAGAACGGGGTAGAACTGCGCACCGAACGAACCCTGTATACCCGTTTGGGCGACCCTGTTGCGGTAGGTGTGCTTCTCGCGCTATGCATTGCGGGAGGCCGGCTCTCGGTACACAGGGAGGGATGATTCTCTTGCATACTTCAGGTGGGCATTATTGCTCCCAGACGCCCAATTATCTTCGTGCCCTTCGTGCTTTCGCAGCGAGGATTCGTAACCACCAAGACACCAAGGCACGAAGGTTTGAATATTTTCTCTGGGGGCCCGTAACACCTGGTTCGGCTCGTGAAGTGGTACAATGATAGGAGGAGGTGTTATTCGATGGGCGTTGTCTTGCGCGCACGCTTTGATGGGAAAGCTATAATCCCGGACGAACCCATTAACTTGCCGGAAGGCACAGTGCTGGAGGTAGAGTTCAGGGTACTGCCACCAGAAGAAGGGGCAGCCTCCGACTTTACCCCCCTGTACCGAATGATAGGCTTAGCGGAGCAAGGTCCTGTCGATGCTTCTGTCCATCATGACCGTCGCCCTGAGGACCTGATAAGTTGAGGGTAACTTGCGTCGACGCCGGATGTACAGTCCGTCCTGTTACTGAATAACCGGACTCAGCGCTTCCGATACCGTGAGGCTATCGCCACGGCGGAAGCAGGAACGAAGCGACGTCATCCCGAACTACACTCGAACCATGTCTGAAGTGCAGGAAATCAAAACCGTTTGCCCGCACGATTGTCCCGACACCTGCGCGATGCTGGCACAGGTGCAGGACGGTCGCTTGCTAGGCGTTCGAGGCAACCCCGACCATCCCGTCACGCGCGGCTATCTGTGCTGTAAAGTCACCCACTATGAAGAGCGCGTGTACGGCGCGGACCGCGTGCTGTATCCCTACCGTCGCGTGGGCGCGAAGGGAGAGGGCAGGTTCGAGCGCATCTCCTGGGACGAGGCTCTGGAGACCATTGTCACCCGCTGGCAAGAGGTCATCGCGCGCTACAGAGCCGAAGCCATCCTGCCCTACTCCTACGCGGGCACGATGGGCATCGTGAACATGTCGGCGTGCGACGGCAGGCTGTGGAATCGCATGGGGTGCAGCCGCCTACTGCGCACTATCTGCTCCACCGCCGCCGAGGCAGGTTACGACTACACGATGGGCTGGTCGGGCGGGATAGACCCCGAAAGCTTCGTTGACGCGCGCACCATCATCGTGTGGGGCATGAACCCTGCCAGCACCTGCACCCACATGATGGCTATCCTGCGCGACGCCCAGAAGCGAGGGGCAACGCTGATTGTCATCGACCCGTTCCGCACCCGCACTGCCGAATGCGCCGACTGGCACGTGCATCTCGAACACGGTACCGACAGCGCGCTCGCTCTGGGCATGATGCATGTCATCTTTCACGAAGGGCTACATGACGAAGAGTTCCTGCGTGACCATACGGTTGGCTGGGAGGCACTGCGCGACCGGGTTCTCGAAGAGTATCCGCCTGACCGCGTGGCGCAGATAACGGGCATCTCGGCCGAGGACATCGAACGGCTGGCGGTGACCTATGCCACACAGCGCCCATCCGCCATCCGCCTCGGTTACGGCATCGCTCGCAACGCCAACGGTGGGATGATGGTGCGCACCATTACCTGCCTGCCTGCGGTCATCGGGGCGTGGAAGGAGTTGGGCGGTGGGCTGTTGTTGTCCACCAGCGCGCACTTCCCGCTGAACATGAAAGCCGTCAAACGTCCCGACCTGTTGCAGGGTAACCCGCGCGCCGTCAACATGAACCAGCTCGGCGAGGCGTTACTTACGCTGGATAACCCTCCCATCATGGCGCTGTATGTGTATAACTGCAACCCCGCCGCCGTCGCGCCCAACAGTAACCGTGTGATTGAGGGGCTGTTGCGGGAAGACCTGTTCACGGTGGTGCATGAGCAGCTGTGGACGGATACGGCTCGTCTGGCAGACATCGTGCTGCCCGCCACCACGCAGATGGAACACCTGGACCTGCACACCTCCTATGGACACCTTTATGTGCAGCTGAATCAGCCTGCCATTCCGCCGCTGGGCGAGAGCCGCCCGAACTGGGACGTGCTTTCCGAGCTGGCGCGACGGATGGGTTACACCGAAAAGTGCTTCCGTGATACCGCCGAGGACATCATCCGCCAGGCGTTAGATAGCGACCATCCGTTCCTGCGCGGCATCACCTACGAATATTTGCTGGAGCACGGTTTTGCCAAATTGCGCACCCCGTCCGACCCCTACGCCCCTTACCTGCAGGGCGAGATACGCTTCCGAACGCCTTCGGGTAAAGTGGAGTTCTACTCCCAGCGGGCGAAGCGAGACGGCTACGACCCGTTACCAGTGTACACTCCTGCCCGTGAGGAGGACGAGGCAGCGCAACGCTATCCGTTGAAACTGATGACACCCGCCGCACACCACTTCCTGAACACCTCCTTTGCCAATCTGGAGCGAATGCAAAAAGGCGAGCGCGAGCCGAGAATCTGGATTCACCCACAGGATGCGGAGGCGCGAGGCATTCAGCATGGCGAGTGGGTGCGCGTGTACAACGCGCGGGGAGAGGTGTTACTCAAAGCAGTGGTCAGCACGGAGCACGTGCGCCCAGGCACTACCTGGTCGCCCTCGCTGTGGTGGCATCGCGATAGCCCCGGCGGACGCAACGTCAACGCCCTGACTTCTGACCGCCTGGCAGACATGGGAGGCGGTTCCACGTTTCATACGTGCTTCGTGGAGATAGAAAAAGTGTAAAAGCCCCCTTCTCTCCAACGGGGAGAGAAGAGGGCAAGCGGGGTTATTGCGAACTGCTTGAACGGTCATTGCTGCGCAGGCGACTGAGCCAGTTTTCCAGCTCACGCGCGGCGATTTCGCGTCCACCCAGACCGAACGCCAGCGCCGCCGCAACGGCGACTGCGCCCATCAGCAATCCAAATGCAATCACCACAATTTCATCGGCGATGCCCATCTGACGCAGAGCGATTGCACCCACGAAGATGAGCACCACCGCGCGCGTTAACCCGGCAAGCAGGTTTGCCTGTCCCATTCCGCGTCTGGGTACCCTGGCGCATTCTGCCACAACTGCTGTCGAGCGCGTACGCCTCTCGAATGTGCCATAATCTATACTGCTACCAGGGGATTTGCGGAAATCGGTCTGTGCCGGCAACAGGAGTTTTCTGGCGAGTGCAAACGAGACCTCCTCTGGAGGTTCAGACCTGCCTAAGCGGGTGTGCAAGGCGTTGCCCGCCACTTTCGGTTGCCGGGGCATCCCCCGATGTAGCTGCACCCTTGCAGGGCGCGAAGAGATGGGCGCAGGCTAAAGCCCGCGGCTACATGCCGTGTAGCCGCTGAAATCCATATCTATAAGGAGTAAAGGTATGAAACGTACTGTCACTCTAACAATCCTTGCCGCCATCTGGCTGGTGGTTACTGCAGTAGCCACTGCGCAGGATAAGGTGACGCTGCAGTACAAAGCGCAGAAGGGTCAAAAGATGACCTACCGTCTGGAAGCCGACCTCAGCAGTGAGTTCGGTGGACAAAAAATCCAGCTACTGATCAAGCAGACCTCGGTGGATGAGATTCTGGACGTCGCGGCCTCGGGAGAAATCACTCGGCAGTCGGTGGATGAGGAGGTGGAAGTCACCGTCAACGGTCAAAAAATGCCATCCCAGGAGGAGGCTACCAAGCGGCGCACTATCACCGTCACCAGGCCCGACGGCACGCTGGTCTCCGTCCGATGGGAAGGGGGACGAGAACCCACCGAGGCGGAGCGTAAGGCGCAGATGCGTCTGATGCAGGCGACGCAGATTGTGTTTTCACCCAATCCCGTAGGTGTGGGCGACAAGTGGACGCGCGAATACAAAGAGGACACCGAGAAAGGCACGCCCAACGCCGTTGCGGAATACGAGGTACTTGCGCTTGAAAAAACGAAAGGCGTGGACACAGCGAAGCTGCGCTACACCTACCGCGAGACAGGCAGAGAAAAACCCCTATCTCTGCAGGGCGAGGTATGGGTGGAAGTGGCGTCAGGGGATATCGTGGTGCTGCAGCTGACAACCGAGAACTTTCCCTTCTCGCCTTCGGAGCAGGCGCCCACCTTCAACGGCACACTGCGGGCGGAGCGCACCGGTGGCAGCCCCATTGGCGGTTCAGCTGCCGCCGCACAGCCTGCGGAAGCCCCTAAGAAGAAAGAGAAAACCATCGAAGAGGTGGTCAAGGACTACGAGAAGATAGAGGGGCTGTTCACCCTGTACCGTAAGAAAGAGGCAGGTAAGGACACTATCTACATGGAGGTGCGCGAAGAGCAGCTGGACAAACTGCTTCTCTTGCAGGTGACACAAAGCACGGGCACGGGCGGCTATGCGCTGGCGGCAGGCAACCCCATCGACGACATCCTGTTCAAGTTCGTGCGCCGCGATGAGCAGCTGCTGATGGTCGTGCCGAATATCCGTTTTCGTGCGGACGAGCGGCGACCCATCGCCCGTGCGGTGAAGCGTTCCTTTGCCGATGCCTATCTGGAGGCTTTCCGCATCGAGGCTCGAAATGAGGAGCAAAAACGCCTGTTGATTAACGTCAGCGACCTGTTCCGTTCGGATATCGCCCAGATTACGCGGCTGGCGCAGGCGGCGGGCGGGGCATACAGCATCGACCGCGAAAAGACTGTCATCCGCGCCATCAAGAACTTCCCGAACAACCTAGTGGTGCAGACCGCCTATCATCTGACTCGCACTGGAGCAGGTGGAGGCGGTTCCCCGTTTTCGGTACCGGGAATGCCTTCGGGCGCGCCGCTGGCAGACGCCCGCAGCCTGCCCCTGGAGGTGACGTATAATCTCTTCTTCCTGCCCGAGAACAACTACATGCCGCGTCTGGCTGACCCCCGCGTGGGCTACTTCGTGACCGAGTTTCAGGACTTCACACAGGACAAGGTCGACCAGACGGTGCGCTACATCCTGCGCTGGCATCTGGAGAAACAAGACCCCAACGCGCCGCTGTCTCCGCCCAAAGAGCCGATTGTCTTCTGGCTGGACAACGCCATCCCCGAAGAGTATCGTGACGCGGTGCGCGAGGGCATCCTGTGGTGGAACAAGGCGTTCGAGCGCATCGGCTTCAAGGATGCCATCGTGGTCAAGCAGATGCCCGATGACGCCGACTGGGACCATGCGGATATGCGCTACAACGTGATCCGCTGGGTCACCTCGCCGTCGTCTGGCTATGCGGTTGCGCTGTTCCGCGCGAACCCGCTGACGGGGCAGATACTCAACGCCAGCATCACCGTGGATGCCAACATGACGCGCTTCGCCCGCGCCGAGTTCAAGCGGATGATTAACCCGCTGAGCGCGTTCGAGCAGGAGCCATCGCCTGCGAATCCGTTCCATTGCGACATCGCGGAGGAGGCAGCGTATCACGCGTGGTTTGGTGCGATGGCGATGAAGCTGATGCAGTCGCCCAAATCCACCCGCATCTCGGAAAAGGAGTACGTCAAACAGTACATCCGCGACATCGCTGCCCACGAGATGGGGCACATCCTGGGCTTGCGTCACAACTTCATCGCCAGCACGCTGCACTCCACCAAAGACCTGTGCCATGGCGAACGCATCCAGCAGATGGGCGTGTCGGCGTCGGTGATGGACTACACGCCAGTGAACATCATGGCGCTGCGCAGTCCAAAGTCCTTCTACTGGCACCAGGGGCTGGGCGTGTACGACTACTGGGCAATTGAATACGGTTACAAGCCCAGCAAAGCCCGCACGCCGGAGGCGGAGTTGCCCATGCTGCGCGCCATTGCCCGACGCGGCACCGAGCCTGGGCTGGCGTATATGGGCGACGAGTTCGCCGATAGCGTCGACCCGCTGATTACCCGCTTTGACCTGGGCAAGGACCCGCTGGAGTACTGGGCGACGGTATTTCGGGACGTGAACACCATGATCCCCCAGCTGCCCGCCAAGGCGGTGAAGCCCGGCGAGAACTACTACGAGATGACCCGCGCCTTCAACGGGCTGTTGTCCATGTATGCGCGCGCCGCCAGCGTGGTTTCGCGATACGTGGGCGGGGTGCATCTGCGCCAGAACCATCGCGGCGACCCCAATGAGAAGCCGCCAGTCGTTCCCGTCAGTGCGCGTGATCAGAAGCGTGCGCTGGCGCTGTTGACGCAGTATGTCTTCTCGCCAAAGGCGTTCAACTTCCCGAAGGAGCTTTACCTGAAGCTGGCGCCCAACCCGTACCCCGACTACGCGCAGATGCTAACCAGCCGTCCGCGTCTGGACGCGCCGGTGCGCGATACCATCTCCGGCATTCAGAGTGCGACGCTGCGACGGCTCTTCAGTGGGCGCACGCTCAGCCAGATTGCCAATAACGAGTTCAAGGCGTCAAAACCAGAAGAGACGCTCACCATGACCGCGCTGTTTGAACAGGTGAGCAACGCCGTGAACGCGGAAATCATCAACGGCACGAACGTGCCTGCCCTGCGCCGGCTGCTGCAACGGACTTACCTGCGCACCCTGGCGGACATGCTAATCAATCCCGATGCGGAGGTGCCTGATGACGCCAAAATGCTGGCGCGTTATCACCTGCGCCGGCTGAAGAGCCAGATTCAGGCGGTGCGCAACCGACCGCTGGATACCGCCACAAGGGTGCATCTGGACGAGATGCTGAGCGAGATCGACCGCGTGCTGCAGGCGCGATACACCATCGGCTCGCTGGCTCAGCCCGAGGCGGCTACGGCTGCGCCGCGCAGGTAAAGTGAAGGCAGGAAGGTTGTCGGACACGCTAGCGCTTCGGTAACCTTCCTGCCGCCCGAACCCTCTTCCCTTGCCGGTTCCCAATAGAGTATTATCATACAAAAGGGGACATACCATGTGTGGACGTTTCACGCTCACTCAACCCGAAGCTGTCGCGCAACGGTTCGGAGTGCGGGTTGCTCTGTTCGAGTTTCCGCCGCGGTATAATATCGCGCCATCACAGCCGATAGCGGTCATCTTGCAGGACGGCGAGCGCAAGCTGGAGGCCTGTCGCTGGGGGCTGGTACCTTTTTGGGCGAAGGACCCTGAGATTGGCAACCGGCTGATTAACGCCCGTGCGGAGACCCTGACAGAGAAACCCGCGTTCAAATACTCGCTGCTGCGGCGCAGGTGTCTCATACCTGCCGACGGGTTCTACGAATGGCGCAAAGAGGGCAACCGTCGCGTGCCGTTTTACATCCGACGGCGCGATGGGGAGCTATTTGCCTTCGCGGGGCTTTGGGACGAGTGGCAATCGCCTGACGGCTCGCCCCTGCGCACCTGCACCATTATCACTACCGAGCCAAACGCGCTCATCGCGCCGCTGCATCATCGCATGGCGGTGATTCTGCGGCGTGAACACGAAGACCTCTGGCTGAACCCGTCCGTGCGAGACCCGACGCAGCTACTGCCGTTGTTGCGTCCGTATCCCGATGGGGAGCTGGAGGCGTATGCGGTTTCGCCTTTCGTGAACAATCCGCGCAACGACAGCCCCGAATGCATCCAACCGCTGGAGGAGCAGCCGCGATGGAACGAACGTATCGCACCCTCATTGGGGTGATGGGGGCGTCACAATGTGACCAAAAAGTCTATGAAACGGCACGTGAAGTCGGCAGACTGGTGGCGCAGCGGGGAGCGGTGCTGCTGTGCGGCGGGCGGGGCGGCGTGATGGAGGCGGCAGCGCGCGGAGCAAAGGAGGCAGGCGGTCTGACCATCGGTATCTTGCCCGGCATGAACGCCAGCGAGACGCCTCCCAATCCCTACATCGACGTAGCCATCTTTACTGGCATGGGCGATGGGCGCAACTGGATCAACGTGTGCGCCAGCGATGCGATTATCGCCATCTCCGGGGGCTACGGCACGCTGTCGGAGATTGCGCTCGCGCTGAAGGTGGGCAAGCCGGTGGTGCTGCTGCACTCGTGGGAGCTGCCTTCGCACGAGGCTTCGCCATTGTATGTCGCCCGAACCCCTGAGGAGGCGGTGGAGATGGCGTTTCGGGAGATTCGTGGATCCTGACAGCATTGCCAGCAGGAACAACAAAGCCGCCGCTGCTTGATAGGGACCAAGACTGAGGGCTACCCTTGAAATTTTCTCTCACGTCCCCGCAAAACCACTTGCCGAACACGCTAACCCTGTGATATACTATCCTCGAAGAACCAAATGAAGAAGGGGGAACCATCATGAACCGTGTTCGCAAACGCTTTGTGACCAAACCCCTCGCATTGGCTCTTTCTGTTGTATTCCTGCTTACAAATGCGGGGGGGTAACCACGCTTAGTAGCGTCCTCGCAGCGGCTGCCTCGCTGGGGATTATCCTCGCCAACACCATCTCCGCTTATGCCACTCAACTTCACCTCCATGCCAACTATACGCTGGCAACCGCCGTCATGGCGGCACAGGTGCTTCCACCTGCCTCGGACGATGGTGACGCCGCGGGTTCCGGTTCGGGGCACTCGTGGCAGGCAAGTGTGGCAGGCATCAACGCCGTCTCCCGAGCAAAGCAGACGGACATTCCTCTGCTGAGCTGGCGAGCACGTGGGGGGCTACCGGTATCGTTTAGCCTGCACCACAATAGCAAGGCAGCGTTTACCAACCCTGCCATCGGCGCCAAGTGGAGCCACACCTATGATACTCATCTGAACGTCTACCCCCAGCAGAACCGTGCGGCCGTGGTGTGGGGGCATCAAACCATACAGCTGTTCGACCTGCAGGGTGGACAGTGGGTTCCGCGTGATGGCTATCGCGACCGACTATCTGCTTGGGGAAACGGCTACGCGCTCACCCTGAAGTCGCAGGTGCGGCTGGAGTTCGAACCCACCAATCTGATTAACCACTATCGGCTTTCTCGCATCGTAGACCCTAACGGCAACGCCATTGTCCTTACCTACGATTCCAATGGGCTGCTAACCCAAGTCAGCGACCCATCTGGGCGGGCGATTCAACTCCAGTATACCGGCAATAAACTGACGGGTGTGCGCTTTGCCGTTGGCGAGTGGAACCGTACATGGACGCTTCAGTATGATGCCAGCGGACGACTACAACGTGTCTACTACCCGCTGGTCAGCACCGATACGGGTGTGCAGAGTTACTTTGTGGAGTTTGGTTACACCGGTCGGAACAACATCAGCAGTTTCACCGACCGCGGCGGCAACCTCTGCGCGGGGCAAGGTGACGCGGTATGGGTATGATGGCTACGGCAACATGGTCAGCCTGACAACGCCGCTGGGCTACCAGACCCGATGGTTGTATGAGAACGCCAGCAGCACCTTCGGTTTTACCCATCCGAATGCTCGTATCGACGCGCGCGGACGGCAGGTCAACTACACCTACGATGAGTGGGGCAGATTGCGCATGAAGACCTACCCCCGTTCGCCCGCTGTGCAGTACAGTTATGACGGGGAGGGCCGCCTGGTGCGCATGGTGGATGCCACAGGTGAGACCACGTGGCAATACACACCGCAGGGCTGGCTGGCGAGCGAGCAGAAGGGAAGCGGCTGGCGGGTGGAGTATAGCTACTTGCCCAACGGACTGGTGCAGGCGATGAGCGAGGTGCTATCTGGGCAGGTGGTGCGCACTATCCAGTATACCTACACCGCGCGCAACCTGCTGCAGACGCTGAGCGAGTCGGGCAATACCACCGAGTGGCAGTATGATGCAGATGGTCGGGTGACGACCGTGCTGCTGGGCAACGGGGCTCGGCGGGAATACACCTACGCGCAGGGGCGTTTACAGAGTATCGTGCACAAAGACTCGCAGGGCGGCGTGCTGGCATCGTTCGTGTACAGTTACCAGCAGAACGGACGGTGCAAGCAGGTTCTGGAGCAGGTGTTTGGTAGCCAGAGCGTGGTGCGCTACGGTTATGACTTCCTGAACCGTCTGGTGCGTGAGCAACGCACGGGCTATGTCGCCTATGAGGTGCACTGGGTGTATGACGCGGCAGGCAACCGGGTGCAGCAGGTGCGGGATGGCGTGGTCACGAACTACACTTACGATGATGACAACCGGTTGCTGAGCGCGGGGTCGGTCACCTATGCGTGGGATGCCAACGGTAACATGATAGAGCGGGCGGTGAACGGGGTGTTTTACCGCTTCCAGTATGATGACGACGACCAGCTGACCACGGTATACTGGACGCAGGGCAACCGCCGACTGACGACCCACCTGTATCGCTATGATGGGTTGGGACGGCGGGTGGAACGCTCGGTATACAGTAACGGCCGGCGCACCGCCACTTACCGCTTCGCGGGGCGCACTCTGCTTCGCGAGCAGTGGAATAACCCCAACCCAAACAACCATCTGATGATGGACTGGAAGTATACCTGGGCGGGGGGCATGGTGAACGCGGTAAACATCCAGTGGGGCGACCAGTGGTGGAGTGGCGGTGACCGTCTGGGTTCGGCGCGGGTGCACACCGACGAGACGGGCAGTCCGATCCCCTACATTGGCTACTTCACCGCCTTTGGGGAGCGGCTGGACGCCGGTTTCCGCACGGCATACACCTTCGCCGGCGACTGGGG
>Ga0209750_1000825_pt1 | contig 13479 bp, 16 predicted proteins | sample YNPBryulayer2012_FD_185813 | JGI IMG/M metagenome (GOLD analysis project Ga0209750, IMG submission 185813) | Anoxygenic and chlorotrophic microbial mat microbial communities from Yellowstone National Park, USA - YNP Bryant MS upper layer 2012... ...
TGCGATGATCAGACGGTGAGGAATTTTCGGCTCGCTGAAGAGCACTGAAACACCGTCGCCCCGACCAAGCGCCGCCGCCTGCAACACCATGAGGAATTTTCGGCTCGCTGAAGAGCACTGAAACACTCCATCCTAGACCGCAACTACGTCCCACTTCATATCATGAGGAATTTTCGGCTCGCTGAAGAGCACTGAAACACCGCGCTCCATCGCACAGCTTTGTACACTTTTGATGTGAGGAATTTTCGGCTCGCTGAAGAGCACTGAAACCGCGGCTGCGTGACGAGGTGGCGGCGGCGGTGAAGTGAGGAATTTTCGGCTCGCTGAAGAGCACTGAAACGCTGCGCAGCGGCGACAAGACGAGCGTTTGGCGATAGCTGAGGAATTTTCGGCTCGCTGAAGAGCACTGAAACGCGCCCGCAGTGTCCGCGATGCCAGACGCAACGACGTTGAGGAATTTTCGGCTCGCTGAAGAGCACTGAAACTCTCCTACCTGATGGACGCACCGCCGATTATGGGTTGATGAGGAATTTTCGGCTCGCTGAAGAGCACTGAAACTCTGGCGGTGCAGTACAACAACGCTGTTGTTCCGGTGAGGAATTTTCGGCTCGCTGAAGAGCACTGAAACGATACCTAGAACACTTGTGCTGCTACCGTGTTACAACCAGAGGAATTTTCGGCTCGCTGAAGAGCACTGAAACGATTGCGTACAGCGAGCATCTGCCGACGGTGACGAGGTTGAGGAATTTTCGGCTCGCTGAAGAGCACTGAAACTCTTATCGGCGCGATCTGGCGATCCAGCGCAACCGCCGCTGAGGAATTTTCGGCTCGCTGAAGAGCACTGAAACTCACACTATACCGCTCATAGCGCCAATACAGCCAGTTGAGGAATTTTCGGCTCGCTGAAGAGCACTGAAACACGCCGGAGGCGGTTGCGTCACCGCGTCGCGCGTCAGGTTGAGGAATTTTCGGCTCGCTGAAGAGCACTGAAACGCGGCGATTATTTCGGTAACCGTATACTTGCTGGTGTTGAGGAATTTTCGGCTCGCTGAAGAGCACTGAAACGCTATTTGTTCTGGTGTTCGGCGACGACGTACCGATGAGGAATTTTCGGCTCGCTGAAGAGCACTGAAACACATCTGCTCGTGCGCGCAACTGCGGTGATCGACCAGATGAGGAATTTTCGGCTCGCTGAAGAGCACTGAAACACTTCCTTCGCCGCAACGCGCGACGGCGAGCGGATGTGAGGAATTTTCGGCTCGCTGAAGAGCACTGAAACTCCGATCTGCACGCGGCGGCGAAGCGGTTGCGGCAATGAGGAATTTTCGGCTCGCTGAAGAGCACTGAAACTGTGTTGGGCATAGTGTTCTTCCCTTCTTCAACAAATGAGGAATTTTCGGCTCGCTGAAGAGCACTGAAACTGGTGCTGGCGGATGCGCCGGAGTTGCATGGGTTTCAGTGAGGAATTTTCGGCTCGCTGAAGAGCACTGAAACCTCTCGGAGAACGACCAGAACAACAATCTGATTAGCCCATTGAGGAATTTTCGGCTCGCTGAAGAGCACTGAAACTGCGAATAGAACTTGAGCATGCGGATCACATCCCGAAATTGAGGAATTTTCGGCTCGCTGAAGAGCACTGAAACGCGCGAGGACGCCCGTTGAGATCGCTTCGACGCTCAATTGAGGAATTTTCGGCTCGCTGAAGAGCACTGAAACGCGTGTCGCCGTACACCAACGATTGCCCGTTGACCATTGAGGAATTTTCGGCTCGCTGAAGAGCACTGAAACACCACCGGCACACAAGTCGAGCGGGACACCGACACCGATTGAGGAATTTTCGGCTCGCTGAAGAGCACTGAAACGCGTATCCTCAAGCGCTTGCGGCGCATCGGTGATATTGAGGAATTTTCGGCTCGCTGAAGAGCACTGAAACTGAACAACGATATTATGGCTAATGGCGCCGCACAGCATTGAGGAATTTTCGGCTCGCTGAAGAGCACTGAAACTCAACAACGCATACAACCCCAAAGCCTGACAGGACTATTGAGGAATTTTCGGCTCGCTGAAGAGCACTGAAACCGCGCAGATCGCGCCGGAACTGGGCTGGTCAAGCGATTGAGGAATTTTCGGCTCGCTGAAGAGCACTGAAACTTCGATTTTAACCGACTTGATCATTTTACTTACCTCCATTGAGGAATTTTCGGCTCGCTGAAGAGCACTGAAACCCGAATTAGCGCTGCCGGTGCTGGAGCAAGACCAAGCGATTGAGGAATTTTCGGCTCGCTGAAGAGCACTGAAACTCAGCCGCGAGCGCCAAAACGGATGGGCGATCCAGATTGAGGAATTTTCGGCTCGCTGAAGAGCACTGAAACGCGTAGGCGGGCGTCTGGATGTCGAGTGAGACGTTCAATTGAGGAATTTTCGGCTCGCTGAAGAGCACTGAAACAGTTTGGTTGCGTTGTCAATCGCCGGACGGGAACGATTGAGGAATTTTCGGCTCGCTGAAGAGCACTGAAACGTCATATTTGCGACATCATAATAGAACAGACTGCTCTTATTGAGGAATTTTCGGCTCGCTGAAGAGCACTGAAACATTCACGACCAACAAGACGGCGTCCCTTCACAATAATTGAGGAATTTTCGGCTCGCTGAAGAGCACTGAAACTAAATTGCTGATAAGGAGCGTGTTTCTCGCAAGTGAATTGAGGAATTTTCGGCTCGCTGAAGAGCACTGAAACCCTCTCTGTCATACGACTTGCAACAAAACCCGTCACATTGAGGAATTTTCGGCTCGCTGAAGAGCACTGAAACCGAATAACTCCTACACCTAACATTCAGCACCCGCATCAATTGAGGAATTTTCGGCTCGCTGAAGAGCACTGAAACACAAGCATCACGGCGCTCACGGTGACCGTGATCGGACGATTGAGGAATTTTCGGCTCGCTGAAGAGCACTGAAACCTTGAGGAACCGCACGTGCTCGCTGAAGGCGACGCTGAATTGAGGAATTTTCGGCTCGCTGAAGAGCACTGAAACCTCGTCACGTGCTGCTCTTGGCATCGTTGATCCCCCATTGAGGAATTTTCGGCTCGCTGAAGAGCACTGAAACATACGCGCATAGATGGAATACATCGACGCGCGTACGATTGAGGAATTTTCGGCTCGCTGAAGAGCACTGAAACCTTTTCAAGATTGAGACGAAAATACCCCCTATACCGATTGAGGAATTTTCGGCTCGCTGAAGAGCACTGAAACGATTCGGCGGATTTGTTATAGATACGCAGGCGCTTAATTGAGGAATTTTCGGCTCGCTGAAGAGCACTGAAACGTACATACCGTACACGTTGGGCCACCAGGTTTCAGATTGAGGAATTTTCGGCTCGCTGAAGAGCACTGAAACAGCCGTAATGACAGAACCAGCGGTAATGTTCCTAAGTATTGAGGAATTTTCGGCTCGCTGAAGAGCACTGAAACTGGCACGGTAAGCGTCGAAAGTTCATGCTCAGGCGCATTGAGGAATTTTCGGCTCGCTGAAGAGCACTGAAACCATCATCATTGAAGCGTCGCTGTATCGCAGCCCGCGCTTCAATTGAGGAATTTTCGGCTCGCTGAAGAGCACTGAAACAAGCCTGTCGCATCGCCGATAATGGCACGTTCCATCATATTGAGGAATTTTCGGCTCGCTGAAGAGCACTGAAACTTCAACAACTCCAACACATAATCCATCTTTGGTGAAAGATTGAGGAATTTTCGGCTCGCTGAAGAGCACTGAAACCCTTTCTGTCGTAGGTCTTGTGACAGAACTTGTCAATTGAGGAATTTTCGGCTCGCTGAAGAGCACTGAAACGTACATCAGGCGCTGGCTGCAAGGGTAGGAAGGTATGAGAATTGAGGAATTTTCGGCTCGCTGAAGAGCACTGAAACGAAGTGGTGATTGACCGCGCGGTAGTATCGACGTATGATTGAGGAATTTTCGGCTCGCTGAAGAGCACTGAAACGGCAATGCGCCACCAGTGGCCGGTGGATGAGATTGATTGAGGAATTTTCGGCTCGCTGAAGAGCACTGAAACGATCGCGCGGTCATATCAACGTATGTGCGTGACAGCATTGAGGAATTTTCGGCTCGCTGAAGAGCACTGAAACCTCGTCGAAGAGATGATCTCTAGGCGGCACTGTCTGGAATTGAGGAATTTTCGGCTCGCTGAAGAGCACTGAAACAGAAAACAAACGAATAGGACGCGGCACAGACGCTTGTATTGAGGAATTTTCGGCTCGCTGAAGAGCACTGAAACGTATACTGTTTGTAAGACCGCACAGTGAGCACATCATTGAGGAATTTTCGGCTCGCTGAAGAGCACTGAAACCTCGTCGAAGAGATGATCTCTAGGCGGCACTGTCTGGAATTGAGGAATTTTCGGCTCGCTGAAGAGCACTGAAACGCAACTGATATTATGTATCACTTGTAATTTTTCAGAATTGAGGAATTTTCGGCTCGCTGAAGAGCACTGAAACTTCAAAGTGCGAAGGTTGTTGCGGTAAAAGAGGAATCATTGAGGAATTTTCGGCTCGCTGAAGAGCACTGAAACCTTGAATTGTGTTTGTTTGTGCGCAGAAATACGGTATATTGAGGAATTTTCGGCTCGCTGAAGAGCACTGAAACTCTACCAACTTGAAAGTATAAGCATCAATCATCTTTATTGAGGAATTTTCGGCTCGCTGAAGAGCACTGAAACGGCAGTACAAAGTGGAACCCATCACGCGCTATCTGATTGAGGAATTTTCGGCTCGCTGAAGAGCACTGAAACGTGGGCGCTGATCAGGCAGTATCCGCACTTGGCAGAAAATTGAGGAATTTTCGGCTCGCTGAAGAGCACTGAAACCCTATCTCCACCGTCTCGCCCGCGCGCTCATGCCGATTGAGGAATTTTCGGCTCGCTGAAGAGCACTGAAACCAGGGTAGTAGAACCCCAAGAGCGCGCCTGCTACGATTGAGGAATTTTCGGCTCGCTGAAGAGCACTGAAACCGTCCCAGTACGGCGCGTCTGCCACGTCGCTGGTGTTGATTGAGGAATTTTCGGCTCGCTGAAGAGCACTGAAACATTTGCCCATTATTGCGCTTGCTCACGTCCACCACCTATTGAGGAATTTTCGGCTCGCTGAAGAGCACTGAAACGTGCCACTCGTCCGCGCTGATACCCAACATCAATTTGAATTGAGGAATTTTCGGCTCGCTGAAGAGCACTGAAACCCTATTCAACTTCAACTACACAAACAGAGAGACCAGATTGAGGAATTTTCGGCTCGCTGAAGAGCACTGAAACACACAAACGGATTGAAGATACTGGTCGCAGCGTTGAATTGAGGAATTTTCGGCTCGCTGAAGAGCACTGAAACAGACGATAAACCGCAGTGCGACAACGACAATAACGATTGAGGAATTTTCGGCTCGCTGAAGAGCACTGAAACTTTGCCTTCTCTACCGGTCTCTTCAAACCGACAAAGATTGAGGAATTTTCGGCTCGCTGAAGAGCACTGAAACTCCAGAATGTAAAACCGATGACCATCAACGTTACCGGATTGAGGAATTTTCGGCTCGCTGAAGAGCACTGAAACCCGAATCGGGCGAAGTTCCCGAATCGGGCGAATACGATTGAGGAATTTTCGGCTCGCTGAAGAGCACTGAAACGCGACCTGCGACCAGCGTTCCGCCAGCGCCACCGCAACATTGAGGAATTTTCGGCTCGCTGAAGAGCACTGAAACTACTCTGGTACATATGCGGTCACAACAGAGACGACCATTGAGGAATTTTCGGCTCGCTGAAGAGCACTGAAACTCTGTATGATTTTGTTGACCCGGCGCTGGGCTGGTCTGATTGAGGAATTTTCGGCTCGCTGAAGAGCACTGAAACGGATACCGATGCAAGAGATACTGGAACGACTTGACATTGAGGAATTTTCGGCTCGCTGAAGAGCACTGAAACACAAGCGAGCCATCCCAGGACACATCATCGCCAACAGATTGAGGAATTTTCGGCTCGCTGAAGAGCACTGAAACGTGAGGCAGCGGCCCTCGCGTCGCTGTGGAAGGGCGATTGAGGAATTTTCGGCTCGCTGAAGAGCACTGAAACATCACCCCTCCCCCTGGCGGTGACGATATGTCGTGGGACATTGAGGAATTTTCGGCTCGCTGAAGAGCACTGAAACGCACGACGCGGCGGATGACGAGCCACGCACGAAACGATTGAGGAATTTTCGGCTCGCTGAAGAGCACTGAAACACGGGACAACGGTCACACGCCAGTCACGTACACTCAATTGAGGAATTTTCGGCTCGCTGAAGAGCACTGAAACCATTCAGGATGTCGGTCATCGACGGAGCCGTAAACGCATTGAGGAATTTTCGGCTCGCTGAAGAGCACTGAAACACGCCGACCCTCGCCCCCTCCCCGACCTGGACTGCGATTGAGGAATTTTCGGCTCGCTGAAGAGCACTGAAACGGACGCGACTGTCGGAATACCCGACAACCGCACGCGAATTGAGGAATTTTCGGCTCGCTGAAGAGCACTGAAACTTACAGGTCAACGGGGAGTCAGTGGGCGCTGATCAGATTGAGGAATTTTCGGCTCGCTGAAGAGCACTGAAACGAAATCCATGCTCCGGAGCATCCGCCAGCACCGGAACATTGAGGAATTTTCGGCTCGCTGAAGAGCACTGAAACGGACGCCCGGGGGCCAGTGGCGCGACGGATCCGGAGATTGAGGAATTTTCGGCTCGCTGAAGAGCACTGAAACGAGAGCGCAACGGTTGTGAACGCGTCGGGATTGTACGATTGAGGAATTTTCGGCTCGCTGAAGAGCACTGAAACGTGATACTCGTCGACAGAAATGCCAAGCATCAGACCGAATTGAGGAATTTTCGGCTCGCTGAAGAGCACTGAAACCCACCATCGACATGTTGCCGCAATGCCGACTCGATCATTGAGGAATTTTCGGCTCGCTGAAGAGCACTGAAACGCATCACGCAAACAACGAGATCAGGCGGGCGGCGATATTGAGGAATTTTCGGCTCGCTGAAGAGCACTGAAACCTCGACGCACCAAATCCAGGAATCCCAAAACGGATCGATTGAGGAATTTTCGGCTCGCTGAAGAGCACTGAAACATGCCAAGCGATGGTAGCGTTTGGCGCTTGTTACTTCAATTGAGGAATTTTCGGCTCGCTGAAGAGCACTGAAACGACTACCTTGACACGGTGATCAAAATGCTGTATGATGATTGAGGAATTTTCGGCTCGCTGAAGAGCACTGAAACGATCGCGATCAGGTAGTAATCATCAGTCGAGTCGGGAATTGAGGAATTTTCGGCTCGCTGAAGAGCACTGAAACCTATTGGCGCATTCGGCGTAACGGAACGCAGTTTTATTGAGGAATTTTCGGCTCGCTGAAGAGCACTGAAACCGGCGCGGGAGTGAATGCCGGATTAGCCAGCATATCATTGAGGAATTTTCGGCTCGCTGAAGAGCACTGAAACTTTTTGAAGGCGGTGATCGGGCGCGTGTTATGGATATATTGAGGAATTTTCGGCTCGCTGAAGAGCACTGAAACACAGACCTGTTTCTAGTGGCGTCGCAGTCAACCCAACAAATTGAGGAATTTTCGGCTCGCTGAAGAGCACTGAAACTTACTACGACTACAATTTTGCGCAAAAGAGTTTTAGGATTGAGGAATTTTCGGCTCGCTGAAGAGCACTGAAACGGGGACCAGCATTACACGCCAGTCACGTACACTCACTTATTGAGGAATTTTCGGCTCGCTGAAGAGCACTGAAACGCCTTTTGACATCCACCGGGCGCGTGGGACACTTGAATTGAGGAATTTTCGGCTCGCTGAAGAGCACTGAAACCGCAAAAATCACTCTGATCCGACAGCGTATCCGCCTTCATTGAGGAATTTTCGGCTCGCTGAAGAGCACTGAAACGTCATTATAGGCTACGACCAGACGCGCCCCGTCGTAATTGAGGAATTTTCGGCTCGCTGAAGAGCACTGAAACCGATACTTCACCGCGTCGTGCGTTAGTCCAGACGCTGAATTGAGGAATTTTCGGCTCGCTGAAGAGCACTGAAACAGGCGATGCCGTCTGTTCCGGCGCTGCGGTGGATTATTGAGGAATTTTCGGCTCGCTGAAGAGCACTGAAACTCGTACGAAATGCTCCAATCGCAATCTGGTCAAAATTGAGGAATTTTCGGCTCGCTGAAGAGCACTGAAACGCGGTGCTGGCGTATGCGACGTGGGCCCAGGTGTCGATTGAGGAATTTTCGGCTCGCTGAAGAGCACTGAAACCCGACTCGCGCGCACGCTCAAGCGCCTGGTGCTCAATGAATTGAGGAATTTTCGGCTCGCTGAAGAGCACTGAAACAGGGATGCGCTACCGCGCGCTACCAATCGCGCCGCTATTGAGGAATTTTCGGCTCGCTGAAGAGCACTGAAACTATCCGTCGCCAGCACAATCAACAGCGGCAGCGGATCATTGAGGAATTTTCGGCTCGCTGAAGAGCACTGAAACTCTCCCGCAGCGCCGGATATTGTCTGATCAGTTCCGCCTGAATTGAGGAATTTTCGGCTCGCTGAAGAGCACTGAAACCTGCCGGGCGCGCTGCAAGGCGCGGCGGCGGTGCTGGATTGAGGAATTTTCGGCTCGCTGAAGAGCACTGAAACTCGTGCTGGTTCTGCCCGTACCGATCCTCCCGCAGATTGAGGAATTTTCGGCTCGCTGAAGAGCACTGAAACTTTCGCCGGTAAGAAGCCTGACTTTGAACGATGTGTCTAAATTGAGGAATTTTCGGCTCGCTGAAGAGCACTGAAACTTGTTGTGCTGGCGATGCAGCGCGGCTGGCAGGTTGAATTGAGGAATTTTCGGCTCGCTGAAGAGCACTGAAACTCAGCAGCATAAGCCTCGGAAACAGTCACGTACGCATTGAGGAATTTTCGGCTCGCTGAAGAGCACTGAAACAGGACGGGCGCGTAGTGGTGCACCTGTTGCACCTGAATTGAGGAATTTTCGGCTCGCTGAAGAGCACTGAAACGCGCTGGGGGTGCGCGACCCGAAGGCGCTGCTCTACCATTGAGGAATTTTCGGCTCGCTGAAGAGCACTGAAACTCAGCCAACCCGCAAAGTAAGCGACGTACTCGCGCGAATTGAGGAATTTTCGGCTCGCTGAAGAGCACTGAAACTACGGCGGCGGCGTGCAGAGTACGGCGCTGGTCGTACATTGAGGAATTTTCGGCTCGCTGAAGAGCACTGAAACGGAGAGCGCGGGGTGTTTGTGGTGCGGTACAACAACGATTGAGGAATTTTCGGCTCGCTGAAGAGCACTGAAACTCTGAGTAATAGAAAAGCGCGGCGTGCGAGGGTTCGCATTGAGGAATTTTCGGCTCGCTGAAGAGCACTGAAACGTCCCAAGGCTTTCTGATGCCGTATCCGTCCGTCCCATATTGAGGAATTTTCGGCTCGCTGAAGAGCACTGAAACGGCAGCGAAACCAGCGCGTCGAGCGGCTTGTACGCGGATTGAGGAATTTTCGGCTCGCTGAAGAGCACTGAAACACATCGGGTAGGCGTCCAGTTCCGGGCCGCCGGACGATTGAGGAATTTTCGGCTCGCTGAAGAGCACTGAAACCAACAAACGCAAAAATTGCGGTCTCGTTTGGAGACCATTGAGGAATTTTCGGCTCGCTGAAGAGCACTGAAACCCCGGAACGCACCAGAAACCACCAGAAACCCGGAAATTGAGGAATTTTCGGCTCGCTGAAGAGCACTGAAACTCTGGTTGACAGCTCAATGCGTGTTATGGACACAAATAGATTGAGGAATTTTCGGCTCGCTGAAGAGCACTGAAACTCGAGTTTCTCGCAGTTCTGCTCGCGTTGACGGCGATTGAGGAATTTTCGGCTCGCTGAAGAGCACTGAAACGTGGAACTCGTCTACGCTGATCCCCAGCATCAGGTGATTGAGGAATTTTCGGCTCGCTGAAGAGCACTGAAACTTCCGCCCACGGCACCGCCCAAGTACGCTGCGTACATCATTGAGGAATTTTCGGCTCGCTGAAGAGCACTGAAACATTTTTCGCAGCGTCTTCCTCAGACGCTCCGCTTCCATTGAGGAATTTTCGGCTCGCTGAAGAGCACTGAAACGCAGATCGTACACGCAATTGCTCGACGACTATGCGCATTGAGGAATTTTCGGCTCGCTGAAGAGCACTGAAACCGACAGCGTTACGCGCCGGCGCTTCGCGCCAGACGATTGAGGAATTTTCGGCTCGCTGAAGAGCACTGAAACCGATTTGCTGCGCCACCAGCGGCGCGCGCGCGGTACATTGAGGAATTTTCGGCTCGCTGAAGAGCACTGAAACTCGCGTCGCTCGATCTCGACGCAAACGACGCGCGGCAAATTGAGGAATTTTCGGCTCGCTGAAGAGCACTGAAACCTGGCTGGACTTCGGGCGCGACGCGCTGCACGTCGGGATTGAGGAATTTTCGGCTCGCTGAAGAGCACTGAAACGATGATTGTGATGTCGCGTCCGTATTCGTTCTGCAACATTGAGGAATTTTCGGCTCGCTGAAGAGCACTGAAACGCGTAAAATCGCGCGGGGGGAAGACCGCCGGGCGGAATTGAGGAATTTTCGGCTCGCTGAAGAGCACTGAAACCCGGTTCGTTCAGCAGCGCTACGAACCACAAACGCAGATTGAGGAATTTTCGGCTCGCTGAAGAGCACTGAAACCACCGGTATTTCGATATCGTCATCCTCAATCTCGAACATTGAGGAATTTTCGGCTCGCTGAAGAGCACTGAAACGGAAGAAGCGGCGCAGAGCGAGCAGCGATACGCACTATTGAGGAATTTTCGGCTCGCTGAAGAGCACTGAAACGTACAGATCGGCGCGAAGTCAGGCAGAACTGATCAGATTGAGGAATTTTCGGCTCGCTGAAGAGCACTGAAACCTGAACGTTATCCGGTAAACCCGCGCGTCGTCTGTATTGAGGAATTTTCGGCTCGCTGAAGAGCACTGAAACGGCTTAGCCCGGAGCCGGAACTGGAGGACGTTTTCGATTGAGGAATTTTCGGCTCGCTGAAGAGCACTGAAACGAACGCTCCCGAACTGCTTACCGACCGTCAACCTCATCCATTGAGGAATTTTCGGCTCGCTGAAGAGCACTGAAACGCGCCACGCGCGACGCCAGCCGTTGGCGCTGTTGGATTGAGGAATTTTCGGCTCGCTGAAGAGCACTGAAACGGAGTGGGTGATGATGCCGCGCCGCGTGCTTGATGAACATTGAGGAATTTTCGGCTCGCTGAAGAGCACTGAAACCGATTTCACTTCAACCGCGAACCCCGGATTATCCCCAATTGAGGAATTTTCGGCTCGCTGAAGAGCACTGAAACGTACAAGAGCACGCTGGTTCAGACGCTTTTTGGATCATTGAGGAATTTTCGGCTCGCTGAAGAGCACTGAAACACCAGCGACATAAAACAATGTTCTGGTAGAACACCTCGAATTGAGGAATTTTCGGCTCGCTGAAGAGCACTGAAACTGCAACCACTTGCGTACCCACTGGCACAGCCTGAGCGCAAATTGAGGAATTTTCGGCTCGCTGAAGAGCACTGAAACGGATGAAGGCGGGGAGTGGCTGCGTGCAGAGCTCCAGTATTGAGGAATTTTCGGCTCGCTGAAGAGCACTGAAACCTCAGTCTTGCAAATTGTGACAACTATTGTCACATCTACATTGAGGAATTTTCGGCTCGCTGAAGAGCACTGAAACGGTTCCGGCGCTTCGCAATCTGATGTATATGCGAGATTGAGGAATTTTCGGCTCGCTGAAGAGCACTGAAACCCGCGCGTGTACGGCGCGGGGCTTTGTTTTCCCCACAAATTGAGGAATTTTCGGCTCGCTGAAGAGCACTGAAACCCGGCGGCGGCAGCGGGTCGGGGAGATCGTCGGGGTCGATTGAGGAATTTTCGGCTCGCTGAAGAGCACTGAAACTCACCGCATTCCGCCGACTGCAAGCAGCGCGCATCGATTGAGGAATTTTCGGCTCGCTGAAGAGCACTGAAACGGATGTGTCAACCGCTGCGGCTTTCGCACCCACTTTAATTGAGGAATTTTCGGCTCGCTGAAGAGCACTGAAACTTCAGCCTCGTCCGCCAGTTCGTTCCAGCGGGCGGCATTGAGGAATTTTCGGCTCGCTGAAGAGCACTGAAACCGCCGCCGTATGAGATGACGGTAACCATATCCACTATTGAGGAATTTTCGGCTCGCTGAAGAGCACTGAAACCGCGTCGAAAGACGACGCGCTGCGGCTGATAACAGAATTGAGGAATTTTCGGCTCGCTGAAGAGCACTGAAACGATCGCGGATCGTCGGGAAGCGCCGAGATCGCTTACAATTGAGGAATTTTCGGCTCGCTGAAGAGCACTGAAACGGCGGCGGCGGCAGTTGCGACGGACGGTACAGCAGCATTGAGGAATTTTCGGCTCGCTGAAGAGCACTGAAACGCGTAAGGCTCAGTCTGAATATCGAGCGCAACGGTCAATTGAGGAATTTTCGGCTCGCTGAAGAGCACTGAAACAGCCTTATCCGTTATCGTTTAGCGCGTGGCTACCCACATTGAGGAATTTTCGGCTCGCTGAAGAGCACTGAAACGCTCCTGCCGCCCGAGCTGCCGGACGTGCCGTATACGATTGAGGAATTTTCGGCTCGCTGAAGAGCACTGAAACGGCGTGTACCTGGAGTACGTCAGGGCGATGGCGGATGACGATTGAGGAATTTTCGGCTCGCTGAAGAGCACTGAAACTCTCATCATACGCTGGCTGCAAGGGTAGGACGGTATAATTGAGGAATTTTCGGCTCGCTGAAGAGCACTGAAACCTGGCTACTGAAGGGAGACAGCAATGACGGTCAATGATTGAGGAATTTTCGGCTCGCTGAAGAGCACTGAAACCTTGAAAGTCTTCGGGCCGCGCTGGCGGGCGTATCATTGAGGAATTTTCGGCTCGCTGAAGAGCACTGAAACCCAGCATACTGCTGATGCTGCTCAGCATTCAGATTGAGGAATTTTCGGCTCGCTGAAGAGCACTGAAACCTACGATCTCGTACCGACGTGGAGGTTTATGCAACCATTGAGGAATTTTCGGCTCGCTGAAGAGCACTGAAACCCGCGAAGCGACTGAAGCAACCCTACCGCGATCTGGCGATTGAGGAATTTTCGGCTCGCTGAAGAGCACTGAAACAGGCGCGGGCGTGAACGCCGGATTGTTCAGCATATCACATTGAGGAATTTTCGGCTCGCTGAAGAGCACTAGACTTCATCAAGATTTGTTTTGATTTTCGGAATGCTTTTTGCGTTTCAGTCGAATTCGGAAGTTATGCAGCCCGCAACATGTTTCCATAACCATATCCCGAAATTCGGAACAACTGAAACGGAT
>Ga0209750_1000836_pt1 | contig 13389 bp, 9 predicted proteins | sample YNPBryulayer2012_FD_185813 | JGI IMG/M metagenome (GOLD analysis project Ga0209750, IMG submission 185813) | Anoxygenic and chlorotrophic microbial mat microbial communities from Yellowstone National Park, USA - YNP Bryant MS upper layer 2012... ...
CCTTGCCTGGATTGGCAGTGGTGCCCCGCTGCCAAGGGCGGCCGTAAACACGCCTGATGTTGGGGATGTCAGCCATAATTGCTGCGTCTCACAATAAAGCCTTCGACTTTAGTCGAGGGTTGTTTACAGGTTCTTTTCACCTGTGGCCGGATTGGCAAGCTCGAAGGTGACTTTGTCGTAAATCTCTGCCGGTGGCAACTGGCAGCCAATGGAAGTCAGTGTCAGCACAATCGCGTTGCCTGACTGCTGGTGCAGGTGGCAATGAGGTTGGCAACGATGAGGTTGCGGCCCTTACTCGCGCCACCATGGGGCCAAGAGCTTACCGGCAATGCACTCGCTTTTGTGCGCTGCCTAGTGTTCGGCAGCTAGGTGTTCTTCCAGCGTCAGCAATCCCCTCTCGCCCGGCGTATCAACCGGCAAAGCAGATTATGCTTGGTCCGACGGCTGGGGATCAGAAGGTGGTTTAGCGTTTACGAGGGCATAGCGTTCGGGGCCAAGGCGCTCAAGCAGGCCTGCTGCAACTTGCTGTTCAAGCCACCGGCGCGTTTGAGCGGCGCTAAGGGGCGTGCGATCTTCAAGCATTTGGACAGTAATAACGCCATGCTCTGCCGCTAGCCGAGGCAGCCATGCGGCGGCTTCGGCTTCGCCACGGCGACGACGGTTGGCATTGGCTATTTCGATGACTGCCGTGCCCCCGAGAAAGGCTACCACCCCGCCAATGAACATCCCGGCAATGAGTCCCCAGTGACGGTTGGGTTGGAAAGCGTCATAGAGCGCCAAAAAGGCGACAATCAGCCCACCCAGGGCAAGAAACGATGAACATCCATACCGCAGGAAGTTCATAGTCGAATGAGTGTCCGGCTGTCTTAGGGCTGCATGTCCGGCGACAGGCGCGTGGCTGCTACTGCCGGACGGCGGAAGACATACCACCGCACGAGAAAATAGACGCCAAGGACGGCGACAATGACCCCGATGCCGAGAAAAAACCAGCCGGTATGTTGCTGAAGCATGCCTAAGGCTTCATTCCCGTAACGCATGCTCAGGTAGGCCAGTGTGCCATAGCGGAGCGCCCGCCCGATAAACAGTCCGACAAACAGGCGTCCCTGGTGAAACTCCAGCAGTCCGGCACAGATGATGAAGGGTTTGAAGGGGAATGGCGGTGGCATAATGGCAGCCACAGCAAGCGCTAGAATGTCGTATTGCCGGATGAGTTGCTCGATTCTTGCCTGCCGATCTGGGGAAAGCCGCTGCGCCAAAAGGCTTCTTCCCAAGAAACGCTGCCGCATGCGACGGACCAGCCAGTACACCGTTAGGCAACCTGCTGAGGAACCAAGAGCCGCCAGCCCGGCTGCCCACCACCACAGGGTGCCTTGGGTGCAAAGCCAAGCCAAGGTGGCATCGGGGATAGGCGTCAACGGAATGATGGAGTCCACATAGGTGAGCAACAGCACCCCGAACATGCCAAAGCCAGCCAGCCAGAGCCCAAACAGTTGGAGCTTACCTAGGAGGGCTTTCCAGAACGGCGTGGGAAAACTGGCGAAGGTCATCGAAATGCAGTGGGAAGGGAGCTACAGCTGGCAACAGGTGGTCGGGGCGGCAAGATTTGAACTTGCGACCCTTCGCTCCCAAAGCGAATGCTCTACCAGGCTGAGCCACGCCCCGACAGCACTCATGTTGGTAATGGACTTGAGCGCACAAGTCAAGTCCATTGCTTCCTAGTCAAACCGGCCAAACTCCAGGAAGGTTACCTGCCGTCCTTCCGCTCTTCTTGAAAAGCAGTGCAGTGGCGCGATTGAATACCCTCGGGGCTTTTGCCAGACAACCGTGGATAAAATAAGCTGTGAGCCCAGCGACCAACCTTGGCTGCCTTTGCGTATGGATTGGACAACTGCTCCCGAGTCCTTTATTGAACGCTGTGTACTGGCTATCGGTGGACGTGCCGCCTTGCACAGCGTACGAACCTTGTTGATGCACGTCCGCCGGACGGTTAGGCAGCCTTCAGAAACCATTGAGCTTGAAATTCTGCGTGCATTTGGTGGACGGCTCCGCCTTGTAGAACACCGCCCGGGTAGTGAGCCGACGGTGATTGTAATCAACGGTTTTGCCGGGCAGGTGCTCCGCCATGGGCAGCCGACGCCCCTACCGGCGCTCGATCTTGCAGCCATCAAGCGACGCATTCGCTTGCATCCGCGCAACTTTCTAGCCCATGCCGAGGAATATGATTACGCACCGCCGGTGGCCGACCGGGACACCGATGGAGACCCTATCTGGCGGCTGGAATTGCCTTCTGAAAATGTGAGTTATGGCTTCGATGCTGCCCATTTTCAATGCCGCTTCTTTGAAGATCGGGAAACGGAAGAGCGCATTACCTATAGTGATTACCTTGCTGCAGATGGTATTCTTACGGCGCGGCGGGAACAGTGCTGGCGAGCCGGGCAACTGGTCTACGAAGACGACATTCTGTATCTGGCCTTCAACGTTCCGTTCGATGACGCCGACTTCGCGATTTTGTAGGCTGGGGATTTCTTGGGTGGGCAGCCGGCCAGGGAATCCTGCAAACCGCTCCTTTGAACCATCAGCCTCCCTGTGGAGGGTAAGTAGTCTAACCTTTCTGTTATTCGTTTTGCTGTTTCCCATGCATGAAGCGGAAGCCCAACGGCGGAAGCCTTCCCGGCGGACGCCGCCCCCCCAACCGGTTAGCCCGATGGTGGGCAAGGACATCCGCATCAAGCGCATGGACGGCCTTGAGATTGTCGGCAAGCTGGTCAAGCTGGATTTGCAGGGTGTAACCTACCTCAACGCCGGTGGCGAGCAAGCCATGATTCCTCTCGAAAACGTCGCCATATTGACTTTTGGCGAGCCTGCCAAACGCATTGACCAGCGTTTTGTCAACGATGCCCGACAGGCTATAGATGCCTTGAACCGCGTCAACCTCCTGGTCAACGGCAGTCCGACCTTCAGCCAGTATGACACGTTGGTCGTCGATGCACGAGGAGCTGTGGAGTCATTCCTGTCCAAATACAACGACTATGAAGAGCAAGCAGACTTTTTCGATGATCTCCGCAGCGTGTTGCGCAGTTACGAGCTTGTCCGTCCGTTGTGGGCCACCATGCAAGGGGCTGACCGCCGTATCTCAATGGCAGAGTCGGCGCCGGAGTTGGTTCCCATCCTGCGTATGTATCCTGAATTGCGCACGACAGAATACAACCAAAACGGCCGCTATCCGACAGACAAAGTCATTGCCTATGTCTGGAACCGGACGGCGCAGCGGTTACGAAGCGTACGATCGCAACTCGATCAGCTTGCAGCCAAGGCTCTATAGGTCCGCGGCAACCAAGTACGAATTCGCGTAAAAGAATCCACGCCTACTCGGCGCGCCTAGAAGTGGGCAGAGCCGGATCCGATGCGAGCCATTCGACGCCGACAGCCGCCCCGAGGCCAAGCAAGACCGTGACCGCAATCAGGCCGTCCATGGCGGCCCACTGCGCGCCAAGCCCGCCCAGAAGTGCACCGGCCGCAGCCCCAACGCCAAGCAGTACAGAGTAGATGCCCATTGTTGCGCCCCGTCCAGCCTGTTCTCCGACAGCCTCAGCCAGCAGCGCCAGCGCCGTCGGTGTAAAACCGCTTTCGACCATAATTGCTAGGGCCGTACCACTGCCGATGAGCCAGCGGATACCGGGTGGCTGCCCGCCAGCGTGATTGAGCGCGTAAAAGCCAAGACACGCGGCAAACAGCCCGCCAAGTGCCAGGCGCAGAACTGTAATGCGGCGAAAACGGTGCAGCATGAAACTCCATCCGGTGACGCCAGTACCGAAAATGACGGCGTAGCCAAAGAACGCCCAGCCGACACCCTCCGGCCAGTCGGCAAAAACGCCAGTCAGGAACTGGCCCCGGCGTTCCGGGAAGGTCAGCAGAAACGGCAGGGTTGAGCCAAGCCAAACGCCGACCATGGCGTTGATGCAAATCCAGGCCGGAGCCAGACGGCGCAGCATGGGGGCGGCCAACGCCCCGCGCAGTCCTGCCCATGCGTTGGTCGTCGCGCCACGTCCCTGCGCGCCGGAGAGGAACAGGCCGGCAGCGGCGACATACAGGCCCGCTACCGCCGAAAAGCTCCAGATGCCGATGGATTGCCACAGCATGCTGGCCAGGATGCCGCCAAAGGCCAGCCCGCCCAGAAGGGACATCTCAAAAAAGCTCATGACCTTGCCGCGCCGGACGGCATCCGTCGCCGTGGCTTCGGTAAGAAAGGCGAGGACGGAAGGCGTGGTAGCGGCTACAGCCAGCCCTTCGCCGGCGCGCGCCAGGAAAAACACGGCTACGAGGCTGCTCAGTCCGAAAAGCTGAACGGCGGCTGCCCCCAGCAGCGCCCCAAACACCATTATCGTCCGGGGGGTCCGGGCGTCGGCGAGCAGTCCCATGGGCAAGGCCCCGACGAGTTCGGCGCCAAAGGCTACGGCTGTCAGCGCTCCGACTAGCCTGGCATCGAACATCCTTCCTTGGGCAACAAGCGCTGCCAGATACAGGCCGATGAGCACGCTGCCGGCGGCTCCGGCAATCCGCATCAGCGCATTGCCAAGCAAGACGGCTGCGAGAGCCCGGATTGGCGGGGGCATCATGCCTTTGCGGCCAGTCCCTCTCGGATGAAGCCCAGGTGCATGGCCATGTGGCGCATCTGAAGTTCAAAGACCTCGCCAATCGTAGCCAACCCCCACGGTACCCGCATCGAGCGGGTAAGTTGCTCGTCACTCGTGCGGTCGAGCAGAGCTAGCGTGTAGGCGCGCGTTTCACGCGCCATGGCGACGAGTTCGGCAAAGGATTTGTCACGGTGCTTCAAAATCCACCGGTCGTTGAAAGCGTGAACGGCCGCCATGATGTCTTCATCCGGGTGGTTTGGAGCGCCGGTGTAGGGTTGGGGATGGGCTTCCGGGCTCTCAGTCAGGGCTTTTTCAATCTCCCGCTGGAAGTACTGCTCCGTGCCGATAAGGTGGGCGAAATGGTCACATGGCGTCCAGACGATGTCAGGATTGGCGCGGCTGGGCTTGAGCGGGCAGGTGCGTTGGGCGTCAGAAAGGGCCGTGAGTTCATGAATGGCAGCTTCGAGGCTCTGCGTCAATTGCTCCCGAAGTTGCGTGCGCAACCGTGCTTGCGTGGTGTCCATGGTTCATCCTTTGTATGAAGATTTACTTGTGCTGCATGCAATGACGCTGGGTTCGGCGGCAGCAGCACGTCCTGGCCGGTTTTGTCCTGGCGTCACAAGCCTTTTATCGGTTTGTGACATGCTTTCAAGAGTGTGTGTCATCCAGTCTAAGCTTCCTGTTTGACACGCCGTAAAAGGTGTGATTGTTTACAAAGCCGAATGAGACATCCTCCGTGCTCTCGATGTTCCAGTTGCAACGCCCGGCGCTCAAGGCGTTGCTGCACTTTACCAAGCTAACAGGAGTTTTGGCATGAACCAGACTCGCCGTTTGGTTGCTCTCATCATTGGGTGGGGGATGTGGCTGGGCTTTTCTGCTGTGGCCCAAAATCTGGCGGCAGTTTCTGAAACAATGCCAGCTCCTGTCGTGCAGGAAGCCCAGTCCCGGCAGGATGGGGTGCGTGTGCCGCGTACAGCCGATGCCATTCCCGAACTCCGCGAGCTAACCGTGCCCGGGGCCGAAGGCCCCAGCAGTGTCAAGCCCCGCAGTGAGCGGCGCGACAGCGATGTGGGCGTCCCCATCGAGGACCGGTGGCGGATTGGCTTCCCGGAATGGAACCGGTACGAAAAGGGCAGCATCCTCAATCCGTACCGGCTCAACGTCCTCAAAGGCGACTATCCCATCCTGGGACAGCATACCTTTCTCGTTCTGACTTTCGAGAGCATCACCTTCGTGGATGGACGGCGGACGCCTCTGCCGCAGGACATCAACGCCCGTCGGCCCGGCGCAGCCGAGTTTTTCGGACGTGGCGGCCAGTTTCTCAACCAGCAGAACTTCGTCACCTCGGTCGAGTTGTTCCACGGCGATACGGCCTTCAAGCCACCCGACTGGCGCATCCGGTTTACGCCAGTGTTCAACTTGAACTACCTGGCCGTCCGGGAAAACGGCATTGTCAACCGGGATGTCCGCAAGGGGACGACACGGTTTGACACCTACATTGGTTTCCAGGAAGCCTTTGTCGAGGTGCGTCTGGGTGACACGCCCAAGCTGTTTCCGTTTTTGCGGGGGCGCGGCAGCCGTGGCGGACACAGTCCATTTTTTGATTCCACTTCCCTGCGGGTAGGCGTCCAGCAGTTCAACAGCGACTTCCGCGGGCTGATTTTCGATGACTTCAACCTGGGCGCGCGCCTGTTCGGGAACTTCCGTGACAACAAATGGCAGTTCAACGCGGCGTTTTTCTACATGCTGGAAAAAGACACCAACAGCGGCATCAACACCTTTGACCAGCGGAATCAGCGGGTGTGGGTGGCGAATCTCTATCGGCAGGATTTCATCAAGCCCGGCTACACAATGCAGTTGAGCGTCCACTACAACGATGACCAGCCGAGTGTCAGATTTGACCAAAACCGCTTTCTGGTACGGCCGGCGCAAGTTGGGGCAGTTACACCACATAGCGTCAAAGCAGGCTATCTTGGCTGGACCGGCAACGGTCACTTCCGCCGCCTCAACATCAACCATGCGTTTTACCAAGCGCTGGGGCGCGATTCGCTGCAACCGATTGCCGGGCGTCCGACGCGCATCAACGCTCAGTTGGCGGCGCTGGAGCTGTCCTATGACCGCGACTGGCAACGGTTTCAGGTATCGGGTTTCTTTTCCTCCGGCGACGCAAACCCGACCGACCGGGTAGCACGGGGCTTCGATTCCATTCTCGACAATCAGTTTTTTGCCGGCGGCGAAAACAGCTTCTGGAACAGCCAGGAAATCCGTTTGACGCGGGCAGGCGTGGCGCTTGTGACCCAGAACAGCCTCATTCCAAGCCTGCGGAGCAGCAAGCTGCAAGGGCAGGCGAATTTCGTCAATCCGGGCATCATCGTCGCTAACGTCGGCTACGAAGCCAATCTGACGCCCAAGCTCAAGCTACTGACGAATTTGAACTATCTTCGCTTCCACCACACCGAATCATTGCAGTTGCTGACGTTCCAGCGCCGCATCCGCAACAACGTCGGGATTGATTACGGGGCAGGCGTCATTTACCGCCCACTGTTGAGTGAGAACATCGTCATCAGAAGCGGCTTTTCAATCATGAATCCGCTCGATGGTTTCAAGGACATTTTCACGTCGAATTGTTCAGGGCTGAACTGTGGCGCGCAGTCACGCTTTCTGTTTTCGCTCTACGCCAAAGCCACCTTTACGTTCTGATGCGATACGTCTGTGTAACGGGTCCCCCAGCCCGTCTCTCAGATGAAGGGGTACTTGACCATGGCGATTGCCTTCAGACTCAAAGTTGCAACCCTCTGTGCTGCCGTCGGTACGGCTTTTGTCGGATTCAGTCTTCTGTCGGCATTTCGCCCGGTGGCTGGCAGCGATGTGGCCGCACCGGTTGCGGAGACCACTGTGCAGGGGGGGCCGGCTGGGAGTGCAGAAACGCCCAAACCCTCCCTGCCGGTTGACCCGGCTACGGTGCGCGCACGTATTTACAAAGCATCAAAAGACAAAACCGAGGATGACTGGCGGCTTCAGAACGGCAATGACAGCGGTTGTATAAGCTGCCACACAGGCTATGAGGGAGGCTACAGAACCGCCCATGCCGCACCAGACGGCAGTGCACTCAACATCGGGCGCAACATTACATGTGTGTATTGCCACGGTGGAAATGGTGAAGTCATGAAGCCTGCCGGAAGCGACAAGGGGCAGCCAGCATACATCAAAGCCCAGAACGAAGCCCATCCGCAGCCCACCAACCCGAAGCTGTGGAAGCGCAAGGACGGCTCGGCCAACTCCGCCAATCCGGAGCTGTCCTACACGGCCCTGCTCAAGGAAAACCTGGACTTCGTGCGGTTTGTCAATCCGGGCGACCTACGGGTGGCCGACATCACATGCGGCGAGTGTCACAACAAAGAAGCACGGCTAGATGGACAGGCGTTCATTGTAGATAAGGTCAAGACCAGTATGATGACGCACGGGGCGATGCTGTGGGGGGCAGCGCTTTACAACAACGGCGCGTACCCGTACAAAGACAGCCGGTGGGGCGAAAGCTACAACCAGGACGGCGCGCCCCAGGCGCTGATGTCCCTCAAGCCGCCAACGCCTTCCGAGCGGAAGTATCGCGGTATCCTTCCGTTTATCACGCCTCTGCCCCGGTGGGAGGTTACCCAGCCGGGCAACATCCTGCGCGTCTTCGAGCGTGGCGGACGGAAGCAATCGGAAGTTGGCAATCCAAACCCGGAGGCCGATCTGGCTGGTTTGCCCGAAGTCAAGCTAAGTCCGCGCGGCTTTGGAACCGGCCTGCGCACCGACCCGGTGTTTCTCGGATTGCAAAAAACGCGCTTGCTCGATCCGCTGACTTCCATGCTGGGGACGAACGACCATCCTGGGGACTATCGCTCCAGCGGTTGCACGGCGTGTCACACGCCCTACGCCAACGATCGCTCGACCGTACACTCTTCGACCAAGTTTGACTATGCGCACTCAAATCGCGGCACGACGAAGACAGCCGACCCCACGATTCCCAAGGATGAGCCGGGCCATCCGGTGCGTCACGTCCTGACCAATGCCATTCCAACCAGTCAGTGCATGGTCTGCCACATGCACCCAGGGACGAACATGCTCACCACCTACCAGGGCTTTATGTGGTGGGACAACGAAACCGACGGCCGCCTGATGTACCCGGAAACACCGCTCAAGCGCAGCGATGAGGAGCTGGAAAACATTGCCCGCCACAACCCGGAAGGCTCGGCCCAGCGTGGTAAGTGGGGCGACCGGGCTTTTCTGAACGAGGTGTGGACTGAGGTCAATCCCAAAGCCAAGCGCACCCAGTTTGCCGATTTTCACGGCCATGGCTGGATTTACCGGGCCGTTTTCAAACAGGACCGCAAGGGCCGCTACCTAGATGAAAATGACCAGCCGGTGCCGAATGTCACGCCGGAAATGCTGCGCGAGGCTGTGGCGTATACGTCTGAAGGCGTCGAAGTCAACAAAACTACCAGGCGCAGCGGCGTACCGGTGCACCTCAAAGACATCCACTTGGAGAAGGGCATGCATTGTGTGGATTGCCACTTCTCGCAGGATGGCCACGGCGATCGCCTTCTGTATGGGGAGCCGCGCGCTGCCATTGAGATTAGTTGTCAAGACTGTCACGGTTCGATTTACGCCTATGCCAATCCGAAGTCGTTGACGACGGGTTTTGCTGGTGGCGCACGCAAAAAGAGTGCCGATGACGCGCTGGTGACGGGCAAGTTTACGGCGCGTAACAAAACAGATGCTGAAGCACCAGGTGGCAGCAACTCACTGGATGGTTACAAAACCCGTACCGTCTACGAGCGCGATCCCTCGAAGCGTCGCGCGCGTGGATTCCGGCAGGCGTCAGTGCTCGAAATCCCAACGACCGGCCCTTACAAAGGCAAGGTCATCCAGTACTCGATGGTAGACCCGGAGAAATTCTGGGTCGTGGTGCAGACCAAAGATACAGTCACGCCTGGCCACGAGCACTACAACGAAAAGTCGCACTACGCCAAGCTGCTTATGAAAGGCAATGTGTGGAACCCAGCGGCTAAGCCTGATGAGAGCAAGGATAGCCAACTTGCCCACAGCGACCAGCGGATGACCTGCTACGCATGTCATTCAGCATGGATGACGAGTTGTTTCGGCTGTCACCTGCCGATGTCAGCCAACCGGAAGCGCCCGATGAATCACAACGAAGGCGGCCCGGAGACCCGCAACTGGACTGCCTACAACTTCCAGGTGCTACGGGATGATGTGTTTATGCTGGGTATTGACGGGACGGCCACCGGCAACCGCATCGCACCCGTCCGTTCATCCTCGGCGGTTATCGTCGGTTCCCAGAACGCCAACCGGCTGTGGCTGTACTCCCAGCAGCAGACGGTCTCTGCAGAGGGGTACTCAGGGCAGGCTATGAACACCCACGTCCCGCACACTGTGCGTGCGCGGGAAACCAAAGGCTGTACTGACTGTCATATTTCCAAGGACAATGACAACAACGCCCTCATGGCGCAGTTGCTCTTGTTAGGTACAAACTATGTCAACTTCATGGGGCGCTATGTCTACGTTGCCGAAGGCAAGCATGGCATCTCGGCTGTCGTGGTTACAGAGCGCAGCGAGCCCCAGGCTGTTATCGGCAGCACCCTGCACGAAATTGCTTACCCGAAGGAATACCGGAAGCATAAGGCAGGTGGCGATAAGCTTCGCGAGCATTACCACCACCATGGCCATGCCTTGAGCCTGCAAATGCGGGGCGAATACCTCTACGTTGCCGAAGGCGAGCATGGCGTTCGCGTCTATGACATTGCCAACATTGACAACAAGGATTTCTCCGAGCGCATTACAACAGCTCCGGTCTCGCCGTTAGGGCAGAGGCTCTACGTCAAGACAAAGTACGCTACGGCTATTGCCTCACCCACAACGTTGGCTGTTGATCCTACTCGGCAGCGGTTTCCCGAAAATGAAGAGCAACCCATCAGCCCGGTTTATGCCTATCTCTATGTCAGTGACCGGGAGGAAGGGTTGGTTATGATCAACGTTGCCACCCTGCTCGATGGTGATCCGACGAATAACTTTCTCAAGAAGGACTACACCTTCAACCCAGACGGCCTGCTCAAGGGGGCCGAAAATCTGACCATTGCCGGTGACTATGCCTACATTTTGTGTGACCGGGGACTGGTCATCGTCAACATTGCCAATGCTGCTGCGCCGAAAGTAGTCTCCATTGTTGAAGGTTTCAGAAAACCCAAGGGCATTGCCATTCAGTTCCGCTATGCCTTTGTCACAGATGCGACCGGCATGCACGTTGTGGACATCACGCTGCCGGAAAAAGCCCGTCTTGTGCCGGGTGCGACGATACCGCTGGAGGACGCCCATCAGATTTACGTGGCGCGCACCTATGCTTACATTGCGGGTGGCAAGCAGGGGTTGGTCATTGTGGATGTGGAACGCCCCGAACAGCCGAAAATTGACCAAATCTTTACGGCCGGCGGCGTCATCAACGATGCCCGCGATGTGAAGGTAGGGATGACGAATGCCAGCGCCTTTGCCTACATTGCCGACGGTAAGAACGGCCTGCGCGTCGTACAGCTCACCTCACCGGAGACCATGGCGACGAACGGCGGTTTCAGCCCGCGGCCGGAGCCACGGCTGATTGCGACGCATCCCACCAAGGGTGAATCGCTGGCGGTGTCGAAGGGGCTGGACCGTGACCGGGGCGTGGATGAAAGCGGTCACCAGCTCGTCGTCTTCGGACGGCGGGGGGCCCGGCCCTTCAATCTCGAAGAAATGCGGCGGCTTTACCTCAAGCCTGACGGGACGATCTACACGGTGTCCAACGAGGTTCCGAAAGGCCCCGTCAAAGGCTGGTACGCTGAAGCCCAGCCGCCACCCTCGAAGTCGGTTTCGTGGTGGCCGCTGGGATGGCTGGCGCTGTTTGCCGTTATCACCCCGTTTGCCCTGCGGCGGCGGCGATAGCCTCTGCCGCCGGGTGAACGGCTGAAAAAACGCCGTGCAGGAAGGAAGGACGTGGCGGTTACTGTCTGTGCTGTGGTTCGGCGTCTGGAAAACGTGCAGTGCCGCCTGATGTAAACAGCCCTCGACTGAAGTCGAAGGCTTTCTGGCGGAGAGTCTTTGAACCTCCCCCGGCTGAAGCCGGAGGATTCTGGTTCTTGCTACGCGGCCGCTTGCGCGGCCGTTTCGCGTACCCAGTTCAGGGCTGGTTCATGCAGCCCGCCCGCTGGAGCATGAAGAACCAGCGGGCAGCACAGCCCATACCAATCCCGGACATTCATCGCAGCATTGGCATCGGCGTGCGCCTTGTATCCGCACCGCCTGCAGACGTAGGCATGTTTTTGACGTTGGTTGATCGCCCCGCACCGATGGCAGGTCTGGCTGGTGTAGTGCGGAGGTACCGCATCCACCGCCACGCCAGCAGCCAGGGCCTTGTAGCGCACAAACGTCTCCAACTGATAGAACGGCCAATAGTCCCGGTTCTGCCCCGCATCCGACCTGGTGTCTTTTCGCTGCCGGGCAGAAGCCCGAATGCCCGAGAGGTCCTCAAAGCGGATTCCTGCTTTGTTGACAGACAATGGTCAGTATTTGCTGTGGCATGAATTCATTTTATGCGCTTAAATGGTAATATGGCAACTAAAGTTGCTAAAGAGGCTTTCCTCCCCGCACTGAAGTACGGGGCTTCCAGCCCTACCCGATGTGAAGAACAGACCATCGGCGAAAACAGTCAGATCGTCTGCGCCTCCACCCGTGGATAGAGGTCATTTATCTGCTGCTGCAGGCGGATGGTTTCGGCAATGGCAGAGGCGATGTGAATGTAGCGCACGGGGTCGTCCAGGCGGCGGCCTTTGCGGTCTTTCAGGTATTTTTCCAGCACCTGGTAGCCGCCAATCCGGTATTCCCACATTTCCGGCGTGATGCCCTCGAAGTATTTGTCGGCGTTGATGCGCACCCACCCGTTGGCTGCGTCATAGCGCACCTTCTCCACCACATCGCTGCCCTGACCTTGATACTTGACCCTGGCGGTGTTGGCAGGGTTACGCAGCAAATGCAGAGCAATCAGTTGTTGGCCCAGGTCGGTCATCTGGCGGAAGAGGTCGGCATCCGCCGTGAAGGGGATGCGCGGGAAGTCGGTGCGCAGTTCCTGGGCGTATTGCTGGCGGTAGGTGGGGCTGTAGAGGACAGCGTAGATGTAGGCCAGCACCTGCTCCGGCGTGGGGGTGAAGCCGTAGGCGTCTCTGAGTTTGGGCAGGAGCCACTCGGCCAGGTTGGACTGGCGCGCCTGGTGGAACGCATCCGGCAACTTGGCGGAGGGGTAGAGGTAGAGGGGGAAGTGGTAGTCAATTGTCTTGAGCGAAACGGCCACATGCTCGGTAATGTGGGGTGTTATAAAAGCGTGTTGCCACGTGCCAACGTGCTCAACTCGCCTCGGCAATAGCAGCCCCAAATTCTCCCCGGCCAGCATGTGGCGCATGACTTCGGGGCGGGGCATGCAATGAAAACCACGCGACCGTCCGGTGTAATAGGTATAGCGGACATCAAAGGGGCGATACAGGATGGGGACGATCTTCTCGCGGTGGGGGCCGCCATCACGTTTTACATCCTGTTGTGCAAGGCTAACCTTCCAATCCCGCGCGTCTTTGCCCAACTGGAAGGCTGTGCGCGCCAGCTCTTCGCTCAACTGGCTGAACGTCAGAACCGTTGTCCACATCTCATCGGGCGTCCAGCGGATGGTCAGGTTATC
>Ga0209750_1000846_pt1 | contig 13271 bp, 10 predicted proteins | sample YNPBryulayer2012_FD_185813 | JGI IMG/M metagenome (GOLD analysis project Ga0209750, IMG submission 185813) | Anoxygenic and chlorotrophic microbial mat microbial communities from Yellowstone National Park, USA - YNP Bryant MS upper layer 2012... ...
TATGTAAATATACTAAACTAGACAAAAATTTGCAGCTGCTGCGCACCTCTTTCTTACCCACCATATTTAGGAGTTTATGCTATAAATATACACTTGTAGACAGAAGTTAGCAACTGTTGCTAACCTCGCTTCCATACCAGCCGTAGAGTGGGTGGAATGCTCAACAGCAAGTAGTTGATCTTCTAGCTTCATTGCAGGATAGTTACGGTGATATACTGGAGTCTGTATCCCTTCGTAGTGTCCTAACCCATCCTACAATATCATGTTTTTTAACCTGTGCTTTCGATTTTATAATACACTATAAGAAGCTATAGTCAAAATCCAAGAGAACCTCAAAGAACCTGATAAAGTCGTAAGTGTAAGTGAGAGTTTTTTTAGTTTTATATACTGCTGACACACAAGATGATGCATTTGAAACGTTAGAGTACTTAAATAGACCTTTTGTAAAAAGCTTATTAATAGCATAAGATATAACAGACGCATTACGAAAACGATTTTTTTGCTATGTGCTCAAAAAAACAATGGGATAGTTCAATCTAAATGTGATGGAATACTTTATTTTTGATTATGTTCATTAATTACAAAAATCTCATTGCGTAGTGCTCAACCTTTTACAGTTGAGCTTACTACTACTATTTCGACAAACTTAGCATATTTACCTAGCATGCAACACAAACCGACACTAAAAGCATACAAGTATCGTATTTACCCCACTAATGCGCAGATGGTGTTCTTTTCTAAGACATTTGGATGTTGTCGATTCGTCTGGAACAAAATGTTGGAAGAGAAACTACAAGCTTATAAGAAAAAAGAACGCATTCCACGAATCATACCCGCCAAGTATAAAGAAGAATTCCCATTTCTCAAAGAAGTAGATGGCCTTGCACTTTGCAATGTACAACTGCAACTCGAGAAAGCATTCCGAGATCATTTTAGGAACAGAAAACAATTCAAATTACCCAAATTCAAAAAGAAAAGAGACAAACAATCGTACACTACAAACAATACGCACAACTCAATAAGAGTAGATTTTGAGAAAGAGTTACTGTATTTGCCAAAACTGAGAAATGGGGTAAAGATTGAACTACACCGAGCATTTGATGGTAAGATCAAATCCGTTACTGTAAGCAGAACAAATGATGGTAAGTATTACGCTTCTGTTTTGGTAGAAACTGCAAATCCGAGGAACAAAGTTGTGGAGCCTAAAAGCAGAGCTTGCGGGGTAGATTTAGGACTGGAACATTTTACTACTGTCACCAACGACTTTGGAAGTTACAAAGTTGAGCATCCGAAGTACCTTCTGAAAGCTGAAGAAAGACTAAGAAGACTCCAGAGGTCTCTCTCACGAAAACAAAAGGATTCAAAAAATAGTGAGAAGGCGAGGTTGAGGCTTGCCAGGCAGCACGTGTACGTCACAAACGCTCGCAATGACTTTCTTCATAAGTTGTCCAAAGCCATCATTGACGAAAACCAAGTCGTGGTGGTGGAGGACATTAATGTAAAAGCACTGTTGCGAACAAGACTTGCCAAGTCAATTTCTGACAGCGGGTGGTCAAAGTTTCTGAGCTACCTGAAGTACAAAGCAGAGTGGTACGGAAGGACTTTCATTCAGGTAGACCGATTCTTTCCATCCTCAAAGCTTTGCCACCGATGCGGTTACAAAAACGAAGACTTGGCGTTACATGACAGAACATGGTGCTGCCCTAAGTGCGGCGAAACGCATGATAGAGACGTAAACGCCTCTATTAATCTTTACCTCGTAGGGTTAGGACGACCCGAAGTAAAGCCTGTGGAGCAGGCTCTGGTGGATGACCGTAGCCCTCATGGGCTACCTAAAAAGCCATCCTGCGACGAAGCAGGAAGCTCAACTGAAAAAAAGTTGAGCAGTCCGCGAATATGATACTAGATTGTGTAGTTACCAACCCACCATTCTCTGTTAATAAAGAACTTGACCAGAACTCTCAGTATTACTACATGAAATTTCTGCAATCTTATGTAGAAGGATCCAAAATCACCGTTTGGATTTTACCCGAGTCGTGGTATTATAACAATGTAGTCTTTAAAGCAAGTCGTCGTCTTTTATACGGCAAACTTAGATCATTGAGATTGGTCAAAGTTCCTGAGTGGCAAAACATAGATGCTAAGTATGTCTGGATTATCAAAACCGAAAGTAACAATAGCAATACAGTACGCTTCCAAGTGCCTGATTACGAGACTACGATACCACAAGACCTATTCTGGAACAGAATACTACCTAAGTACAAAGACATATACGATTGGCTACAAACTCCGTTTCAATGCCCTGTATGCGGCCAAAAACACAATCATTTAGAAAAGAGATGTAATGAATTGTACTTTGATGAATATGTCTTATCGTCGAACCTTTTCAACATCAAAACTAATACCAATTTAGAAAGTGTAAATGTGCTAGGTGGTGATATTCAGGTTATAACTAATAGAGGAGTAAAAATTACTTCAATTGATAGAATACCAAAGCATGCAAGGAAATACATTAATAAATGGAAGATAGTAACCAAATATACGACTGATGAAAATATAGAGTTCAAATTGATAGAGCCTGGTAAGGTCGTAAGTGAGAGTTTTTTAGTTGTATATACTACTGACACACAAGATGATGCATTAGAGACGATAGAGTATTTAAATAGACCCTTTGTAAAAAAGCTTATTAATAGTATAAGATATAACAGACACGTCACAAGAACAAGTTTTTACTACGTCCCTAAAAAACAATGGAGTATCTTGACTTAGACAAGATTGAATGATTCATTGTTGTTTATACTCATTAACTATGGAAAGTTCATTGATTAACATAATGCCTATCATGTGAAGTTCATTATGCATTTGATTTTCTAATAAGTTATATATTCCTACTATATCTTGATATGGAGACATGACGAATATTTTCCCGTGCCTATCCCACTCACCAAAAGATGCTATTTTTCTGTATAATGTAGTATTGCGATTAAACCTACTATCCATAATGCACAGAGAAATTATAGGTATTCGTTTTTTTAATCCAGAATACGGGCTTTCAACAATTTTTATGCTTATAATTTTTTTCCTTATGACTAACTCGTGCTGGGATATTTTGTTCGTTATAACTTCATAAAGGCTTCGCATTGAGTACATTGGAAGGTACTTAGGCATTCCTTTCATAGCGAGATGCCTACGAGATATATATGTAGGGGCATTGGCGTTAGCATCGTGCTGCTTGCCCCACTGTAGAGGTACATCTATTCTAAACTCTTCCCACTTATACGTGTTAGAACATAAATTACATTCCATTGCTATATGCTTTATTTCATAGTTCCCTAACCTATAACTCACGTATAATACACCCTTATTTGCGTCTAGCGAATAATCACGAAATGTAACATTTGTATTTGAATGGAAGTCTCCATAAGTACTCTTAACATAAGGTATAACCTCCCTATATCTTATGTAGGACTCACTTAACCTAGTAACGTAATTCTTTTCACTATTCTCTATAAGATTCAAGTCTATCATGATGCAATCATCAAAGTTTGCTTCTTTATCTAGTAATACAAAAGCTACTTTTTTACATTTTCTTATGTAATAGTATTCATACGTATGCTCACAGAAGTTAATTTTATTTTCTTCATTGCTTACTTCAATCTGCCACCATTGCCTCTTTAGGATATTGTATAACAGTATACCAGCTTTGTGTAATAATATAATAAAGTTCTCAGCGAAATATACGTCAAATAAATATCTCGGCTTTTGGGCGTTGCCACAATCTATATAGCTGTCTATAATATACTTTACATGGCCTTCGCTATTGACAATGTAGTATTTTGCTTCGCTAGAAGGTGGTTTCAATATAGCGTATTTCGCGTCTTTGTATAATATAACAGTCCTGATATTACCTTTGTCTATCAAGCCTAACTTTAAACTTTGACTCTCTGTGACATAGTTGTTTGCTATCCCACTAATCCCAAGCTCCGTAATACTTACTTGTTTGGGCACTATGATTTTATAGTACATTGTTTCTTCTTCAATACTGACCTCCACATTAAAAATAACAGAAGCATTATATAAAGTGAAATTGCGAACATGAAATATACATTTGGTTATGGAATAGTTGTTATCTATTTCGAAGCCTACTTCTGATAGTCTATAGTCCCCATATTGACCTTGTATCATTTTTTTATTGACCTGTCTCCAATCATTTACTTTCTTGAATTGTTCTAAGTGATCACCTACTGCCTTGGTTATTGTCTTGAGCCACTTTTTAACAAAAGTTACAACTTTTCTGTTCTGAATGTCTAAGATTAAAACCATAAATTTTCTATTTGTCAAATTGATAACAGGTATATAGTTGTTGTGTAATGGATAGCCGATTGAGACTTGACCTATTAGAGATATTTCTATAACTTTTTCATTAGTTGTTATTTTTATGATTTTGATTTTAGTTTCTATATCATCGTCTGTATAATCAAGTGTATATTCTTTGGACTTTTTCAACATCACTTTTTCAATAATTATCTTGTAAGGTTCTTGATCTATACCTATAATATGATATGGTAGTATTTTACCTGTACTTTCAGATGTATTACTGTAATGTGCCATAAAATCGTTATTTTTAGCTGATGGTGTTATAAAAATTTTTGACCAATCTCTTTCGTTTGGTAGATAGTACTTTACTATGACATCATGTTTCTTATAGAAGAATAAGGTACCGAGACTACTCTGCGCCAAATATGCTGTCTGACGTCCACTAATAAACTGACGGAAGTACGGGATAATCATGTCGTTATACGCTTTTGTTCCCGCTCTAAGGGGCATCTTAATGGACTTAGCTACTTTTATAGGCACTTTGTTTGCAAGAAACACTGATAAATATACTAATCCATGGCAGATTGCTCAACCTTTTGCAGTTGAGCTTCCTGCTTCGTCGCGTGAAGGCTTTTTAGGTAGCCCGTTGGGACTACGGTCATCCACCAGAGCACGCTCCAAAGGCGTAACTTCGGGCCGTCCTAGCCCTACGAAGTAAAGGTTGATAGAGGCGTTTATGTCTCTATCTTGTATTTCGCCGCATGCTGGGTAGTACCGCGTTCTGTCTTGTAGTGCAAAGTCTTCTTTTCGTGCCCGCAGCGGTAGTAAAGTTTTGACCAGGATAAGAAGCATTCTACTTGAGTGAGAGTCTTACCGTACCAATCGGCTTTGTACTTGAGGTAGGTCAGAAACTTTGAACACCCACTGTCAGCAAATGATTTAGATCAGTCTTGTAAATATTTACTCTTGCTTTGACATAAGGGATTTTAATGTATGTAGAAGCTTTTACATTTACAATTTTGTGATTAGCCAACTTGAAAAACACTATAAATATACCAAAGGATGCTTGGTTTATCTGTTAAGCAATTGCTATATACTATTGAGAGGCTGTTTTTCGATTTTAATCTTAATAACATGCTTGAAAATGCTGAAATTCCGAAATGGAAACTAAAAGCGAATTGGTTGCTTAAGGAGCTTATTCGTATCTGGCAGGGATATAATGATCCAAAGTCTCTATTTGAGGGACGGAGCTTTGTTAAAACTTTCATGCAAGTTATGGAACAGTACCTGCAGGATTGCGGCTCTTCAGTACCACAAGCAGAACTTGAAATTTTCCTTACTAAGGAAAGAATAAAATTTTCCGCTAGACACAGTTCCGAACTCACATTTACAAGTCAAGCAATGGAAGCTGACTGGATAGCCGAGACGGTCGCAATTCACCGCTTGGATTTTGAACTTATAACAGATGATACTATAAAAAGTATCATCAGATTGGCTTCTGCTATTGAGGATATCCTAAAAACTTGCGGTACTATACCAAGCGATTATTTACATTCCGTAGAAGAATTACTAGATGTACCAGTACCAGACATTAACGAATTGCCTGTCATTCCTATTGAAATGTAATAAGTATTTTTAACTCTAAATTCAGTGATATTGTCCAACATAAACTCTTCGTTGTATGATGGTATTCAGGTAGTCCTTGCGTGTAGCTTGCCTTGAGGGACTTAGTATATTTATGTGAAACAATACGCAGCAGTTTTGGGGGTGAGAGGTTTTGACAGCTAGAGGAGCGAGTGGGATGCAAGCGAGGTTTTGTCAGTCTCCTCTCAAAAGGCTGACAAATAAAAAGTGCCGACACTTCGTACGCACTTGTCGCCTAAGATTTAGGCGGTCGCGAGGAGTGCCCCGCCTGAGGCTAACTTCTTGCGAAAGGAATATCAGGCTATAGTGCCTATTTGGGTTCGGGTAGACACTGAAAGTAGCAGTAACATTTGGGGTGAGATAAACGGTGTCTCTGCCCTACTTGCCCCGAGATTGTTCAGAGACTATGCTTGTAGGATCTCAATCGTGAACTTTATCTAGACGTGGGTTCGAATCCCACCACCTCCCCTATCTACAATATTCGTCTTTTTTGCTCCTCTTCTGCCTTTTTGATTCTTTCATGAGCAGCGCTGAAGTACGATGGGTCTATTTCAATACCCACAAATCTTCTCTTTAGCTTTATCGCCGCTACACCACTAGAGCCTACTCCCATAAAAGGGTCAAAAACTGTATCACCTTCATCTGTGGTAATACGTATGATGTGTTCAAGCACTCGTAGTGGCTTTTGTGTAGGGTGATGTGGGTTTTTGACTCTCTCGGAACCCATGCAAATCGGAGCTTCAATGAAGTTGTGCATCTCTTTTTGTGTGGTGAAGTTCCATTTATGTCTTTTATTCCATATACAAACTATGATCTCACAACTATTCAAAAAGCTGTTACGACGAACTCTAGGCGTTGGGTTAGTTTTGTGCCAGATCATGAAAGTGAAAGTGTCAAATTCTGGGTCAAAAGCTTCGTGCCACTTACCAAACTGATTTTGCCCACAAAACGCGAATATGTTCCCCGTGGATTTCAGTATCCTCTTAAACTCAGCTACCCAATCGTGTGGATTAAACTCCACCAAGTCCCATTCCGCTATGTCATTATTTATTTCTTTGCGACCAGCAAGCTTGATGTTACCTGTTGAATACTTGGCTACATTGTAAGGTGGATCGGTTAATATTAAATCTACGGATGATGTAGGAATGTCTTTGATTATTTGGTAGCTGTCGCCTAGATACAGTTTGTAATTTTGCCCTTCAATATGACTCATTAAAGCAAATTTACTCCAACTGCACTGTGTATATTGCGTATAAGAAACATTGATACTAAAAATGTGCAAGTGTTGTAACCGTAATTTTTGGGTATATTTATAGGTGAAATTGAAAGAATACAGAATGCCAATACCGCAACCCATGATAGCTAAGAGTATAAAGCATTCATTTTTACATAAAAAAAGTAGTGGCAAAGTTGAAACAGATAATTCTTTAAGAATCTATCCATTACCTGCTATCTACATGCGACGCATTGATGGTGGCTTTTCTATGTTCTATGTAAAAAACGACGTCATTAATTACTACGCTCGTGAAAAGGGCATAATGAAGTATAACCTTATTTCATTATACGATTACAAGTCTAATCAATACAACATTATAGTTACGGACTACCCTTATAGTTTCTCTGATAAGTCGGGAGAGGATATGGTTGTAGTGAGAACACCGAATAATAAATATTACATAGCTGGCATAGTTCAAGAGTATCAAAATCTTAAAGATACGCTAATTGTTCTTAACATTAACAGTGAATCGTTATTATATGCTTGTAAAGCTAATCTGAGAGGAATGGTAAATCGTATGTGGCATAGCATGCCAATAGCTAATTCTTTTATAGTAGTACTAACAACCAGCCCCAAAGAAATTGCTATATATGTCATAGACTTAATAAATGAAAAGGTTGATAAAATTAATTATGATTTAGAACTACATAAAACAAAAATATTAAACTTTGGCAGAAACTCAAAAATAACAGGTGTTGACATGCTCAAGTTTGGCTATAATATTGATAGGGATATAGGAGGTACAGTTTTTTACCAAAAATATTACATTGATATTAGGCTGCATGTAGACAAGCGGTTTGGTGGGGATATTTCTCTTGTTGCTAGCTATCAGAATGGGGAGCTTGAAGTTCTTTTGAAAATTTCTGAAGACATAAATATAGTACGTAGATATGCCATAGATGCTAAACTTGATTTATCCGCTTCTCATTTATATTCCGTCATAATTACTTCTGATAAATATACGCTGCTAAAAAGTACAAGAGTCTCACATCACATTGAGTTATATTACAAAAATGAGCCTGAAGATGTCATTATAAATATTAATTCTCGCTTTAGAATAAATAGACATGAAGATATGTCAATAATAGAAATAAACCCAAAGTATTTTATAGTATTCAACAAAACAAGAATAGATAAATTCTCAACCAAGAATTGGTATCACCTAATGTTAGAAGATGGAAATATTAAGATTCTTGCGCTACATAGAATGGCCAATTTTATATCAAATATATCAGATAGTAATCATAATAATGCAATAGTTTTTGATGAAAAAATGCAAGCAATAAAAATGATGCAATTGTATACATTATTAAGCGATTTAGTTGCTTTGAACTTGGGAAAATATTTAGAAGATAAGTGTAATCCTAATTCTGTAAAATTTGTGGCCAAAGTGAATTTATACAATGATAAGTTTTATATATTATTTTGGTCATATTGTGCTTCACATAAAAAGTACTATTTTACATTATTTGAATGCAATATAAGCGATATACTAAAAGGCGCGCATTATTTTAGATTAATGTGGCTATTCGAAGTTGATGAGCGTCCCCTTTTTTATAAGTATGATAGTTCTTACCGATATAAAGTAAAACGTTTATATGTTTATACCAGAATAAAACATTCTTATTTTGCTGAGAGCTTGCTGACTATGTTTGATAACAATATGAATAAGATATCAACAATTTATGATGACATAGTTTTAGGTGGGTTATACGATAGTAGTAGGTACTATTATGATTTGAGGTTTAATAGAAAATCTATAAACATAGTAAACGTTTTTAATCAGGATTCCAGACCAGTCATATGCGATTTGAAAATAGTTGAAGAAGTTATCCCAATGTTTTGGCTGCGCAGTTTTAACAGGCGGACTGCCCAACCGTGAGAGGTTGCATTGTCCGCCGCCTAAATATATTTTGTAATCTCGTCCTGCAATATAACTCACTAGAACAAATTCGCTCTGAATTGCATGTTACACTACGCGGACTGCTCAACCTTTTGTGGTTGAGCAGTCCGTATTCGATAATATAAAATTTTTATAAGTCACTACACGAGAAAACATAGCGCTACCCTGCATGCCGTGAACTGTATGACAGAAATACAGAATCAGGAAGCTCAACTATCAAACGTTGAGTAGTCCGTATTTTTATTGCATATAAGAGTATTAAAAAATAACACTTAGTATATTTTTAGTGTTTTTCAAGCTACCTAATTCCAGAACCATAAATATTAGAGTTGCACCATATATCAAATTTCCATATGTTGAAGGATTCTTAAATTCAGATAAACTCAAGTTTGGACATTATAACAATATATTCGGAGGGATATATTACGTAGAAAAGGATAAAAAGAGAACATATTTTTACATTACGAATAATTTGATCAGGTACTATAACAGCAATAGTAGACCTGTATTTGCAATAGACATTGTCAGCGGGAAGCATAAGATGATTGACTTAATAAACACAAAGTACATTAACAAGGATCCTGAAAGCATAGTGGTCGTAACGGAACAAGAGAGACAATACTTTATTTCTAACAATCTGGAATATAATGGTAAGGGTAGGCACATCGCCGTAATAGACATAAAAAATGGTAAAGAAATATACATCAAAAGACTTGAAGATGAAGTTTATTTTGATTTTATTCATCCAATAGGTAACTCGATAGTACCGATTATTAGGGTCGATAGTAAGCAAATACAAGTTAATTTAGTCTATTTATCAGATGATGAAAATCGGCATACATCGTGGTTCATAAAAGACATAGAAGAAGAACTGTTAAGACAAGTAATACGATCAGATGATGATGAAGACGAAGAATATCTTTTCCATTATTTATATCCACTAAGAAGAAGTATATCGAGCAGGCATATAAAAGAATTTTATACAAACACCATAAAATATAAATATGCAATATACAAAAACAAAGCCCAATATATAGAAGAAGCTATTATATATTTTGATCTATCATGGAATTTTTCACCTATTGACACATGCCATTTAAGGGATGTAATTTTGAAAATAAAATTAGATTTAGATTACCAACACATAAAGGTGTATTTAGATTTTAGTGAGGCAATGTTAAGAATAAATATTGACGAAGATTTAGAATTAGAAAATCGTTTATATGAAAATGAATTAATGTTAGAAAAATTCCCTTTTACCTCAGAAATACATAATAATAAAATTTCAGATGTATTATATAGTAATGATTGTTATGTTATATGGCATAATACAAATGGTATCGGTATCTCAGCAATAAATCAAAAGAAAAATCAGTTTTACGACACATCTGTGTTGTCTGCATTATATCAATATAAATATTACTGGTTTATTTTTCGTGATACATATTTAGTAATAATAAATACCAAAAATGATTCAATTGCAATGTGGTTTTCTGATACTGATAAGATTAATGACGAAGACATTATGTCGGATTATAACTTCTATTACTTAGAGACAATTAGGGTCTTTGTGTGCATATCAGTTACAATGTACCGCCTATTCCATATAGACAGAGAAGGTATAGATAAGGCTTTAATACAAAAAATGATTGTGTAGAAATTCAAAGCGAAAATATACAAGTTTTTGACATTAATACCATGATGTACCTTCTTATTTTAAGTTATTATCCCGAAAAATCAGTAAAAATAGGTAATATAATCGGTCAATTATCTAGACAAGAATAAGAATTCATTTTACTTTATAAGAAATTATAGTGTAAATAATGTAGAATATACTGGATTGTTTGAGTGTAAAGTAACTAAGAGTGGTGTTAATTTTCATTTATTAAGCTATATAAAACAAGACGAAATATACAGTAGAACACACCTTAAAAGGCTTAAATTGGAAAAAATAAGACTTTACAGTATAATATTATCATCTTTAAGAGACTCAGAAATATCTTATAGCAGCAATAATCAAATAGTTAGTGTCAGACATAATAGACAAAGTATTATATTAGAATTCATTATAAAAGAATATTTAGAGCCACAAAAAATAAAGAGAAGACATATTGTTGAGTATGATAGATTAATTGTATTACAAAATATTATTAGCGAAGAAACAGTCAAAGATTATGAAATTTGGAGTAGCTTCATTTTATCTGAATTGTCTATGGTTTATAAATGGTAACTAAGTGATACGTTAGTGTTATTCTTTGCTAATACATTCAGAGGAACTGTATAGTTACAATTGGTTAAAGTTTATGTCCTGTCTTGGTTTTTGGCAATAAGCTATTATCTCCAAAATGTTATCAGCGTTTCTTTTAGAAGCATTTGATGACGTTGTGTGTTATTGTGCCATTTTTCGCCTCTTTTTCTAAGTGTTTCAATAGTGCAATTTTGAAAACCTATGCCTATTGCCATCTCCTTCAAATAAACATCTGTCGGGATATGTACTCCATAAGGGGCACTATCTCCTAAAACTAAAACAAACGGTGCTTTAGGTTTCAATACACGATAAACTTGCTTCAGCACTTGTAGCATATCGTTGCAATAACCTGCTACCATAAGGTCGTAACTTTTCTTTCCATTCTTGCTATGACGGATTTGGGATAGTTGTTTTATTTTTGCCTTTAGTTCTTTATAAGCGGAAGGAGCCAGTTCTCTCAATTCATCACTCAATGGCTCTTCATTAAATTCAGATCTTCGTACTTGTGTTGTAGAAGAGGTTATAAGTCGCTGGCGGACTTTCGTTGTAATGTCTCTCCAAGATTTTGCCCAACCTAAGAAATAAAGTTCCAAACGAGTACGATCGGCATAGTCGTAGTTATTGAGATAAGGCGGAGATGTGATGACCAAATCAACACTGGCTTCATTTAAAGGATATGGTTGACGGGCATCATGTAGAAGTAAATTGCAAGCAACTTGTAAAGGGCGCCACTTATTGTGAATCGCTACTAAGTCCTGATAGAACATACTAGCAGTCTTGCTGAATACTATAATAGCGTCACGCTCTTGTTTCTCATGATACTTGGATGGGGCAATGTAAGGCCAACCTGCTCCAGCCTTCGTCGCCGTCCGAAGAGTATCTACAAGCACTAGCAAGAAAAAGTCCCTTTCTTCAGGTAATAGTTCAAAACTCTTAATAGTATCCCTTAGGAATTTGAGTTTATGAAGGTTTTGTTGTGAAAAACATTTATGTAGTAATTCGGGGAATTCACTTAGGTCTTTTTGATAAAGCTCTTCTACTGACGGAGAACGAATATAAGCCAACAACTCAGTTAGTTTGCTATACAGTCGTTTCATATCAAATTCCCAGAAGCACTTCACTTGTGCAACCCAATGAATAAAAGGATGAGCTTCTATCCCTACTGAGTTCACGCCCTTCTGTTTGGCCACAATGCTCACCGTACCAGTACCCACAAAAGGGTCTAGAACCCAGTGTGATTGTGTTAGACGTAATTCTTCAATAAACATTTCTACCAACCTATAGCTGAAACCCGCAGGATACTTGAACCATCTATGTACAGGCGCACGCAAGCAATCTTGAAAAGTTCCTAACCGCGTGATATCCAAAGATCTTATGGCACTAAGCATGAACGGTATTTTAGTTTGCATCATGCACTACAAATATACAAAATATCGCGGTCTGCTAAGTCTTAATATGGATAGCAAAAAATGGTATTGTATCGCAACATCAAACACAATTTTCATGATCACTTAATGCTAATTTTATTTACATTTTTGCATCTTCTGAGCTGTAATAACAATTATATGTCTCTCGTCTCAGTTTAGGACGAACCGAAGTTAAACCTTTTAAGCGTGTTTTGTTTAATGACCGTAGCTCCTGTATTTATAGCTTTTCATAATTTCGATGTATATGACGCCTTAGTGGATAAGTTCAAATATCTTTTTCAAAAACATGAGCTTAGTTACGAAAACCAAAATATAAAAGAAGATAGTGGAACTTTATCCGTTGAACGCATAGGTGCTTTTGGTGAAAGTAGGCTTGACGGATGGATGAATAGACTGATACTAGGTGACAACTTGCTTACGCTTAAGTTACTTCTTCAAGACCCTACCATAAGTGGT
>Ga0209750_1000860_pt1 | contig 13123 bp, 13 predicted proteins | sample YNPBryulayer2012_FD_185813 | JGI IMG/M metagenome (GOLD analysis project Ga0209750, IMG submission 185813) | Anoxygenic and chlorotrophic microbial mat microbial communities from Yellowstone National Park, USA - YNP Bryant MS upper layer 2012... ...
TTCACTATCATTTTGTTTGATATTATCCTGATCATTTTGTTTGGTATTATCCTGATCATTTTGTTTGGTATTATCCTGTTTTGTATTTTCCTCAGTTTGTTCAACTTTAATTAATTGATACATAAAACTATCCAATGATATGTTTTCTTTAATTAACATTTGTTGATATTTTTTAAGTTCTTGACCGTTATACACTAATGCAAAGCTTAAAACAGTCATCAGTTCCATATTATTTAATTTCATCGGTACTTGTCTGAATTTCTCTATCTTTTGATTGATTAATGATCTTCCAAATAGGAATTTAAAACCTAATCTTGCAATTAGATTTTGTCCCATTATCATTTTGTTTGATATAATTCCTGCTACTTGTTTAGAACCATGAGTGTAGATGAAGAATCTTAGTATTGCTAGATGCAATGCTCCGTAGTCAACAAATTTTTGTTTGTGTTCTTCTTCCTTAACCTCATTCATCAATTTACGATGCATTGAATCATAAAACTTATTTAAGTCTCCACATTGTTTTATTATATTAACTGGTTCTTTTAAAACTTGAGTATCAACTAAATATAACTGACCACTACTATGTTGTATAATGACTTTTGTTTCTCTGCTAACAAGATTTTCTAAGTCTCTAATTTTAAAACCTCTTTCCAGATCAAGAGTTGAAAATTCAGCTACTGCAAAATTTTCTGGTTTAGTCTTCCTTCCAAACTCTTCTACAATTTTATCAAGATATAAAGTATACAAAGCGTTTATATTTACAGTTACAGTTGACATTTTACTTTGTAGCTTGTTTGTCAATGTTGTTACTTCAAAATAAACAAAGCTTTATTGTTAGATACACTGCAAGCAATGTCAAACAGTATGCATCGTATATTTTGAAAAGGTTGTTTGATAGAGATGTTGAATTTATGGATTTCGAGAATAATAAAACAAGACTTGATAGAATTATATTCCTATCTGGTCAACCATCTATAATTGGTTCATACAGTGAATTGTTAGCCAGAGGTTTACCTAAACCATTTTGTGTTGTTTTTGATGAAAAAATAATGGATAGATATGAGCAACCGTTTTTAGGTCAGTTTCATGCTTCAGGTTTTGAACAACCTTTAATAAAATTATACCTTGCTGCTAGAGATAACTCACTAATAAACTTATCTGATAACAATACAAATGTAGCAGGTTATACGAACTTTCAGATTGAGATTGTAGCTCACATAACTAGATTGCCCTATCAAATGGATTTGGCTTTGCATTATAGTACACAGGCTCAGATGATTGAAAGTCAAACAACCATAACAAATCTATTTACAGTTGGTAGATATCACCTAATCAAAATTCCTTATATAATATATCTACCTAGAGAATTATTCGTTGCTACAGAAAATAACGATTTACTTGGTAGCATTGATTTATACAATACACTCAGAGATGATACAGAAACAGTAAAGGTTTATCCTGTTTCTGGACAAACTAATCAAGTTGGATTAGTTATAAATATGCATGCTTACGTTAGAATAGATGCTGCATCATGGACACAGAACATAATTGTTGATAGTCAGGAACAGACTTTTAGAAGTGATTGGTCTGTATATGTTGATATACCCTACATTAAATTTGTTGATTTGATAACTTACATTCCAATTAGAGGTGTAATTGTTAAGATATTTATCAAGAATGATGTAACTGCAGAACCTTTATTAGTCCCTACTAGTATTGATGATTTGACATTGTTTCATATACAAGAGATTAATATTGATACATTCTATGCTAGAGATACATTCGTAATTGATATACCTACAGACATAAACTTAAGTGATACAAAAAAGATAGAAGTTATAAACTTTAGCAATCAGATAACAGATCCAGGCACTAACTTTATAGGAGGTATGTTAATTAAGAAATTGGAATATACATTAGATAGTAATAATGGACGTATACAGGTTTTGAACGAAGTATATCCAGGTAAAGTTAGGGTTTATTACTGGCGTTAGTTCCTCGCAAATGTATTTCTTTTTTTACAAACATAGGTCTCAATTTTTCTCTCAAATAATCCAAATAAGCAAATGCTTTTTCAAAAATCACCACAGACAAATATGTGCAAAGCAGCGTAATTATATTCAGGCCAAGTATGTATACTGTAATTTGACAAATTCTTTACATGTTCCTGTCTGGACAGGGCTCGTCAGGGTGGGTAATTAGATTCGAATCTGCAATACATTGATCTTTTGAGATAAACTTTTACAATTACACTAAATTTTTTATCATGAAGCAAACAGACAAAATACAAAAATTTATTCATGATTTTCGTCTGCAAATTGATTATGAGCGCAAACTAATTACAGTAGATAAACACTTTTTAAATTTACCTGATAAGATATATGCTCCAGTATTTAAGTATCATGATGTAGATTATGCTCTTAGGTTTATAGCTAATGTTGTATTGCATCAAGATAAGTTGGATACACATCAATCAAAAGAACTACCTTTGGAGGTTATTAATGTGGCCAATAAGTTAAAAAATTTCAAAGTTTATGTTGCTAACTCAAAAAAGAATTATTATGTTTCAATTTATCATAAAGGTAGAGAATATCAAACATTAACTGATGTTAAAGTTGTATGGCTCTGGTGTTTATATGATTTAATAGTTTACTTGACTAATGCAAAAAGTCATCTAAATTTATATGTATGTCAGACAGAAGACAGGAAGAGTTGATAAAAATGCTTAGAATGTATACTCATTTACTACATTTGAATAGATCAACAATTCAAATTCATAAACAGGATAATCTAGATACATTGATAAAATTACAAATGCAGTTATTCAAGAAAATGAAGAAATAATCTAAATTTTTTTATATGCACACACTATACAGGTTACTAGACGATTATTTCACGATTAGATTTAGTGATAACAAAATTATTTTGAGATATCAGATTAGTTACAACATTAATAGAATATTAACCAGCATTGAATATGTAATACGTAGGCACCTATATAAAATACCTAATCATTTTCAAAAATATTTCATACACGTAACATTAAACTGTTTGAATTTAAAAAGTAACATACAATTTGACTTTGCAAGAAAAGAAGTAGTTATAATAACAAAACAAAAAAATGTAAAAGCGTTAGAAGAATTTTTAACTACCTACAAATACAAGTTTCTAAATACATATGGTTTCAAAAGTTCTATGTTAACAATGATATTTCCTCTGTTTATAGAGAATCAAATTAATGCAGAAACTATACTGTGGTATGTTTTGCTAATGACACATCCTATCAATCAATTTTAAAAACTAATGTTGCAGTTATAGAAAAAACAATACAAAAAAAGTAAAATAAGTTTTTACGACATTAATAGATCTACTATCAAAGCAGCAGCGAACCAATTTCCTACATCATCGTATTCATCTTTAGTTACATTAAGTTTTTTGATTTTGTCTAGTTGCTTTTTATCTAGTTTGCTAATAATGGGAGGTATGTTTCTAATAATATCGCTAGTTGCTAGAGGATGTTTGCTCACAATAGAACTAATTATATTAGTTAAATCTTTTCTATCATCATTGTTAATATAATCCATAACTTTTAGGTATTCCAATTTGTTATACATTTCCTGAGCAAATATCTTATTCTTCACTTTTGCATACAATATAGCATAAACGAAAGACATCACTAATCTTGTTCTATCATAGTTATCGTTTATGTTCAGTTTTATCTTAGGTTCTGTTTTTGTTGCAGGTTGTTCTTCGCTAGATTCTTTGGCTAGTATAGAATCGTATACTTTCAATTTGTATATGTTGTATGATATTAAATCTAGTAAGGAATTTTCTGCATTAGGATCAAACAATTTATAGATACCAAAAATACTCTTTGGTCTCAATAATCTGAATGCAACTCTATCTTTAACAAGTTTGCGTAACAAATCCGTGTTTGTTATGGGTATGTCAATCTTTTCAGTGAAGCCTGTCGTACTTATAGTCATCTGAGCAACATTCACATTCATTAATGATAGTCTATACAATCTACCTAGGATTAAGTTTATAGCAAAAACTATGTCCTGTATAAGTTTATCAAAACGTGTTTCCTTATTTGTTTTGATTTTGATTGTTATTTGTTCATTCTTGAGATTTATTGTTGCAAAACTTAACTGTTTTTCAATGTCATCTAGATTGATTTTTTGTTCGTTTTCGATGTTTAATGAGAATGACGGAGTCGTAAGTTTTGTTACATTACTAAAAAAGTGATAGTAGATTGAAGATAGTAATATATCATTTGCATTACCTATTCTAGACATTTTTACTCCTCCCTATTTCTATTTTGTAAAATTTCTACAAGTAAATCATTGAAGTCAGATTGTGATGCAACATCTCCCTCCGGAGCATAATCTACTACATTAACATTACCTTCCCTATCTATTATAACAGTTAGGTTGACAGATGGTATATACACAGCATACTCATTATCATTTTTCTTATAAATGGTGTATTCACATTTGTTTGCCTCTGTTGGAACAACGGAAGTTACTTCAAATCTTTTTTCATTCAAATCAACTTTGATTACAGGAGATATGAGTAGTGATGATATGAATATGCTATCATTTGTTGCGTATATGTTTATGAATTGATTGTTTGGTGTAAATGTTCCAGCAATCATAAGACTATCATCATTACTGTTATCGATCTCTATTTGAGTATCATCTTCTGTTTCGGCTTGTTCTTCTTCTGATTCAAGAGTTTCACTTTCAGATTCAAAATCAAATTTATCATCAAAGTTGAAGTCAGCTAAGTTGTCTAGATCATCTAGATCTGTTTCCTCTGTATTATTGGGTGTTTCATCTTCCATGTATAGATCACTTAAATCCAATACTTCAACATCATTTTCTTCTTTAGTTTCTTCATCCTCTTGTTCATCCATAAAATCAAAATCAAAATCGTCTAAATTATCTACTTCCTCATTATTTATTGCATCTTCTTCATTTTCATCTTCTACTTTCTCATCGTTATCATCCTCATCTATATCTATCACAATATCCTCTTCCTCATTGTTTATCACTTCTTCTTCTTCAACATCAACTTCAACATTATCAGGTTCATATTGTTCTTCATCCTGTGGTAAATCAGGTTCATTAATTACCTCATCTTGTTTAATCAATTCATCTTCCTGTATATCTTTAGATTCATCAAAATTTTGAAAATTGTCCTGTGAAAGATACTCTTTTTCGTCCATCAAAGAAAATTTAGCTATGTTTAAGTGGATAGTTTTGCAAACCTGTTTAGCTTTCATGAATAAGATTAATATAGCCAAATGATTGTATTTTTGTCAAGAGTTTCTAAATACAACTATACTAAATTTTTGTATATGTTTCGGTTATCTACTCTAGATGCAAAAAATATAGTCGATGCTATCGATTCAAGGTTTGAGAAAATTACTGTCTTTTTGGATATTGATAATTTATTCTTTGATCTCTACTATGATAGCATATATGCTGATATTAACGATTTTCTTGGCCAATTAAGAAAGTCTGCTCAGGAAGTGTTGTATTCTCTATTTAACTTCCAACAGTATCTAGTTCAAGAATCACAGAAAAATAATTTAAAGTATCCAACCATCATTTTATACACTAATTTTTCTGCTCCAAATAAAATACTTAAAATAATGCCAAAATATAAGCAGCATAGACAAATACTCAAAACATTACCGTCTACACAATTAATCAAATTTCTCAAAGCTAAATATGGTGAGTTTAATGTTAATGAGATAAAATCTGTAGCAAAGAGATACTTCTACAAACTGATACAAAACATAATAAACAATAATTTTCGAAATACAGTTTTTGTTATAAGTAGGAATATGGATAGTGATTACATACCATATCTTATACTAAAAACATATATGAAAAATACGAATGCTTACTTCATTGTTAGTTGGGATAAAGATTACATACAATTGTTAGCCTACAATAACTTATTCATATATCGCAGGCGCAATATAAAAGTTGAGAATGAATTGATAGGAGATTACATAAAGGTTGATTACAAAATACTAACAGGCAAAAATTTAGCCGTTAAACTGAAGCATCCTTTATTGCATCCTATATATCTAGCATTAGCAGGAGATAGTAGTGATAATATACCTTCATTAAGAAAGAGATTAAACATTAAGAAAGTTGAAGATATCTTAAATAATTATGCAGATGATTTGATTAAAGCTATGCAGAAAGAAAGTATTGATGATGTCATGCAAATATTATCTAATATTTTCAAAAAATCTGTTGATGAACCAATTATGCAACAATTGAAAACAAATCTAATTGTAACAACGTTCTTTGCACAAGATAGTTTATATGATCAGATTGATAAAAGTTTTGTATTAAATCAATTAAAATTTCTAAACTCATATCATGAAAATTTAACTAGAGATAAACTTGATGAAATTATAGCTCAGAATTTGATTTAGTTTTTTTATGTAAGGAATGTGAATAGATTTCTGCTTACAGTTCTAGTAAAGTATGGTGTAAGCATTTTCGGTGAAAGTTGTTGCAGATTATCCAATTTCATTTGTGGTCTACCCTTGTATATTCTCTGAAATCTGAAATAATAGTTACCATCAAAACGATACAGACTATGAAAATTTCTCTCTTTAATGAAATCATAATAGAGTGCATACACAGAACCCTGATTTATCAGCAGCGGTATCAAACCTGAATGTCTTTCAAAATACAATATATAAACAATCATAGGCTGTTTAACATATAAATCCAGTAGATAAACATAGCCTGTTTCTGCTATCTTCCAATTACCAGGTGGATAATCTCTTTCTCCTTTGAATTTAAGTTCAGTAAATGGAACAACGTAATGTGTTATTATCATCATTCTGTCTTCATGCAAACTTTTTGGCCAGTGTCTACATACTAATACTCTGTATAATGCTTGTCTATCATCAAAATAGAATGTTTTACCCAACGAAAGAAACCTATTTGCAAGCAACGGATTAGGTAAAGCCATATACAAATCAATTAGTAATCCTTTCTGTGGATGATAGTTTAGTTTAATAGTGTAAAAGCTACGAAACAAAGGTATGTATAGTTTTTTGTTATTGAAATTAAATCTTATGTTTAGATGCCTATGTTCTTCCATACTTTCAGCTGCTTTACAATATGACTTTTATTGTGGATGCAAAAGCATACAGTCCATTTGTAAAAGATCGTATCAAAAATCTTGAAGTTGAGTATGATGAATTGTATGTTGACACAAATAGTATAACTTACAACTTTAGAGTTGACAGTTATTATAGTGATAGTTCTGCTCCAGTTTTATTTATTAACAGAACAATTGATCTCAAAGTGATAACCAAAAAAGTAAATACTTTCAATAGATTGCTTACTGATATAGAGAATGAAGCTTTTAGTTCCTATATTTGGAATTATCAAAATACAATACTAGGTCTTGGTAGAAGAATTTCAGATCGTATTGCTTACACAGACTTTGATATAGAGCATACGAACTCTTATCCGTCAATCAAATTAAGATTTCAACTGGATAGATCATTATTACCTATTGTTGATGTTCGCACTATATACGCTTCACAACGTTTATCAGTTTCAGATATTATGAACAAAACTATTAATAAATTTAACGAATTGATAAGTAGTTTTGCTATCTCAAAGATAAAATTTCTGTCGCATCCTTTTAATGATGTTGAAGCAAGCTACTTTACAAAAAGTTATAGAAATGATTTAGTGCTCACATTGTATGATATACTAAACCTCTATGTTCAAGACTATAAGCCTGTAGATTTATCTCTGTTATCTTATATTGCTCAACAAGAGAATGAATTAACTTTATATCTAATTCCGCTTACTGTTGATAATATAAATCCTAATTCAGATTTTCCTGTTTTAACAAATATATTTGTTGATCAAAACATTTATCTTACAGAGAATGAATACAGTTTTAAGAAATATGATGATGTGATCGAAATACTCAAGAGTAACGCTTCGCAGCATACTAAACACAAAGCCATCGCTATTTTTAATCACAATTTACAACAACCAGATACAAATACACAAAGAAGAACAGATGTTGTAGATAGTGATGGAAATTATTTGTCTGCAATGGAAAATATCTCCAATGAATCTAGTAGTGTGTTTGATTATAAACAGATAACAGAATCACTACTAAAACTCAATACTTTTGTAACAAGAAACTCAAAACTAATTAAGTTTAACAATGATGATGTAATTATGGTTTATAATGACCGATATAGCAGTGAGCTAGACCTAGATTTTGATTTTCCATTTTTATGTAGATACAGTGAATTTTATTTACGACCTACGTCCAATTCTACAATTATTAGGATAGCTAATTTGGTTATTCCATTTAATCTAACAATAGGTTTAGTAAATATATTGGATGTTGATCTAACTCCATCTACAAATAATACAATCACACCTCAATCATCTAGCAATAATCTTTATAAACGAGTAGAACAGGGATTAGAACAAAGATTGAATGAGTATATGCAAGCAAATAATCTGCAAGAAAAAAGAGTCATCAAATACTATAGGGTTCTACCAAATGATTTGGATAACATTACTCTAATAGTTAATGTGTTAGAGAGAAGTCTTGTGTTAGCACATCAGTTAGATAAACCAGATGAAAAGCAAATGTATACCAGAAGAGCAGAACAATTGCTAAATGAGAATAAAAGCAGTATTGCACCCATTATAAATATTACACCAACTAACTTTTCCAATCTTATCAAGAATTCACATAGCACACTATCTGATTTGTTGAGAAAAGATTATTATCATTTTGGTACACCTGAACAAGTTTCTATTATTTTCACATCGCTAGGCAATCTTGGTAATATCAATCAGCAATTATATAACCTAATAAACGTAATTAAAGATGGATCAGGATCAGAACAAAACATATTAGAAATGTTAAATCAGTTTGCTACAAACGTTAACAATATTTTACGACTTTTTACTTATCTACCAGATAACAATAAGCAAATTCTACGAAATATTATAGATGATGTCCTAACAAATTTAAACTATCTGCTAGGATTGAATGACAAAATTATAACAACAGATACCACAAGATCTATGATAATAAATCAAATTGAGAGCATTATGTATAGTATACAGCAAAAAACGAGTTTTGTTTAGTATTATTGTTCAAGCATTGTTATGTCAATACAAATACCTAGATCTGCATACTCTATTGTTGAGTATAATGTGATATGATCTTGTATGAGATATTTGTCTTCATTAAACAAAACAATTAGTATTCTCTTGTCTTTTATATTGTTGTTGTAATTTTTTTGAATGATTTTATCATCGGTTGATATATAGAAAGCTACAATTTTGTTTTCATATTCTAATATTCCTTTGTCAAATATTAGTTGATCGTTATTGATTAATACATCTAGTTTTAATGAGCAAGGGTAGTTATTGTTTACAATGCCAAGTATATCATTCAGTATATATGTTAATTCATCAATGATTTTACATTTATTGTTTACATTATTTAATGTCTCAAACTTACAAGCAAACGATAGATTTTTGCTTACAACTACTTTGATATTTGCTCTGCAATAATCACTTATTAGATTTTTGTTTAATATAATCTTGTCATCATATAAAATACCTTCAATGTAATTTTTGTAAACTATTGGTTTCCCTTGTTCTGTTACAATAGTAAAATTTTTTACATCACTAGGTAAATCAATTAATGGATCTTTGATTTGAATAAATTGTGAGTTGCTTAATACATAGGCATATATATTCATACAAAAAAATTTAGTTTAGTTGCTAAACTATTAGGCTAGCACATGCTTCCAATCAATGTTTCTGCTAGCAGGAACTTCAAACAATTGTTTCACCTTTTCCTTAAACTTTTCAACTAATAGTTCTTGTTTTTGTTGAATAGTTACTTTATCAGAATTTAGTTTTAGGTAGTATATGTATGTCTCTTTTGTTTGCGAGAATCTATATACTCTGGCTATTGCTTGATGCAGATCTACATCTCTAAAGGGTAAGTCTGCATACATAACTATCCTACCTTCTGTTAAAGTAAAGCCAAATGATAAAGATGAATATGTTGCTATCAGTATTGTTCCTGGCTGCTGCTTGAATATTTGAATTGATTTTTTACGTTCTTTCAAAGATTGTTCTCCTGTAACAGTTACAATATTCCTAATACCATGTTTCTCAAGAGTTTGTTTTATGGCTTCCAATGTGTATTTGTAGTTCGTGAATATTATTATTCTTTCCTGCTTGGAAACTAAATCTTTTATGAGCTTAATATTCTTTTCATATAACTCCATCACTAACTCTATTAATCTTTGTTTATATATACTACTTAATTCTTTAGTGAAACAAATCAATTTACCCATAAATAGTTGCGACATTGCTTTGTTAAATTGTTCAGCTAAAGTATGTTCGTTTCTACTTTGCAGAAAATCATAGATTTGTTTGCGAGCGTAAACTAAATCTCTTGTTAATTTAATTTGATTTTGTTTGGTGTTTTCCCTAATCATTTTTACATAATCACTAATTTGATTATCTGTATCAACTTGTTCTATTTTTGATAGCACATCAATTAGGTTTTGTTTATAGGTGTTGTGGTTTTGATTTACTTGTTGCAGACAACCTGATGATTGATCTCTGGCTTGCTCAATAATACCATCAACTATGTATTTATCAATATTATCTACATTTGTTTCTATAACTATTTCATGTTTTGGTGGTAAGGATAGACTGCTACTAATTTGACTTCTTGTTACTCTGATCATACTTAAACTAAGTCTATGCTTTATCAAATCTATAGCATATGTAGCATAAGCTGAATTATAGGCTTTAATGAAATAAGGGTAAGCATACATATCAAATAAAGGATCCAACAATAAAAATGCTCCTGATAGTTCAGCATATCTACCTTTGACTGGAGTTCCAGATAACAATAATATATCATTAATGTTGTTAGCAATGACAAATTTGTATAGAGATTGCATTGTCTGTGTATCAGCATATCTTATGACTTGAGCCTCATCTAGGATAAGGAAAATTCTCTCAACATTATAGTTCCACGGAACATGTAGTTTTGAAACATTATTAAAGTTTGTTATGATTGCAATATGATTATGGTTTGGTTGATCTAAAGGAAAAGCGCAAACCTGTTCTCTTGGCATGTTGGTTAATTTCTCAAATTCATCTAGCCAATTTAATATAAGTGTTTTGGGACAAACAACAATAACTTTTGTTCCATAGGCCAGTGATGTATATAGAGATGTTAGTGTTTTACCTATGCCAACATCAAAAGCCAAATAATAACCTCTTAGTTTGAGGTTATCCTTATATTCACCGTAATGCTGAACAAATTTATTTTGATGTGGCATTAACTCAACTTTGAAGATTTGTTTCACTTTATCTAAATGTTTTGGTGTATCTGGTTTATGATCAAACAATATATGATGTAATACAGTATTCTCAATTAGTTCACGAGCAATTTTTAGTTGATTGTTGGATATTAGTGATAGAACAATCTCAACTGTAAAAAAGCGATGAAATTTGTAGTATGTTTTGCTTCCTACACTTACATCATTGATAATCATTTTTAAAAAATTTTTATCCTGTTCACTAACATAATCTAGCAAATTCAAATCTGTTAGATAGAAGTTTTTGCTTTCAATAATTTGCATAAACATAAATCGCTGAGATATTATCGTCAAAACAACAAACATAAATAATAGGCAAAACTATTTACAAAAACTACTCGTAGTATGTATTTATATTCTTGCTCTCTAATTAGGTTAAGAATTGTACTAGCTATTAAATTATTTTCTATACCTACAGAATGATAATTATGAATTTCGAGATTACTGGTTTCTATATCTATAGTAATACGTTTTTTGTAATACATAAGTAGTATTGTTAAATTTTGAGGGTAATTGGTTTTCAGTGTGTTTGGAAATGATATGAATGGTAATATAGGAATATCTATATTTGGACAAAATTTGCTCAACATTATGTAAACGATAAATTTGGAGTAATCAACATTTTCTATTTTGTTACAATTAGCTAGTAGATCTAGCAGAGTATCTTCAAAATTGTTGCTGTAGCCAAAACCATTAAACCATACGTCTACATAGGCTGAATTATAGTGTATAAATTTGATAAGTCTATTTATCGTTTCGTAAGTAGATTTAATGATCATAACAGAAAATTTAGATCAGTTTTCATCACATGAGTAGCGTTATGTAACTCAATATTGGAGCATCAAAATCTCTGACATAAGCAACATTCGCAAATAAGTTTGCAAGTATGACATTCTGTATTGGTATTACTAATGAAGGTGATAATCTTAACTTAGAATTTTTATGTTTGTAATAAGTTAGTGTTTTCATTTTGAAAGACAACTCATAAAATATTTTATGATGCAAATTTTTGTTTATGTTTTTGTATACCATTTTCCTTATATCATTATCTAGCAAATCGACATTATGAAAATCAATATCTGTTGTGTAATTTGCTTGCAACAATAACATGTAAGTTATTATCTTTTCAAATGAATCAACACTATCTAACAAACTTAACATAACATTACCAAATTCTGATGATTTATAGTAAAGTCCGTAATACAAATAAGGATAATGTAGTTTTGAGAATAATACATCCTGTAACAAAGTCAGACTGGAATACATGACAAAAAATTTAGTGTATTTGTAAAAAAAATTATTTGCCTGTGTATGCGAATGCAAATACTCTATTATTCATATTCTTAACATCTTGCTTAACTTTGTTTATATCCATAGAAGTAGATACGATGCGTCTTTTACGTAGCGTTTGTAGTATCTTTGCTCCAACCAATATTACACCTACACCAATCAATCCTGCGACACCAACTTTGGCAAAAGTAGGTATATCGGAATATACTTGCTGCAATTTCTCTACTAGAGATTTACCAGTAGTTTGAACTTTTTCTGCTACATCACCAATCTTTTCAACAACTTCACCAGATTTTTGTTCTACATTAGCAGCAGTATCTTGAACTTGTTTAGCAGCTTCCACTATTTTATCTGTATTCAACGCTGTAAGCAAGCCAATTATAAAAC
>Ga0209750_1000862_pt1 | contig 13114 bp, 8 predicted proteins | sample YNPBryulayer2012_FD_185813 | JGI IMG/M metagenome (GOLD analysis project Ga0209750, IMG submission 185813) | Anoxygenic and chlorotrophic microbial mat microbial communities from Yellowstone National Park, USA - YNP Bryant MS upper layer 2012... ...
TCTATTGGAAGAAGCAGGTTTTTTGAATCATTAGTGAGAGAAAGATCTTCAAGTCAAGATACTCTTCAGGTAGCAATGAATATTGTAAATAAATTGACAGATGATCCAGCAAAAAGAGCCCATTTGCTTAACAGATTTGTTTTATTTGACGATGATTTAGGCATAGATTTAAATGTAGATAATTTATTATTTGAGCTAAAATGGATAGATGTTTTAGATAAATTATCACAAGAAGATCAGTCATTTTGGCGTCAAATATTTGACTGGAGAGAACATAAATTTCGAGGGCTTGGAAAGCCAAATAACTTCGTCTTACTTTTTTTTATTCAAAACCAATCAAAATTTAATGAATTTTATCAGGGAGGAAGATTAACAGACACATTTTTTGAAGAATTCACAAGTTTTTTTGGTAGAGTACCTGATAAATATTTGACAGCAGATTACATCGATAAAACTTATATCTCTTCAATAAATGGCTTTTTATTAGATCCAAAACAAGTGCCAGCTTCTATAGAAGGATTAACAAAAGCATTTACAACTCTAGATAGTTTTGAGTTGCAATCTATTTATGCAATTTTAGGAACGGATTATGGTAAATGGAGTTCATTAATTACTGATGGAAGACCAAATATCAATTTAATTTTGTTGGTTCTAAAAAACTCACAAGAAGTAAATATAGCTAATAAATTATTAACCTACGATATAATAGCACAATTGCCTGAAACTGAACAAGTTTTTTGGCGTGAATGGAGAAATCTTCCAGATGAAGGAAAAATAATTTTTAACGAAAAGTTAACTGATAACCCTCAAATAACCGAAGATTTATTAAGGGAAATAAAAATGTTCAATACTCTTTTTGAAGAGTCGAACAATCGCCTTCACAAGAATTACAAAAGATAAAAAAACAGTTAATTTTACAATTACTTAGGAGTTCACAACCAGAACAAAAATTAAGACAAATTCGCAAATTATTTGAAAGAAATAATCTTCCAGATTTTGCAAAGAAATTTAAAATTTTTGAAATATTATATTGTACCCAAGAAATAGATGGTAAAACCCGATTTGACCACGAAATGGAAGAGAAAGGTGAAATATTGAGTCCAATATTGAGAAGAGCTTCAAGATTACGTCGTCTCGATACAATATACAAAGACTTGCTTCGAATTAGTATTGATTCTGATGATATGTCCTTAAGAAATTATTTAGCAGCTATGCAAGAAGGACAAGTTTTATTAATTAAAGTTGACTCTGAAGGGATTGAAAGTTTGACTCCGGAAGAGAAAATTAAATTAACACGTGTTTTAAATCGAATAAGTGTTCTATATGAAAATTCATTATTAGCTAGAATAAGAGGAAAATCAGCAACTCCTTTAAGTGATGATATTAGTTTAGAAGCAAGAATAACAAGTTTAAGAAATGATTTAGAGGTTAAAGAAGGTCAGAAAATTATTGACCGAGTTGTTGAAATGTTTGTCAAACCATTAGGATATGAATCAATCGATGCAGTTTTAGCCCGTATGGATAGTATAAAAGAACAAGCACATAAGAGAAATTTATCTAGCCCCAGAGTTCAGGATGGGCAACTAGAAATAAATGCCGGAGACTTACTCAAGGGAATTGAAGATGATGTATTAGGATATATTTTACAAAATGGCTCAATTGCTAGAGAATATCTTGGAGTAAATGCGGATTCTAAATCTAAAACTCCATTTGATATGGATACCGCTATGGTATTACAAGAGGATTTAGAAAGTGACTTACATCAAGTGATAAATTCTTCTCCTGCTCAGCGATATGGGACTATAATTATTTTAGTTCGTGATAGAGGTCAGTTTATAAGAACCGATCAACAAGAAGTCGTAAATTTAAAATATAATCCACAAAAATATGAACTTTTTTATTCAGGAATTGACACTGAAAGACACTATGGGGTAAGAACAGGAATTCCTTCTACTGAAATAGATGCAATTATTTTGCCCGAGCCTTTACTTGATGAAAATCAAAACTCAACTTTGAGAAGAGAACAAATTTTCTTCAATATTGCAAATAATGGTTTTTACATTCCAGTAGTAAATCCCGAAGGTAAATTTATTTTTACTGAAGAAGATTATAATCGGTATAGATTAGATGGTCAAAGAATTCAAGAAGCAATTAATCAAGGAAAATTCTCCCCAAGTGAATTTATTGATATATTAAAAGAATGTCCTTATTTAAAAAAATTATATGAAATGAGTTCCGGAGTTGGAGAAGGCTATTCTACGGAGCAACATACGCAAATGGTAATGGATCAATTTGAGAAATATTTCTCCGCCGATTTTAAATCAACTTTTTTGACTAATGGTGATTTTAGATTAATGTTAGCTTTACACGATATTGGTAAACCCCTTAGTATCTATGCAACAGGCTCAACAAGCGCTCAACATGAATATACAAAAAGAGTGCTAACCTATGCGTTACAAGCAACTGGTATTCCACCTCAAAAAGTTGATACAATTATGTGCCTCGTCGATCAAGATATTTTAGGTGAATATTTTAAAGATCAGATAAATAGTCAAGATGCTGCCACTCAAATAAACACCCTTGCAGAAACTATTGGTGTTTCGCCAAAAGAATTAGTTGATATATTAAGGATGTTCTACATTTGTGATGCGGGTTCTTATACAGCCGATGCTGGAGGAGTTCCAAGTTTAGATTATTTATTTAGATTTGATCCCCAAAATGGTACAGCTTCTTTTTCTGATGAAGTCGAAAATAAATATCAAGAATTACTTCGTCGACTTATCTAAATATCTGAACGATCTTTCCTAAAAATATAATTCATGGCTAAAGTGGCCTAAATAGCTATTCCTCCCGAATATGAACCTTTGCCGGCTAAAATACTTGCTTGGTTTCCCAACTTTTGCAAATTAGTACGACACGCCAATAGCGTTTAATATGTTCTTAATTTAATCAGATATTTTTGATTGAAAAATTATCTCTTCGTTAGTTAGCTTATCCAATATTCTTGCTTCAGTTATGCTTTTCAACAACTTAATTATTCTTGCCATAGACAAATTGACCAACAAAGAAGAGAGGGCGCTTAGGTAAGAAGAAACGGTGCTAATAGTTTTCGGAATGGCTAATTGTATAAATTAATCGTTAAAATTTATCAATCTTTATATGACCAAAGAAGAACTAAAAAACTATATAAAAAAATTGGGAATGGAGAAAGAGTTAGAAGAATTAATTTTTGAGTTAATAGACGGAGCTAAAGAAGTAAATAAAGTTTTAATAAACACGATTGCGGATATTTTAGATCAACAAGCTGATTTTTATGAAAAAACAGCTGATATCTATGATGAGTTGGTTGATGAATATGAAGAAAATATATATACCGAGTTATCATTATTAAATTAAGAAGAATATAAAGAAAGATTAGAAGCTTTTCAACAAGCGCAAGAGGAGTTATTAGGAGAAATAAATAAAAACATTGAAGAGATAAAATTAAATAAAAATCAAGAGATAAAGACCCAAGATGAATCCGAGATTGAAAAATTAAAACAAACTCTTCAACAACAAGCAACAACTTAATTATCGTATAATATAAAATCTAAATCTTGTGGCTTCTTTTTTTAGTTTCAGCGCTCTTAAATTCTAATCTCTTAATATATTAAACCAACAATTTTAAAAATAGAACAAAAATAATCCTAAACAAAATTCTCCTAATTTAGTATAAATTAGGAGAATTAAATATCTTAATTTGTATAAAAAATTGCCAATTTTGGGTTAAAACTTAAACCGATGATTTTTCAAATAAACAAATTAAGAATGTTTCTTTAAATGAATTGGCCAATTTGGTGGGGGTAAGTAAAGAAACGATTGCCTCTTATTTAGAGATTTTGGAAAAAGCTTTTATCATTTTTAAACTTCCTCCTTTTAGTCGAAATTTGAGAAAAGAAATTGGCAAACTAAGAAAGGTTTATTTTTGTGACTTGGGGATAAGAAACGCGTTAATAAATAACCAAAACCCATTAAATCTGCGGACTGATGTAGGAGCGCTTTTTGAGAATTTTGTCGTTGCCGAAAAGAAAAAAGAGGAAAATTTTGTTGGTAATCTTAAAAATCTTTATTTTTGGCGAATATATACCAAGCAAGAAATTGATTTAGTAGAAGAAGTTGGAGGAAAGCTTTATGGTTACGAGATTAAATGGCAAAAAACAAAGGGCAAACCGCCAAAAGCTTGGAGAGAAACTTATCCTACCGTCTCTTGGCAGTTAGTCAACCAGCAAAATTTTTTGGAAGTATTTGGTTAAGTATTTCTTTAAAAATTTGATTCAATTTTTGCTCAAAATATTTAAATTGGCTAAATTGGATGGCAGGGAAGAGGAGAGTAAATTCAAGCGGTTTTTTCATGAAGCCATTTTTTGATTTTGGGGAAGTTTTGAAGAAGGACAACCAAAGGAAAAAAACCAATTACTCCGTACATTATCATTTCTTTTTGTGTTAATCTTTGGCTTGGTTTTTGAGTTTGGTGGGTGTTTTTTGAATATTAGTTGATAATAGGTAAGGTGAAGGTGTTTGGGTATTTTCTATTTGGGTTGGTGTTGAGGTTTCGGTTGGAATCGGTGTTTCTGTTGTTTGAATGGTTTGGATTGGAGTATTGGTTGGCGTCTGATTTGGGTTAACGGTTGGTTGGGTTAGAATATCTTAAAGAAAATCTAAGGTAAACGCCAATGGAGTTAAAAAATAAGGAAAAAAACAATAAAAAATTTTTTTGCTTTCAATTGGATGGATTTTTCTAGCTGATGAGATTTTTAAGATTTTCGATTGCTTTTTTTGGCTCTTTGGCTTTTAAAAGAGCGCTTCCGACCACAAAAATATCAGCTCCAGCTTGATTGACTTTTTGAATGGTTTTTTCGTTTATACCACCATCAACCTCAACGATAGTTTTTGGAGATAAAGTTTTTATTCTTTTAATTTTTTCCAAGACTGCCTCTTGAAATTCTTGTCCTTGGGCGCCTGGGGTAACAGCTAAAATAAGAATAAAATTGACTTTTGAAAGGTAGGGAAGCATCTTTTCAACTTCTATTTCTGGGTTTAGAGCCAAACCTAAAGTAAAGGGATATTTTTTTGAAAAGACTTCGTCAATTTTTTTTTCTACTGCTTCATAATGAATAATCACTCTTTTTACTTTTAATTTTTCCGCCGTTAAAAAATACTTTTCTGGTTCAAAAACCATAAGATGTAGTTCAAGATTTTGTTTAAATTTTAGCGGTAAGAGGTCGTTTGGAGATAAAGTTTTACTTGGTGTAAATTTTCCATCAGAAACATCAATCTGAAGCCAAGAAGATAAGTTTTCCACTTTTTTTAATTTTTGTTGGAAGTCAAAAAAATTATCAGTTAAAATGGCGGGGATGATGGTTTTCATAGATTAATTTTATCATCTTTTTAAAAAAGGGTTTTTTAAAGAAAAGAAATTGGTAGGAATTTTTTGTTTTGGAAGGTTAAAATTAAGATGGCATTTGCCATCTGACATTGCCCTCATCATCAATGGCTACTGGTTTTGGAAAAAGATTGGGATTCCAAAGGTTCTCTCTCATTTGTTCTATTGTTGCGTTTTGAAGATTTTGACCATATTTACTTCGCCAATGAGGCGGAATTTCTATGTCAGTAAGATTAGATAATAATGTTTGAAGATTTTTTTTCATCGTTTCAACATCATCTTTTGTGAATTCATCCTTAATAATTCGTATTCTTAATTCATTTGCATTTTTTTCATCATTTAAAGCCTTTTGCATGACTAAAAGATTTAATTTAATATAAGGTAAGAGTGGAGCAGATTTTTCTTGTTTTAAGGCTTCCAAAGATTTAGTAAATTCTTGATTGTCATATAGTAGATAATAAAATGGATGAGGAAAAAAATTATTAATTGAGGCAGCGCGAGATCGGCTGAAAAAACAATCCAAGTTACCTAAATCAGTGGATAAAATTTGCCAAAAATTATCTCTGATGTATCCACTTTGTTGTAAAATATAAAGTGTTAATTCTCTTGCTTTTTGTTTTTCTAAATAAGATGAATAGATAATTCCTGCTTCGGTTAATAGACCAACTTGTAAAGGAAATTGAAAAATAATTTCTTGATTATCAAAAACTTTGCCTTGAAAAACTTCTTCTTTAGGAATACCAAAATAAGAATCTCTTGGATATCCTGATCCTTCAATTACTCTTCCAAAACCCAAAACATCAAAACCAACTAAAAATGAGTGATCATAGGTTGCCATTGTTATTAAATATTTCTTCTCAAAAACTTGAGCCTTCATAAGCATTCCTGATAAAAGAATCATTCTTCCTGCACAATTTGGTTCTTTAAATAATGATGCAAAGTAAGGCGAGGCTTCGAGAAGAGCGTCTAATACTCCTTTTAATTCTTCATTCCAACCATTATAGCCACCAGGCATATATTTTATAGTTGTTTCTAAGAAAAGGTCAGTATAGTATTTTTGTTTTTCTGCTAATTTTCTTTTTGCCTCAAAAACAGCTCTTATTTTATCTTTTACTAGTCCCTCAGGTAATTTATCTATTATTTCCTTAACTTCTTCCCATCCTGCTAAAACTGGATGAGGGGGAAATTGATACCATTCTAGATTTTTTTGTTGTTCATCATTTTTTTGTTGTTCATCAGCCGTTGTATTTTTTATAATATCATTTATTTTTTTCTCAATCTCCTGATAAGCTTTTTGATATTCTTCTTGTTGTTGTTCATTAAGAGAAATATCTTCGGCTCTTGATAATTCTTCTTTTAATTTAATAAATTCCTCTTTTATTCCCATTGTCTCAATCCATTCCCGAACATTTTTAGGAAGCTGCTTATCAGAATGTTTTTGTTTAAAGACTCTAATCATTGCTTCACTTGGCGCCATTCGATCAAGCATCAGCTGCTGACCTCTTTCGGCCACCTCAGTTAAAAGCCATTTTTTTGGTTCAATTGATTCGTAGGATTCATTGACAATAGGAGGAGTTTTTAAAATATTAGCTTCCAATCTTCTTAATAGTCGTTGTAGTCTTTCTGAGTCTTCCGGTTTTTTTGAGGCAATTTTAAATATTCTTCTTAAATGTTCTATAGCTTTTTGTTTATCAATAAAAGGAAGAGGAAGATCATTGATTTCTTCTAAAGGAGTAGCTTTAAATTCTTTAAATTTTTCAGTTAATCCTTTTTCAAATTCAACTAAATCACCTGGTATTTTATCAAGATATGATTTTATTTGATAAAAAATGCCTCGAAGATCTTGAGGTAGTTGAGAAAGTGAAGGTAAATTTAGTTCATAAAGTAATTGACCGGTTTCATACGCCTTTAAAACATCCCGCCAAACTTTTATATTATGAGAAACAACTATTGCTTTGATTAACAAAGAAGACATCAAATCTTTGCCTGTTTCTCGATGAAGCTTGGCAATTTCCGTCACCAAAGCCAAAGCATCAGCTGGTGTTTGAAGAGCGTCTTCTTTTAAGAAAAAAACCACGCCATCAACTTCTCTTTTTTTTATTTCTCCATTTTGTTCATCTTTTACAATTGCTGGTATTTTTGTTTCTACCATAATTCCTAGACCAGTTTTAAGAGGTTCAAAGTGGATTCCCAAAGACTTTAATTGTTGTTGAAGCGCCTCCAATCCTTCCTCATCAAAAACATACAGTCTTAAACTATCTTGAACTCCAAGCCATGATTGATGAAGAACTTCTTGGGGGGAAAACCCTTCTTTTCCAGGTTGGACTAAAATTGGATTTTTAAGCTTTCTGTTAAACTGTTTTTCATCAATTCCTCTCACTTCAGGGTCAAGGAATTCTAAATCGCTTGGAGGAAGAGTAAGTTGGTTATTTGGGAAAAAAATTTCATTAAGATCTCCTTGACCAAAAACTTTTTGATGTCCAGTTAAAATCTGCCAAAATACGGTTTTTGGTTGCCAGTCTTTCTGGGCTTCGTGGGGTGGAATAAGAGCGGGAAGTGGTTCGTGACTAATATCCATATTTATAATATTTTAGCAAGAATCTTGTTTTGAGTTTTGTTTATAAATAAAAAGAACTTGTTTTATTTGGATAATTATTAAGATTTAAACTTTTTTTGAAAGTTAAAGAGATTATTGGTTAAAATAGTAGGGATTTATAGTCTTTATTATAAAATTTTAGCATTTAATTCTATGAAAAATAAAGAGCCAATTACTATTGTTTTTCTTAAAAAAAACTCTTTAAGAATTGAGGACAATATTCTTTTTAGAAAAGCGCAAGATTTGGGTTTTAAAACTTTGGTTATTTTTTGTTTTGAGCCATCAGTTATAAATTATGGTGATAGTGATATTCGACACCTAAGGTTTATCAATCAGTCAATAAAAAGTATTGATAACAAGGTTAAAGTTTATCATGGCCAAGTTTATGTTTTTTTTGATGAGATAGTAAACATTTTTGAAAGAATTCAGTTTTTTTATCAAATAAAATTTGTTTTATCATACGAAGAGACAGGTAATAACCTAACTTTTCAAAGAGATCTTAAGTTAAAAAAATACTTTAAAAATAAAGGTATCTTATGGCTTGAGTTTGAAAACAATGGGGTGATAAGAGGGAAAAAAGACAAAAGAAACTGGGCAAGGATAGTGGAAAAAAAACTTCTTGGTGAGATTATTGATGTTAACTTAGCGGCAATTAAGTTTTTAAAACTTAAAAAACAAGAGGAGGATTTTATAAAAAGTAAAAAAGAGGAAAAAAATTTCTTTGAGGAAATTAATCTACATGATGAAAATTTTCAAACTGGAGGAGAAGAAGAGGGAAGGAAGCATCTTGAGCGCTTTTTGTCAACCGACTATGTTAATTATCTTAAAGACATCTCAAAACCATACCAAAGCCAGTTTAGCTGTAGTAGACTTTCACCTTATCTTACTTATGGTAATTTAAGTTTAAGAATGGTTTATAAAAAGACATATGAAAGATTGTTTGATAAAGAAGTAAAAAAGTTACCCATTCGTGCTTTTATGTCGCGCTTAATCTGGCGATCACACTTTATTCAAAAGTTTGAGGATGAGCCAAGAATAGAGTTTGAAAATATCAATCGTGGTTATAATAGATTAGTAAAAACTCCTGATGAGAAAAAGATAAAGGCTTTTTTTGAAGCAAAAACTGGAATTCCAATCATTGATGCGGCAATTTTATGTCTTAAAAAAACTGGTTATGTTAATTTTCGGACACGGGCAATGTTGGTTTCGTTTTTTGTTCATAATCTCAATCAAAGATGGCAAGATTTAGCTCATTTTTTAGCTCGTTTATTTTTAGATTATGAACCAGGAATTCACTATCCTCAAATACAAATGCAATCAGGGGTTACAGGAATTAACACGATAAGAATTTATAATCCAATAAAAAACTCAAAAGAACATGACCCAGAAGGTTTGTTTATTAAAAAATGGTTACCTAATCTTTCCAAAGTGCCAAGCGCTCAGGTTCATGAACCTTGGTGCTTGACTTATATGGAACAAAAAATGTATGGGGTGATTATTGGTAAAGACTACCCAAAGCCCATTGTTGATTTGTACTCAACTCAAAAAGAAGCGGTGAAGATTATGTGGCTTATGAGAAAAGATGATGAGGTTAAGACTGAAGGAGAAAGGATTTTAAAAAAACATGTTCGAAGAAGATAATCTTTTAATTTAAAAATTATAAAATTTATAAATGAAAAAGACAATTAAAAAAATTTTTTTAGTTTTCCCCAATAATTTATTTTACTTTTATCCAAAAGAATTTGAAGACAGTTGGGTTTTTTTAATTGAGGAAGATTTATTTTTTAAGATTTTGCCTTTTCACAAACATAAGCTTGTCTTTCATCGGGCCTCAATGAAAAGCTATCTTAGTTTTTTAAAAACTAAGGGCATAAAGGCAACTTACATTGATGCTATCTCTTATTTTTCTGATGTTTATAAACTGATTTTAAATCTTAGTGGTAGTTATTTGATAGAAGAGATTATTGCCTTTGATCCGGTTGATGATTGGCTTAAAAAAAAGATTGAAAAAGCCGCCTTCTTTACAAAATCGAGATTAACTTTTATTAATAGTCCCCTTTTTATCAATAAAAAAGATGACCTTTTTGATTATTTTGAAAAAAATAAACGCTATTTTCAAACAGAGTTTTACATTAGGCAAAGAAGAAAAATGTCTCTTTTGGTTGATAGGTTTGGTCTGCCTGTTGGTGGATCATGGACATATGATAAAGAAAACAGAAAACGATATCCTAAAAATAAAAAACCACCTGAGATTGTCTTTTTCCCAATGGATGACTTTTATAAAGAGGCAGTTGAATATGTTGAAAAGAACTTTCCCAAAAATGTTGGAGAGATCAATAAAAACTTTTTTTTACCAAAAAATCATAAAGAAGCAAGTTTATTTTTTGATAATTTTTTAAAAAAGAGGCTTTTTGAATTTGGCCCCTATCAAGATGCAATTGTTAAAGATAGTCTTTTAATTAATCATAGTCTTTTATCACCATTGTTAAATTCTGGTATCATTTTACCTAAAAAAGTAATTGAAAAGACGATTAATTTTTATCTTGAAAAAAAGGATCCTTTAAGTTCAGTTGAGGGTTTTTTAAGACAAATTGTTGGTTGGCGAGAGTTTATTCATGGTGTTTATGAGTTTAAAGGAGGTTATCAAAGAACAAGGAATTTTTTTAATTTTAAGAAAAAGATGCCGAAGGCTTTTTTTGAGGGAAAAACAGGAATTGAGCCTTTTGACAATACGGTAAAAAAGATAAAAAAATATGGCTATTGTCATCATATTGAAAGGTTGATGATTTTGGGTAATTTTTTTCTTCTTTGTGAGATTGATCCTGATGAAGTTTATCGTTTTTTTATGACCTACTTTATTGATGCTTATGATTGGGTAATGGTGCCAAATGTTTATGGGATGAGTCAGTATGCTGATGGTGGTTTAATGTCAACTAAACCTTATTTTTCATCAAGTGGTTACCTTTTAAAAATGAGTGATTATCAAAGGGGTGATTGGGTTTTTGTTTGGGATGGTTTGTTTTGGAGATTCTTATTAAGACATAAAAATTACCTACTTAAAAATCCAAGAGTTAATTTTCTTGTTCAATCAGCCTTAAAAAGAAAAGAAAAGATTATGTCCTTAATTGAGAAAGCAGAGATTTTTCTTGATAGATTTTTTTGACTTCATAAATCAATGCCAAAGATTTTTTTTACTAAAAATCCAATGCTAAAATTAATAAGGGCAACAGAAAGACTTATTACTGCCATTTTTAAAAAACTTGAAAGAAAACTCCTTTGTTTAATAACCGCGGTGTAAAAGTTAAATAGGGCAATAACTAAAACCGCCAGTATCAAGCTTACTCCCAGGGCAAAAATCGGTTTACTTAAGAAAAAAAATGGAAAGATTAAGGTAATCACGGTGAAAATATAAGCCAGACCAGTCACATAGCCACTAAAAAGCGGGTTTTTTTTGTTTTCTTCTTTTGCGGCTAAGTAGTTTGAGACAGCCATTGACATTGAGGCGGCAATGCCGGTTATCAGACCAACCATTGCAATAATCCTTGCGTTGTTTAGGGCTAAAGTTAAGCCGGCCAAAGCTCCCGTTAACTCAACTAAAGCATCATTAAGCCCTAAAACAAAAGAACCAATGTAAGAAAGTCTTTTTTCATCAATTAAAGAAATGAGTCTTTTTTCATGCTTAGTTTCATCATCAATTATTTTAAGTGTTTCAAGAGATCTGTCTTTTTTGATAAGTGAAGAGTAGAATGACTTTGAGTATCTTTCGCCAATTTCCATTAGTTGAAGAGTGAAGTTTAAGCCAAAAATTTTGCTAATTAAGACATAAAGAAATAATTTTAATTTTGAGGGAGAGACTTCTTTTTTAGTTATCTTTTTTAAAATTTCATAGTGTTTTTTTTCTTGATGAGCAATCTCTTCAATTATTTTTTTATTTTTCCCAACTGTTTTTTTTGATAGAAAAAGATAGACGTGATACTCAGTGATTTCCCTTTTTTGGGCCTGAAGAAGAGAATTAAATATTTTTTGATTCATAGATTTTAAAAATTATCATCAATCATAATTCAATTATACACAGATTAAGTCTTAAAAAATTTTAAGAATAAATAAAATCAACTTTTTAAATTTTTTATATTCTATTTTTTAACAAACAGAAAGATGAAATAAAAAATATAGGTTATAATTAAAACTATACCTTCCCAACGATCAAGATACTTCCGATGAAATAAAAAGTAAGAAAGAAAAAGAAAAAAAGTCACAAAGACCATCACTCCAAGATCAATCAAGTCCTTGGTAAATATTGGAATTGGTTTTAACAACGCCGTTGTTCCAAGAATAAAAAAAGTGTTAAAAATATTTGAACCAATGATGTTGCCAACAGCAATATCCGAATTTCTTTTAAAAGCGGCAACAAGACTTGTGGCTACTTCTGGAATACTAGTACCAATAGCAACCAATGTTAAGCCAATAATTTTTTCACTGATTTTTAATGCAACGGCTAAATTAACTGCATTTTGAACCAATAATCGACTGCCAATTATCAATCCCGCCAAGCCAATAAATAGATAAAAAATGGATTTTTTTATTGAAAGATTTTTAATATTATCATCAAGATCTAATTCCTTTGTTTTATTTTTAGCAATACCAAAGGTATAGTAAAGGAAAATAATAAAAAAAATTAAAAGAATCAACCCTTTGCTTAAAGTTATTTCTCCAATTTGATTTTTCTCTATTGAAAGTAATTGATCAAAGTTATGTTTATCCACGATTTTGTTAAGACCTAATATAAATACCACTAACGCACCGACAAAAGATAAGGGTATTTCCTTCCAGAGAGTATTGGAGTAAATTGGTAGAGGAGAGATGATTGCCGAAAGAGCAAGAATGACAGCAATGTTGAATATGTTTGAGCCAATGATATTACCAAAAGCAAGTGAGGTTGAGCCTTTGAGGGCGCTGATAATACTAACAACCAACTCAGGACTTGATGTGCCAAAAGCAACGATGGTAAGACCAATAAAAAATGGAGATACTCCTAATAAAAAAGCAATTTTTGACGCTCCATCAACAAGAAAGTTAGCTGATTTGATAACTATAAA
>Ga0209750_1000878_pt1 | contig 12890 bp, 11 predicted proteins | sample YNPBryulayer2012_FD_185813 | JGI IMG/M metagenome (GOLD analysis project Ga0209750, IMG submission 185813) | Anoxygenic and chlorotrophic microbial mat microbial communities from Yellowstone National Park, USA - YNP Bryant MS upper layer 2012... ...
AAAAAGCGAATAACAACTAACAAACCCAAAATCTTTAAAATTTTAGACCGTAAGTCAGGATCGGTAAAAACTAACAAAGCTCGGCGGAACATAAATAAAATTAAATAACTTTTGTTATCAACAAAAAGCTGTATTTACAATAAAATGTAGTCCTAGTGACAATACAAAAATCTGTCAAATTATATTCTGGGTTTGGGTGTTTGTTACAAATTTTTAGAGACGCTGGCAAAAAATCAACTAGAACTTAGCTACTTTGGGTTTAATACCAATTTTGCCCGATTCTGTTAGGTTACCAGCACAAGTTAGTTCAACGCACACTGATTAATAACTTAAGTTGCCATTTGAACCAACCTTGAAAAAGGTTAACAAAGAATAGCTGTGAGATTTTTAAGATAAAGCAACTTTCTCGGGGTTTTACTGCCAAGACTATAACTTTTTACAAAACCACCACTCAGGTAGTAGACTACAATTGATCACCTTTTGTTCATTGTGACATCTCGTTCTATAGGGTAGTGTATAACTTTTCTTTAGGGAACTTTTCAATTTGAAAACTTCATCGAGTAATTACTTAGATTAAGATATCTAGTAGGATTGAAAAAACTAAATTTATACCCGACGATTGAGAATCAATGTCTTTCACCTACCAATTTCTTTTAATTTGACAAGAATTGCAGAGTGGAGTTTAATTTTCGTAGATTAAAAATTCTGCTTATGTTTTGTTTATACAAAAAATTCATAGAAGAAAAGCTTCTACGCCAAAAACAAAAAAATCGTCAGAAGGTTTTGCTTTTCAGTTTCTTTTCGGCTATTGTTGGGTTCATGGTAGGTTTGTTCACCAGCCCAAATTCAGGGCCTAAAAATAGACAAATCTTGATAGACAAGCTAAGCTCAGTCAAGTCGCAAACAAGTCAGTTAACTCGGGGTTTAATGTCTCAAACTAGAACCAAAGTCCAAGATATTGAGGCTAGGTTAGCCGACTTGGAAAAAGACTTAGTAAATAAATTCACCGACTTAAAACATAAAATTCAGCAAAAATTACAACGAACTGAAGAAATTCGACTGGAACCCGAAGAACCTACAGACAATAAAAAGGCCTAAAACAATAGGGAGGTTTCCTGCCAGTACTAGAAGCTAGTATATATTTTTACTAAGTTAGTTCGTTTTAGCTATTTTTAGCAATAATTAGCCACATCTTGTTTGGTAAGGTGCTTAGGTCATTTAAGTATCGTCAATGCTGGTTTGCTAAATTTATGGAGCGGGTTATTTGAGGTGTAGCCTACTTCTTTAAGTTAAGGTGTGATGCTTTATAGTTAACATACCTAATTAAATTTAAAAACAATTTTGGCAATAAAAAAGTTGGCCTGTCATTTATAGAGAGACAAAAAGACGATAAAAAGCCAGTTAAAGTTTAGTCTGCGTTTGAGTGTAACCAAATGTTGGTTTGTTTTTTAACCCTAATTAAGCATCTATTTGGTTTTCCAGCAAGAGATAGCGTGCTTTTTCTTAAAAATTCCATCAAACCTAAAATTGACAAAAACAGTTTGCTAATTTCAATTAGCGCCTAAAGTAAACTCTCATAAAATATGACCTCGGCTGAGATTCGCTCTAAATTTTTGGATTTTTGGACTAGTGAACCTAGAAATTGTAAACAAGTACCCAACGTTAGCTTGGTGCCTAATAACGATTCTACCTTATTGTTTGTTAATTCGGGCATGTTTCCTTTAAATCCGTATTTGGCTGGGCAACCTCATCCGCTAGGGGATCGTCTGTGTAATTTTCAAAGATGTTTACGCACCAACTACGACGAAATGTTGGAAATTGGTGACAACCGACACACTTTAATGTTTGAAATGATGGGAGATTGGTCTTTGGGTGCGTTTACCAAGGCTGAACAAATTCCTTGGATTATGAGTTTTTGGGTAGAGGTCTGTGGATTAGATCCAAGAAGAATTTACGTGTCGGTGTTTGCCGGTGACGACGTAGTTCCTAGAGATGAGGAGGCAATTAGAATTTGGCAAGAAACCTTTGCTAAGTATGGTGTGCTAGCTGAATTTACTGAAGATATCACTAAAATTCCTCCTAATTTGGAGCTTGGAGAAACTTGGCCTTACCGTATTTTTCCTTATCCAAAAAAGAAAAATTGGTGGCAACGGGCTGGAGATGTGCCTGGTGAACTGGGTGGACCTACTTCGGAGATGTTTTACGACATGGGCAAAATTGCTGTCGAAGATGAAATGTATCACATTAACGATAATTCTGGAAGGTTTATTGAGATCGGCAACAACGTGTTTATGGAATATCGTTTTGGAGAAGATGGGCAGTGGCATCCATTGGATAGGAAAAATATAGACTTTGGTGGTGGTTTTGAGCGGGTGGTTATGCTGGTGCAAAACAAAGAAGATATTTTTGAAACTGATATTTTCGCCCCTTTATTACTGAAAATTACTGAACTGTCAGGTAAACCTTACAAAATAGAAGGCAAAGAGTACGAATTAACCAAATACTTTCGAATTCTAGCCGATCATGCACGTGCCGCTACATTTATTTTAGCTGATGGGGTATTGCCCAGTAACAAAGATCAGGGTTATATTTTACGTCGTTTTATTAGGCGGCTAGTACGTTTTGGTTGGCGTTTAGGTATACAACAGAATTTTACTGCCAATTTAGCCCAAGTAGTGATTGATAGTTTACACTATGCTTATCCTCACTTACAAGAAAATAAAGATATAGTCTTAACAGAAATCGATAAAGAAGAAGTTAAATTCAAAAAAACTTTAGACAGCGGCTTGAGAACTATTCAAAAGTTGAAACAGTCTAACCAAACCCTAGATGGTAAATTAGCTTTTTATATTTACGAAACTTTCGGTTTTCCGTTGGAATTAACCTTAGATGAGTTCAATATTACCGAAGACTCTCAGGTATACCAATTACAACAGGAATTTAATCAAGAGAATCAGAAGCACCGTGAACTTTCCAAGTTATCTTCAGAACAAAAGTTTCGAGGTGGTTTAGCCGATCAATCAGAACGAGTGGTAGCTTTACACACAGCTCACCATTTGTTACTTAGGGCTTTACAACTGGTGTTGGGCAATTCAGTCAAGCAGCGTGGTAGTAATATTACTGGAGAACGTTTACGTCTAGATTTTAATTATGACACTAAACTGTCAATGGACCAATTAAAACAAGTTGAGGCTATTGTAAATGCCAAAATTGCTGAAAATTTACCTGTGCAACGTATAGAAATGCCTTTGGTTGAAGCTCAGAAAATCGGTGCCGAGATGGAATTTGGTCAAAAGTATCCCGAAATAGTTTCGGTATATTATATTGGTAACAATTTGGAATCTGCGTTTTCCAAAGAATTTTGTGGTGGTCCACACGTTGCTAACACGGGTGAATTAGCTAAGTGGGGTAAGTTTGTAATTCTTAAAGAAGAGAGTAGTGGCCAAGGAATTCGACGAATTAAAGCGACTTTAAAGTAAGTGTAGATCCGCCAGTAAATTTATGATAAAAGCTTTACCTTATAAACTATTAGATTGTGGCAATAGAGAGAAATTAGAATTATTTGGTGAATTTAAATTAGTGAGGCCTTGTCCTCAAGCTATGTGGCCTAAACTTAGGCCCGAGTGGTGGCAGCAGGTAGACGCTATATTTGTGCGTACTCAGGAAGAAAAAGGTTATTGGCAAAAACTGAACCCTCAGTTACCCAATCAATGGTATGTTACTTCGTCTAATGGTTTAATTTGGGAAATTGAGCCGAATGAATTTGGCAATGTGGGGGTGTTTACCGAACATTGGTTATATGTCGATGAACTTCTAGATTTTTTCCCCAAATCTGGGAAAATTTTAAATTTATTTACTTATTCGGGATCAAATTGTGTAATTTTGGCTAAAAACGGATTTTCTATAACAGCTGTGGATTCTTCTAGACAAGCCATTACAACTTACAACCACAACTTACAGAACAATCACATATCTTTAGTTGGTCAACGCTTTATTTTAGAAGATGCATATAAGTTTGTAGCTAGAGAAGTTAGGAGGAGAAAACAATATGACGGGATTATGATTGATGCTCCTAGTTATGGCAGAGGTACTAAGGGTGAAATATTTAAGATTGAGGATCACTTGGTGAAACTTTTGGTGGAATCCTATAAGTTGCTTACTCCAGCTGGCAAAATGGTTTTGACTCTACATTCGCCCAGATTTACTCCAAAAATTCTAGAAATTTTGATTAGTCAACTGTTTTCCACTAGAACAGTAACAGTATCAGAGTTAGTGCCGATATGCGAGTCGGGTGTAGGTTTGCCTAGTGGGTTTTTAGTCAAGGTTAGTTAGTACCAAAGTTACTTGTCTAACCAATTGCTTTTATTTTAGTTAACAAACAAAAATTGTTTAAAAGTTTTATCTAATTTAAGGTGTGTGTTCTGCGAATAGATGGTTCAAAGTATTGGATAAACTATTTGCTGGAAGTTGATTAACCAGTAAAGCCAACCAGTCAGAACGCTAATCAATTCAGTTAGTACTTCAACTGACTTGTCAATATTTATTAGTTGATGTTTTTTAGCTTAAAATAAGTAAGATGTTTTTAATTTTTCTAAAAATACTTTTTCTGGTTGGTTAGTCATTATTAAGCAGTTAAACAAGAAGAATTCAAACCCATGTCTTCTAACTTTAAGCAACTTATTCGAAGTTTACCCCAAAAACCTGGAGTATATCGATATTATTCAGCTGATGGTGAGCTGTTGTATGTGGGTAAAGCCAAGAATTTAAAAAACCGAGTATCTCAGTATTTTCAAAACACTATACACCACCCTCGTATTCGCTTGATGGTTAGCCAAATTGCCAAAATTGAATATACGGTTTGCGCTACTGAACAGGAAAGTTTGTTGTTGGAGGCTAACTTAATTAACAGTTTACAACCTAAATATAATATTGCTTTAAAAGAAGATCGTAACTATTGCTACATTAAGTTTGCCAGTTACGAACCAATTCCTGGTTTTTTTGTCACCCGCGACAAAAACCATCCTAAAAGCGAATATTTTGGTCCGTTTGCCAATAGATTGGTAGCTGAGTTAATTTTACGGACTCTTAGGTCAATTTTTCCTTTTTGCCAAGTTAAAAAACCACAAACTAGACCTTGTAGTTATGTAGGTATTGGTTTGTGTGAGGGAATTTGTTGTGGTCAAGAAGATATGATTGCTTATCAAGAAAAAATTGAGCAATTACAAAAGGCTTTGCAGGGCAAGCTTACTGAAGTGGAAAAATTTTTGTTGGAGAAAATTAACTTAATGGTGGACAACGGTAATTTTGCTCAGGCCGCTGTCTGGAAAGACAGGCTACTACTACTGCGCAAGGTTTTGACTAACAGAAAAATCCTCCTTTCCGGAAGGCAGTCGGTGGATTTAGTCACTTTGGTTATTACTCAAAACGCTTATCAAGATTATTTGGGTAGTGTGTTTGTGGAACAAATTGTAGAAGGTAAAGTAGTCAATGTGGGCAACTATCTGTTGTTAGGTTCAGAATTAGATTTAGAACCAGAAGTCGATTTACAGACTAATTTGCAAGACTTGGCAACTAAGTTTTTGGCCCGGTTTTTAGTCAATTTTTATGCTTTTAAAACAGCTCAATCGCCACTATTAGTACAAGTGTTTTATGTTGAGAGTATAATTCAATAGTACTAGTTGGATGCTTGCAAAGTTCCAATATAAAACCAAGACCTTCACATTTTCAGTCAGACTGATTTAGTTACTACTAATTTAGTAGTCTAAAGAAGCTTAGAAACCAATTTACTTTTGCTTATTTTTGAAGTCCTCAAATACCTGTTGTAGGTAGTCTGCATTACCTAAGTTACGAATAAAATAGAACTGATTTTTTTGAGTATCGTAAAAAACTAAAGTAGGAGTAGCATAAATCCCTGCTTGGGAGACGTCTTGCAGATCGCGTTCTATTTTAGGTTTAGTTTCTGCTTGTTCCACACACTTAGCTACTTCACTGGCCTTTGTGGTCACAGTAGACAACTGGTCAGCACCTTGGATAGTTTCTTTAATCGATTGACTATAAACACCATTAATAAAGTTCCAAAAACCTTCTTCGGTTTCATATTTGGCAATACATTCAGCGGTCTGAGCTAAACGATAAGAGTTCGGGTTGCCGCTAGTTCCTGGAAAGTGTCTAAACACCCAGGCAACTTCAGATTGATTCTTAGACCAAAAAGCTTTAATTTCTGGATGCATAGCTGCACAACCAGGACACCTTAAATCAGCATATTCAATTAAGACGTAACGAACTTCTTTGTTTCCCTGCCAACGATCTAGGTTTTTATCTGGGATATTTACTTTTACATTGATTTTTGGTCTTAACTCTGGAGGTAAAATCTCTATTATCTGGTCTACTTTGTTTTCTAAAAGACTCAGTCGGCTATTGATTGAACTTGGCTGAGTTGAATTAATTTGGTTGCCAGTTAACCATAACATCACTAGAATTAAAAAAAAGTTAAATACACCTAAAAAGATCGAAGCAAAAGCCATGTTTTGTAGGTTTGACTTAAGCTTATTAAATTCTGTTAAAGAAATGTTTTCTAAAGGAGTTTGAGGGTTGGCTACTGAGTTTTCGCTAGTTTGTGACATCTGAGTAGCATCAGATAGAAAAGTCGAAGGTTTAGTAGGCATACTACTGAAGAAAATTTCAAGATGTTTAGTTGTCAAGTATCAACTTTGAGTGAATTATGTGTAGGTAAAATCAACCTGGATATGTACCAAGTACAATTTGGCGGTTTTTGATTAAATCAAATATTGTTTTTCCTATCTTAAACAATTGTATAATAAAAAAATTGCTCTCAAAGAGTGAATAAACTATAATTCATTTAATTGCTCTAAAAAAGGGAAAAGGGCAGCATAGCCCCTAAAATTCCTAAAACCTTAAGGCTGTCTGCCCTTTGTTAGGTTGGTTTAGCCGTGGCTGTTCGTAGCACTAGTTTATAATGCCACGGACAACTCTGATGAACTATACCAACCATCCCCAATGGTACCTACACGACCTTTATTCTTCGCCCTTTCTTACTTTTTGTTGTTGTATAAGTTTTTGTTTTTCAAAAAAGCTTATACGCAACGTTAAAGTTTTTTGTTTTTGTTGCTGATGTAAGCGTGTAGGTGGCGTTACATCAATTAAGAAAAGGCGAATAGGACACCTAACCAACAATGATTAGATGGCCTACGTCATAAAGGTAGTAGGTTACCATCTAAAAAAATTATATGCTGGTTTTCTATCTCTGTCAAAATCTTGTTAAAGACGCCTTAGTATTCAATTGCATGTAAAATTTACCGAAACCAAGATTAGCTTTTAATATTAACCGCTTGATCACCTTGCTTGTTCACAGAAAAACTTAATTCATAATGATAGTTATGTTGACTTAAAGCTATTACCATAAACATTTTTCAAATGTAACAGTCAATATTTAGTTTATTTCAGTAGACTAACATACGCTGTTTTAAACCATTTTGGTTGCCTAAAAATTTAGGCTGAATAGCTAATAATTTTCGTAAATTGACCGAAACTAGCTTTTTTCCTAAACTATAATCAGAGTTTATGTCTGTAGTGCAACTTGATCCTAGCTCTCTAAGAAGACCAGCAACTGTTAATTTACAAACAACCGGTCAGGACAAATTCAATCGTTTAGCTGATTTAAAGAAACAAATAGATAAACAATATGAAGAAAGATCAGCCCAGACCAGGGCAGCGGAACTAGGCTTGCCATATATTAATTTGTATGGTTTTCCAGTTAACTTAAACGTACTAACTAAAATTTCCAAAGAACAAGCACAAACAGCCGAGATTGCCATTTTTGGCCTTGAGGATACAGAGGTTTTGTTGGTTACTCCTAACCCCAATAATCCTAAACAAGCAGAAATTATTCAAAAGTTTTCCCAGGAAGGCAAAAAAATTGTTTTGCATTATTGCAGTTATTCCAGTTTTCAAGTGTTACTAGAAAAATACAGATTTGCGGTCACTTATTCAAATTTTGAAGACAATATTAATATTACCGAAGAAAAAATTAATTCTTCCGATTTAGCCGACCCGCAGGTTTTATCACAAAAATGGCAAACTTTATCTATTAGCCAGATTGTTGAGGCTATCCTAATTGCCGCCATTAAAAACAACGCTTCTGATATCCACTTTGAGCCAGAAAAAGAAGTTTACAACGTAAGACTAAGAATCGATGGTGTTTTGCATACTTTCTTTCAATTTCCCCCAAGTGTAGCCTCGAAAATTGAGGATAGAATTAAGGTTATGGCCAAAGTGAAAATTAATATTGACAGCCAACCCCAAGACGGGCGTTTTAGCTTTTTTGTTGGATCTAAAGAAATTGATATGAGGGTTTCGTTTTTACCTTCTAATTATGGTTATTCTATTGTAATGAGGTTGTTGGGCACCGGTTCAGTTAACTTAACTTTGGAAGATTTAGGCTTTTTGGGTGCAGCTAAAACCCGGGCTATGGCCGCTTTATTTAAATCTACAGGTATGGTATTAACCACTGGACCTACTGGTAGTGGTAAAACTACTACTTTGTACACTTTTTTGAAAACCTTAAATAACGGCGAGAATAAAATCATTACTTTGGAAGATCCGATTGAATATAAACTTTCAGGAATTGCACAAACTCAGATTGATCATTCAGTAGGTTACGATTTTGCTAGCGGTTTACGTTCCATTCTTAGGCAGGATCCAGATGTGGTAATGGTTGGTGAGATTCGTGACAAAGAAACCGCTGATGTGGCTGTACAAGCAGCTCTTACAGGTCACAAAGTTTTGTCTACCATTCATACTAACGATGCAGCTGGCGCTTTACCTAGGTTGATGGAAATGGGCATAAAGGGTTTTTTACTGGCTGATGCTTTAAACATGATCATTGGTCAAAGGTTAGTTCGTAGACTGTGTCCTCACTGTCGTCGAGAAGTTAGTTTAAAACCTGAAGAACAAGCTTTTGTAGACGAGGTTTTATCAAAAATGCCAGTTAATCATGGTGTAGAAATTCCTTCAGAAATCAAATTTTACACTGCAGACGGTTGCCCTCATTGTTCTGGGATTGGCTATAAAGGTAGAATTGGGGTTTACGAAGTTTTAACTGTAACCGACGGAATTAGAGACTTACTTTCCAGGGAAAGTATTTCTTTTATGGATGTTAGGCGTACGGCTGCCAGCGAGGGAGTGTTAAATATGCAACAAGATGCCTTGTTGAAAGCCGTTTTGGGTATTACAGACGTTAAGGAGGTTATGAGAGTTGTAGGTTAGTTAAACTCGTCAAGTTAAAAAATATTAAAATCTGGTTTATTTAATTTAATACTGATTTTATTCTGAGCTAAACAAATTGGTGTAAAAGCTAGAGCTCTAGAAAAGCTTTGCTGATTTAATGTAATTAAGTTACATCCCCGTAGGGCAGGATACATAGGGTAGCGCATTTATATTTATACTTAAATTATGCGAAAATATAAAAAAACCGAGTTTAGACTAGGTTTAAAAACAATCAATAGTTAAACCGGAATTGCTTTTTAGAATTGTTGACTGGTCTTTATTTTGTAAAACTCACAAAGTTAAGGGTATTTTCCATTTATAGATTATAGGATACCAGTAGTTTCTTAAAACTACGCTTCCAAACTATTTACAATTTGACTTTTAGGTATACCTAGAGTATACTAGCCTTCACTATGACTTCAGAAATAATTCAATGGCTAGCCATATCCAGCATGATTTTGTTTCATATAATCTGTGTTTTGGGGATTTTGACTTTAGTAAATTTTAATTTAACTATCAACCGAATTGCTAATAAGATGCAAGAAACCGTTGATTTAACCCAATTAGTAATAGTGGAAACCGTTAAAGCGGTTGAAGATAATTCCAAAAGTATTCTGGGTGAGATTGTGGTTTCGATTTTCACTGCGCTAATTCCTTTCAAAAAGAAAAGTCGGTGGCAAAAATTTTTGGACAAATTTGATAAATAAAAGACAAATTGGCAATTTTCGAGAAAACGTGGTTTGCACTTTTGTGCAAAATCCAGCAAGACAGAGTGAATTGTGTAGACAAACACTACAAAAATAATTGAAACCAGAGGCAGTCTGGGGCAAGTTTTACCAACTGCTCTTTTTAGCTATTAGACTGGTTGCAGTTTACAAGACATCTTGAGAATTGAGAAATCAAGGTGGTTTAGTCGGTTTATCAAATTGAGTCTACTTCAGCAAAAATGGCATTTTCTTCAATAAATTTCTTTCTTGGTTCGACGTCTGGGCCCATTAAGTCTTCAAATACTTGGTTAGCTATGGCTGCTTCTCCGATGGTGACCTGGTATAACACTCTAGTTTTTGGATTCATGGTAGTTTCCCACAATTGCTCGGCATTCATCTCTCCTAAACCTTTGTATCTTTGAATTGAAATTTTTAGAGATTTTTTTACTTTGATTTTTGGTTCTGTTGGGGATATGGTTTGGTCAACAGAGTTATTTTCCTGGTTTTTTTCTGATGACTGCTCGGTAGCTTCTGTTGAGTCTGCGTTCTCTAATTCCAGACCTAATTTTTTTAGTTTTTCTAGAAGAGCTTCTTTTTCTAAATCACTATAGACATATTGATAGTGCTTACCCCAGCTGATTTTATACAGCGGTGGCCGGGCCATATATACATACCCTTCCTCAATCAGGGTTGGCATATAACGATAGAAAAAAGTTAAAAGTAAGGTGGTAATATGGGCTCCGTCTACGTCGGCATCGGTCATCAAGATAATTTTGTGATACCTAAGCTTGCTGATATCAAAAGCCTCTCCAATACCAGTTCCTAGAGCGATAATCATATTTTTAATCCCTTCGTAATTCATAATTTTATCTAAGGTAGCTTTTTCGGTGTTGAGTACTTTACCCCTAAGTGGTAAGATGGCTTGTGTATGTCGATCTCTACCTTGTTTAGCACTACCTCCTGCAGAATCACCCTCCACAATAAACAGTTCACTTTTGGCCGGATCTTTTTCACTGCAATCGGCTAGTTTTCCCGGCAAAGCTAAGCTATCCATCACTCCTTTGCGCAAGACGGTTTCTCTGGCTGCTTTGGCAGCTAAACGGGCTTTCATAGCCAATTGAGCTTTTTGCACTATGGCCTGAGCTTCTTTGGGATGTTCTTCCAAAAAAATAGCTAATTGTTCGCTAACAATTTTGTCTGTATAGGTGCGGGCTATGGTAGACCCCAGTTTTACTTTAGATTGACTAGTAAATTGGGGGTCAAGCATTTTTACCGAAAGTATGGCTCGTAAGCCTTCTTTTAGGTCTTCGGCGCTAAAGCGTTCGTCTTTTTTAAGTAGACCTTTTTCCAAACTGTAATTGTTGATTACGCGGGTTAGAGCTGTACGCAATCCAGTCACGTGCATCCCCCCTTCTGGGTTAAAAATTCCGTTAGTATAGGCAAACAATTTCTCATTGTAACCGTCGCTGTAAGCGAGTACTAATTCTAACTGAAAATTAGTTTCTTTTCCTTGCAAATAAATGCAGGGCAGTAAAAGTTGTTCTCCTTTAGTTAACTCGGTTAAATAAGCTCTAATTCCGTCAGGAAAACAATATTCAGCAATTTGGTCAGATGACCTAAAGGCGTAGCTAATGCGTAAATTTTGGTTGAGATAGGCTGTGTTTTTTAACAATTCTTGAATTTCGTTAACATCAAAATCGACCGTCTCGAAAATTTGTCTGTCTGGCCAAAAAGCCACTATAGTACCACTAGTTTGCCAAACACTATGTTTAGCTATTTCGGGAAATTTTTGACTAAACTCTTCGAGGTTAAAAGTTACCAGGGGGTGGGTAGTTTTACCAAACTGAAACTCTATAAAGTGAACCTGTTGATTTCTCAAGACAAATACTTGCATCTTTTCGGACAAGGCATTGACTACACTTGCTCCTACTCCGTGTAAACCACCAGAAAATTGGTAGTTTTTTTGGTCAAACTTACCTCCTGAGTGAAGCACTGTCATAATAGTTTCCACAGCACTCTTACCAGTTTTAGGATGAATATCAGTAGGAATACCTCGTCCATCATCAGCTACCAAAACAAACTGTTTATCCACAACCACTCGGATGTGAGTAGCAAACCCAGCCATAAACTCGTCTACCGAATTGTCTAAGATTTCTCCTAAACAGCGATGTAAACCCTCTTTGCCAGTATTGCCGATATACATTCCTGGCCTTTTTCGGACGGCTTCCAGACCTTCTAGAACGATGATGTTTTCGGCTTGGTAATTGTGAGACATAGAATCGATTCAACATAAGTTGGCTAATTCCCAGGTTTTGTCAAACACATGCAGAATTTGTTTAGACTTCTAACAGCATGGAATTTTAGACTAAATCTAATCAATCCAAAGATGTACTTAAACTTTAGCTAAATTGTTGAATATACCTTAGCTTGTGCACAATTTACTTCAATAAGCTATTGACTTGGTAGCCAAAAATTGGTTTTTTAAGCTGAAATTCGTGTTCGACTTGTTTGGGTAAATATTGATTAGGTTAAGCTAAGGCAATCCATGGCAATGCATAAACTTGCACAAGGCTTAAATGAGCAAAACCCAAATCTGATACTGACTACAAAATTAGTCACACTAGTTAATTTTGCTAGCAAATTTTTAGTAAATTAAGAAACAGTAAGAAGGCTTCTAGCTTGACAAAAAACTTTTATTATTGAACTCGATTGAATCGATTTGATCGTTTACTGGCTGTTTTTTGGTAAATTATTTATGAATATCTCAACTCTAGCTAAACTTTTGGGGAAAACTATTCCCCAACTAAGAGAAATTGCGCAAGAACACGGAATTCCTGGGTTTCAGGGTAGAAATACCCGCATTCCCTATAACTCAGCTATTGCCATTACTAAAATTTT
>Ga0209750_1000933_pt1 | contig 12343 bp, 11 predicted proteins | sample YNPBryulayer2012_FD_185813 | JGI IMG/M metagenome (GOLD analysis project Ga0209750, IMG submission 185813) | Anoxygenic and chlorotrophic microbial mat microbial communities from Yellowstone National Park, USA - YNP Bryant MS upper layer 2012... ...
TAGGACGACCCGAAGTGAAGCCTGTGGAGCGTGCTCTGGTGGATGACCGTAGTCCCAACGGGCTACCTAAAAAGCCATCACGCGACGAAGCAGGAAGCTCAACTGTAAAAGTTGAGCAGTCCGCAACACGCCCAATTAGTACTATTGTCAATAAAAACGCTATCATTTCTTTCGTGTCGGCGAGAATAATCTCATGGGGAATAAGGCTGGTTACATCTACATCAAGCTTTTGGAAGGTTACCTCTACATCAAGCTTTTGGAAGGGAAAATCTATTTTAGTAAAAGTATATTTACAGAGGGATTTTGTGTTATTTTTATTATCAATATCTGCGGCGTCATCGATAATAACTGCGTCAAAGAGACGCAAATAGTTATCGCCCCTGACACTACGAATTTCAAACATATCCATAAACCGTTTACCGTTTCTGATGTCACTTTCTGCCCTTGTGTCAATTTTTATAATTTTTGTAATTAGGTAATATAGGTAATACAGCCACTTCGTATCCGCAGTACGGGCAGCACCTAAATTACTATGATGATAAACGTAACTATGCCGCATGGCTTCAAAGCTGAAAGCTACGAGGTCATCAGAATTCCCAGATATTACCGAATAAAGCTTTTTAGCGGCTTGGTCAATAGTATTGAGGCTTGCCTGTTGAATAGATTTTTGGTCAGCTTCTTCCTTTTTGTTTATATTGCTTACCTCGTTCATCCGATTTAAACCTTCTAAATCGGCCGCATTACCTACTATAATCTTCTTGTTACTCATAGTTACTTCTTAATTAATTTGATAAGCTTTGTAGCCAGCTTATCTTGTCATCGAAACTTAGAGGTCTTAGCAAAGAAAACCGCTTGCGCATCAGTAGGGTAGATATGATACTTATACGCTCTTAGTGTCTGTTTGCGCCTCATGCTATCTCAATGTACTAATCTTATCGAAATGAGTGGCGTTCAAATACCCTTCTAACCATAAATCGCCCATCAAGCCGCCACTCTTAATAAAACTCATAACATAGGGACTAGAATCAACACGTCGGGATTGTGTGTATCCATTTTCACCCCGATACAGCACCCAGACTTCCTCTGGTCGCAAAGCATTCAGAAAAAGTGGGGATTGTGTAGTAATAATGAATTGTGCATGCGAAGTGGCATTACGAAACTCTTCAACCATCTTGGGCAACAATGTAGGATAGACAGATATAGCTAGCTCTTCAATGCATATTAATGACGGCAATGTGCCGTTATGTATCAAATTTTCAAAGTTCAAAGGATTTAAACCTAATGAAGCAAAAGAATTCAAAGTCGGAGATTGAACTGAAGTAGTAATATTACTACTATCTTGCAACTTTCTTACACTAGAGATTATTTTCCACCCCATAATGAAATCACGTAGAGCAGCGACTTGGGGATATGCTTCAAAATGCCCTAATATGCTTGCAGCGACTAAACCAGGGCCTCTGAGTTGAATTTCAGTACTCTTGCTTGCATCGTCACCTTTTACATTACCAATAACTTTCATTTTGCCTGCGCTATGTTCTAAAAACCGAAATGGACTGCTTTCTGATTCACTACGACTCTCTATCCACTCCTCTATAACAATAGGTCTCCTGTTTTCTTCATCAATACTGAGGTGATAAGCAATTGAATCATAGTCTGGCATCTTGCATTCTATTTCTATAGTGATAGGACCTTCCTCACTCAATGTACGAATGCCCTTCGCCCCTGGTCACCCAAACTATACAAAACTGCACAAAACTGTACGTGTTTAGTGTATTCGTCCCCTGACCAGGTAAGGAGGGACTAGCCCGTTTCGTTTCGCCGCTCCTACCCAATCCCTTGTGAGGATTACCCTCTTCAAGGGAGAGAGGTCTCTGAGACTCTCAAGGCAGGAGAAGGCGAGGGCTACGGAGAGAACTTGCCAGCTTTTTTGTAGGGCTTGAACCCTACCCCTCACCCGTTCCATCTTACGGTTGACGGTTTGTTGGGAAGCTGACTCACTCTCCCCGCTGTCCAGTAAAGACTGAATTAGAAGTCTCAACTCTCCTTTCAGTCGTCTCAAATCACTTCTTAGCTTATTCCTCTTGTATTCGTTTTTCTCCGCCTCTATTTCTTTCCTAAGTTTAGCGATCTTGTCTTCAACTTTTGCTACTGAGTAAGACAAGAACTCCTTATCTTGCAGAAGTTTTCGGTAATTATTAGGTAATCTTTCTTTAAACCCAAGCCCACGTCTTGCTATCACGTAAGCACCCGCCGTGTCCTTGTCTATGTTGTGCAGCGGTGCGTATTTGAGCTTGCCGATGATTGATGTGTAGGCTGGATTGACTTTGATGACCTGAATCCCATTTCGTCTTGCTACAATCTCAATCTTCTGCAGTAACGCTTTGTATATCCACTTTTGTAGTTTCTGCCTTAACTTAGGTAGTCCATCACCTCTCTTACCTTTTGGAAGCTTCTCCAAATTCTCCACAACGATCGCTTTTCTTTCCCTTTTAGCAATCTCCACTACCTGATGCGCTATTTGCCAGTTTAGGTACTCTCTTTTTTCTGAACTGCCCTCTAATAGCTTGTCCAAGCTGATCCGCTCATACTTCTCTAAGTTACCATCCTTTGCCGTATGAACTATCGCTAAATGAAAAGGGTAAGCGTTGATGTCAATCCCTATGACTCCGTTGTCTCTTGTAATAGTCACTTCTGGAAGATTCTCTTCTTTACTGAACTGTGCGTAGATTTTCCCGTTTCTGAGTTTGAGTCGTACTGTGTAGGGGAACCAGTCGCCTGTCTTCTCGGCGTGCTCTAAGCTACTGATGAAACCTGTCCACTTGTCCGTTTTTCTTTTCGCTGTCCGAATCACCCTTGCCCACACATACTCGCCACTCCCTAAGTTAATCCGCAGATGCCATTGATTGTTCAGATTCACAAGTCTGAGGTTGAGATTGCCTTCTTTTGACTTGTCCCCTCTTGATTGCAGAATGCCGTATCTTCTTTCCTCCCATTTTTGTCTTAGCTTCTCTCTACTCTTACCTGTTAAGTGTTTTTTCTTCAGCTGTTCAAACAGTTCCCTTGAGCCAAAAACAAGCTTTTTCGGATTTTGCTCTCTTTCTAGGCAAGATTCCAGAGTTTGCTTTGCTAGGAGAATTGCGTCATCCGAATATCTGGTGTTTATTCCATACTTTCGGGATAGTAGTTTTTTCAGCTCTTTTCTTTCTGCTCCATCCAATAGTCTTTTGTAGGCAAACCTGACCATCGATGAAAACTTACGGATTGTGCTTAACACCCGCTCTTTGTCTTCATCTTTGTCAAATGCTAATAAACACTCTACTGTTACGAAGTTGCTGTTACTTTTCTTTTCTTTAAGCACTTTTAGACCCTCTTTGTCCATAGATTCTTCCTACACCTATTGACTACAACTATCTCCATTTCAAAACTGTCGAAAAACCTTTTACACTCTTTTACACTTAGAAGCTTCATAGCGAAACTGTGTTATAAATATACAAATTTGTATAGAAATTAGCAACTGTTGCTAGCCTCATATGGTTAGGAAGCCACGAAGGGATCCAGGCTCTGGTGGATGACCATAGTCCCTACGGATTACCTAAAAAGCCATCTTGCAACGAAGCAGGAAGATTAACCTCTTGCGGTTGAGTAGTACGTATTTTCCTCACTTAGACTTAACAATCATTAAGTTATACATAACCATCACCGCTATCAAATTCCTGTAATCAACTTCATACATCATCACTATGTCATCCTGCAATGCCACAATTACCGCTTCTTTCAATACATCAATCCTAGCAAGAACACCATCAATACGATTGTAACATCTATCCCTAACAGTGGGCTTTAAATGTGAACTAAAAACCATTTCACTACTAAAAACCTTATTAGTTATAAAATCATAAAACTCGTTAGATAAATACATAGGCAAATACTTAGCGAAATTTTTGCTTTTTAGAGCTTTGGTAGATATGTATATAGGTTTTGCTTTATCTGACGCTATGTCCCGACTTCTTACTATAGGATATTGTATCCCAAACTCTCTAACCTCGTAGTTATTGCACAAATCACATTCTAAAGTTACAATCGGTATATCACACTTATAATTTATCCCTGTTATATACATGATACCTTTATTCACGTCTACTGAACAGTCGGCGTTCGTAACTCCCAAACCTAAACATTTATCACCATATTTATCTCGCATGTATTGCATAATAATAGCGTTGAGGCTCAGTTGTTTGAAGTTAATAGTTGTTAGATTTTTTGATAATTCTATTACAACGGCCTGTTCTATATTGACAGCTCTACGATTTTCGTCTAATTTGTAAAAAGAATTACTATGACCTTCTTTATTATACACTAGAAAAACAACCTTTTCACATTTTTTTATATAATAACATCCATATATACCTATATCGCTATAAGTACTAACTACTATTTCTTCCTTCCACCAAATATTACGCCTGATGTTATATACTAATATATTATAATGCGAGTGCCGATTTGTTTTACCTTCCATTTTGAAAACTATAAATATAAATTGACCAGTAATATACATTTTATACATATCATCTCTTGGGGTATCTATCAAGTATTTGTTAGCATGCTCGCGTGAGACTATGAAGTACTTTTCGGAATTCAGGATATCATACGTCAATGCATACTTTTCATCGTAATACAGGGTGGTTGGTACGATGTAATTGCCATTAGGTAGAGCAACTTGTATTTGCTTACTATCTATTATATAGTTCTCAGCCACCTCATCTATATATAATGCCTTAAACGAAGCCTTTTTTGGAACCAGAATTTCGCAATTTATTACATTCTTATTTGCAGTTAATGTAATAGTAAAAACGATGCGTCTGTCCTTTCGTGTTATATAATCATTAGTTATATGTATAAATGATTTACATATTGAAAAATCTTCACATATATCATAACCTATGTCTAAACGATACGAACCTCTGCCCTGTGCGATCAATTCCTTTATTGCTTTTCCACTGCTATCAAATTGTGTAAGCAAGAATTTATATAACTCTTTTTCTAAAAAAGTTATTGAATATTGAGTGATTTTTGAAATTTTTCTATTAGAAATATCAAATAGATAGACTTCTACTTTATTGTTTCTGATGATGCCAATAGGCATAAAGTTGTTATATATCGGTATACTTGCAATTAGAAAGCCTTTTACTTTCTTACTTAATATAAGTTCTCCTCTTGTAAAGTTCACCACTGAGAGTACATCACCATCGTCTCTGTAATATATTACGACTTCGTGCAGTTCATTATTTATGTCTAAAAAACGAAAGTATCTTCCAGAAAAATCGGGTTCTATGCTATAATTGTTGGCACGTTTATAATGCATGAAATCGTTTTTATTACTCAATGGCAATACAACTGATTCTTCTGACCATTCATGAATTGCATTCTTAATGTCGTAAAACTTTGTCAAGTTAGCTTTCTTGTAAAAAATAAGTGTTCTTTTAAAGCTATATATCCTATAAGCGATCTGACGACCGATAATGATGGATTTAAATGCTCTTAAAAGTAGTAAATCGGATCTATGATTAATAAAATCATGTTGAGGCACTTTGAGGTATTTAGCTACTTTGGTAGGTATTGATTTTGGTAGTAAGAACACCATGAAATATACTAAATGCGGGATACTCACCCTTTACTTCGTAGAGTTAAGACGACCCGAAGTTACGCCTGTGGAGCAGGCGCTAGTAAAAAAGCCGTAGTCATCCTGTAACGTAGTAGGAATCTCAACTACAAAGGTTGCGCAGCCCTCTTTGCCTTGCGTTTTCGACGGAACGAGTGCTATGGAAACGCATGTGAAAGTCGGCGGAACCGACCTCAAAGATCGGATTGAAAAAGTTTTCGATACGGAGGAGCTGAGAGCCGCTCTGAAGTACATGGTGGAAATGCTCAGCGAAGAAGGCTCAGCATTTCCATGCTGGATGGAAGGTATCATTATAGAACGGCTCCGAAACGCTGGTGTAGACCTTAAAAAGTATGGCGGCTGGTATCGTTGTATAGCAGCATACGCAATCTTGCCCAAAATGCAAGAGATTATCAATCTCCAACGTAAATATGGAAACCCACCAGGCTCTAGTGAGTTTGACGATGATGAAATAACAGAAAAGTGGCTAAAACTTATTGGTCAATCTTCTGGTATTAGATTCAATGAACTATACGAAGAATTCAAAGACATTACTTAACCAAAATCGGATTTAGCAGCAGCTATCTCAGGAGCAAAGCTCTTAGGCGGGATGTATGTCCCGCTTTTTGTTTTTTCTCATACGCTAAACTGCAAAACGTAAACTAACTTGTCTTGCACTTTCGACGTAATGCTTAGTATGACAACGCACGACGAAAGACTGACGAGAGTTCAGCAAGGACTCTGGTACCTCACCAACAATGAGGATGCAAAAAAAGTTTTAAGAGCTATGATTAAAAAGATGAAGAAAGTAGAGGGTAGCTTCGAGCGTATCAAAAAATGGCGCCAGGAAGTCAAATTTTACATCCCCGATGACCCAAAGCACGACGAAAATTACTGGGTCGCAGCCTATATCATCTACACTAACATGGAAAAATTCAAAGACCTGTTTGACGAGTTGGACAACATCAAACAGGAACTTGGCAAACTAGAGGATGAGTTGAATGAATTAAGACACAAGGAGGACAAACTTGAAGAAAGGATAGAAAACTTACGAGACGAGCTTCCATCATTACGCAGAAACAAAGAAGATAAAGTAGTAGAAGACTTGCTTTGCGAGATTGACAATTGTGAAAAGGATTTAGAGGGTGTACAAGTAACGTATGGTGAAAAATTACGCAGGTTATCCAGATTAGAAGGCAAGATGTATCATTTTCTTTTGCCGGAGATGATAAAGCGTGCGGAGCAGCTTGTAGCATCGTAACCTGCCATTTATAGGTAAGGTGATGTTCATAGGCGAGGCCGTGCCTCGCTTTTTTGTTTTTCCTTCATTTGCTGAACCGCAAAACGTAAAATAACTTGTCTTGCACTTTCGACTTAATGCTTAGTATGACAACGCACAGCGAAAACCTGACGGGAGTTCAACAAGAACTCTGGCACCTCATCAAAGATGAGAAAGTGAATCGAGTTTTAGAAGCTATGATTAAGAAAATGAAGAAAGTAGAGGACAGCTTCAAGTGTATCAAACAATGGCGTCAGGAAGCACAAGCCTACATTCCCGACGACCAAAAGTACGACGAAAACTACTGGGTCGCAGCCTACATACTTTACACTAACGTAGAATACCTCAAAGACCTGTTTAAAGAGTTTGACGAGTTAGACAACATCAGACAGGAACTTAGCAAACTAAAGGATGAGTTGAATGAATTAAACCAAAAGAAGGAAAAACTTGAAGAAAGGATAGAAAACTTACGATACGAGCTAAAATCATTACCCAAAGACAAAGAAAATAAAGTAGTAGAAGACTTACTTTGCGAGATTGATAATTGTGAAGAGGATTTAGAGGACACACTAGAAATGTATCATAAAAAACTAGACAGGTTCTGCGAGTTAAGCAACAAGCGGTATTATCTTATTTTGCCGAGGATAATGAAGCGTGCGGAGCGGCTTGTAGCATTGTAACCTAACCTTTACATACAGGGTATTATTCGCAGGCGGAGCGTATGCTCCGCCTTTTGTTTTCCTTCATTTTCTGCAAGGACTGCTCAACATTTTACAGCCGAACTTCCTGCTTCGTCGCAGGATGGCTACGGTTTGTGACCAGATTATGCTCCACAGGCATCCCTTCATAGCGTCCTAACACTAAAAGCTTGGCTCTCATTTACGCAAAAATACTGGAGAAATAAATAAAATTGCATTCAATTTGTTTAGCAATTTTGCTATTTAAATAGGATATCATTAAATGAAATAGTCTGTCCATTCATTTATCCAAGACGCACCCGAAGACTATAAATTCAATGAAGAGAATTGGATAGCAGCCTACATCTATTACCTCAACAGAAATAAGTTTGAAAGTATGCTTCATGAAATAGATGAAATAGACAGAAAAATCATATCTATAGAAGATAGCTTAGACTTATCAGATAAAATCTGTTTTGACAAAGAAGATTCAGAGAAAATACTTAAACTAGAAAATAAAAGGTCAGCTATTTTTTCAGAAATGAGATCTCTTGTAACACAGTTTTTGACACAATAACCTAAAATTAAAGAACGGAATGATGTTTGTAGGCGGGGCGCATGCCCCGCTTTTTTGTTTTCCCTCACCCGCTGAAATGCAAAAACAGGCGCTGGCTTTCCCTTGCGCTTCTATCGTGATGCTTGATATGACGACGCACAACGAAAACCGAACGAGAGTTCAAGAAGAACTCTGGTACCTCATCAACGATGAGGATGTGAAGCAAGTTTTAGAAGCTATGATTGACAAGATGAAGGAAGTAGGTGACAGCTCCGAGCGTATCAAACAATGGCGCGAAGAAGCGCGAGCTTACATCCTCACCGACACCGAGTACAAAGAAAAGTACTTGGTAACCGCCCCTAAGTACGACGAAAACTACTGGGTCGCCGCCTACATCCTCTACACTAACATGGAAAAATTCAAAGACCTGTTTGACAGGTTAACTGACATTGAATCGGAGATTAGCGAGCTAGAAAGTAAAATAGAAGAGTCAGAACACGAGCAAGAACATCTGGAAAGTAGGATAGAAGACTTACGCTATGAGTTAAAATCCTTACGCGAAGAGTACGAAGAAGACGAAGAAGAAAACGAAGACGAAGAAGACAGTTACGACGAGGATGAGGAAGAAGACGACGATTGGGATGAAGAAGAAGACGAAGCAATAGCAGACCTGCGTTACCAAATTGAGGAACTTGAGGAGGAGTTAAAAAATGAAAAGGACAACTACGAAGAAAACTTAGACAGGTACTACGAGTTAGAAGACGATAAAAAGTATCTTTTGTGGGACATAATGGAGCGTGCGGAGCAGCTTGTAGCATCGTAACCTAACCTTTACGCGCAGGGTATTATTCACAAGCGGGGCAAACGCCCCGCCTTTTTTGTTTGCCCTCATCCACTGAAACGCAAAAACGGGAACTAGCTTTCCTTGCGTGTTCGTCGTAATGCTTGGCATGACGACGCAAGCGCAAGTCAGCGGAACCGAACTCAAAGTTCGGATTGAGAAGGCTCTCACAGAAAAGAGCCTAAAAAGACTTATCACGAATCTATCGAAGGAACTGAATAGTGAGCACAGTTTTTTGCCATTATCGGCAGAAATGAAAATACGAACAGAGATTAAGAATGCTGGTATAGAAGTCTCAAAGTATGGTGGCTGGTATCGATGTATCGCGGCGTACTTACTGCTTCCAAAGCTTGACGAACTTTTGGCCGTCAAAAGTATGGCTAGTGAGCAAAAAGTATCTCATATTGTGCGAACACTCCGTAACAGGGCTCTCCGTAAGTCTCTTAGCCCCTTCGGGATTGTGATACGAGTAAGGCACACTTACGCGTCAAAGCGAAAGGGCAAAAATCGGGTACACTTCCAGAAAGAGCAAAAACAACAAGTTGTAAAAAACTTCTGGGACTCCCTGTTTAACCTTAAGAAGATTCAAAGCATAATATTAAAGTCAATGAGTAACTTAAGCTATTGGTATTTTAGCATAACTAAATCACTTCTAGCGAAGTATCACATTAGTAAGGGACATCTTTCAAAAAAGTAATCCCTGAGTAATACAGGCAAAGCACTTCTGTTTCTATCTAGAAGCCATGCAGGCGGGGTGCTTGCCCCGCCTTTTTTGTTTGCCCTCATCCACTGAAACGCGAAACAGTAACTAACTTTCCTTGCGCTTTCGTCGTAATGCTTGCTATGACGACGCAAGCGCAAGTCAGCGGAACCGAACTCAAAGTTCGGATTGAGAAGGCCCTCACAGAAAAAGGCCTGAAGAAACTGATTACGAATCTGGAAAAGGAGCTGAACGGGGAACACAGCTTCCTCCCTCACGATGTGGAAACACAGATTCGTAGGGAGATTGCGAGTGCTGGTGTAGCGGTATCGCAGCATGGAGGCTGGTATCGGTGCATCGCAGCGTACCTGATTCTCCCTAAGATTGAGGAGCTTTTGCAGGTCAAAAGCATGGGTGGTGAGCAAAACATAGCTCCCATTGTGCAAAAGCTCCGTAATGAGGCCCTTCGTGAATCCCTCAGCGCTTTTGGGCTGGAAGTACCTGCACGGTACGCTCGGACATCCAGCGGCACGGGGCGGACACGGGTACGCCTCTCACGCGAGCAAAAGCAGCATCTTGTGGAAAACTTTTTGGACGCTCTCCCTACCTTTGAGGCACTCCAAGATGTGCTGGGCACACTCCCTAAGAATACCAACCTGATGGTCAAGCAAATCCACAGCTTGGTCAAGCGGTACCTCTCTATCGCTAACCGCCTCCAAAGCGTAGCGACACACGAGTAAGCGCTCACCAGCCAAACAGTAACAAAGCCCTGCCCACTACGGGCAGGGCGGTTTCTTTTGTACCAAAAGCACGCAGGGGAACAGGTAAAGTGCAGCTATCTATCCTATTGATACAGAAAACGAAAGCTATAAAGAGAACTTGTTATCTTTTTGCATAGTCAACCCTCTATCTAACGATATGCAGGTAAATCATTAATATATCTTGCTTGCTAATAAACCAATGCAAAATGTATATTCAGTTTCTATGCATTCATGGTCGTCATATTTCTCAAAAGAACATATCACAATAGTGCCTATATTTTTCAAAGCTTTTTTAATAGATTCCAAATCAATGTTTAGTACTTTGAGCTTTTTATATATAATTTCTGCGTCTAATTCATAATTACCTAGTGGTATTGTTTGGACGCGACCGTGCTCATAAATTAGCTTATGTAGTTCGCTGTCGTTTTTCCACTCAAAGTTACCGTCTAGGTACACATGTACCAGGTATAAGGCTATATTGCGTTCTGCGCTCATACTTCATACAACCATGATATCGCAAGGCAAAGCCTCCCCGTCGCCCCCTTGAGGCTAGCAACAGTTGCTACTTTCTGTTCGAATCTGTATATTTATAACATAGCTTAGCTATGAAGCTCCTAAGTGTAAAAGAGTGTAAAAGATTTTCGATAGTTTTGAGATGAAGATAGTCGTAGTCAATAAGTACAGGAAGAAACTATGAACAAAGAGGTTCTAAAAATGCTGAGAGAAAAGAAAAGTAACAGCAACTTCATAACGGTAGAGTGCTTATTGGCATTCGACAAAGATGAGGATGAAGGGCGGGTATTAAGCACAATGCGTAAGTTTTCGTCAATGATCAGGTTTGCCTACAAAAGACTGTTAGAGGGAGCGGAAAGAAAAGAACTGAAAAAACTACTGTCCCAGAAGTATGGAATAAACACCAGATACTCGGGCGATGCGATACTTCTGGCACAGCGAGCTCTGGTCTCTTGTGTAGAAAGAGGACAGAATCCTAAAAAGATTGTGTTTGGTTCAAGAAAACTGTTTGAAAAGCTGAAGAAAAAACACTTGACAGGTAAGAGAAGAGACGAACTGAGACAAAAATGGGAGGAAAGAAGATATGGCATTCTGTATTCCAGAGGAGACAAATCAAGAGAGGGCAATATAAACCTCAGACTTGTGAATTTGAACAATCAATGGCGTCTAAGGGTTAATCTAGGAAATGGCGAGTATGTGTGGACAAAGGTGATTCGGACAGCGAAAAGAAAAACGGACAAGTGGACAGGTTTCATCAGTAGCTTAGAACACGCTGCAAAGACAGGCGACTGGTTCCCCTACACAGTACGGCTAAAACTAAAAAACGGGAAAATCTACGCACAGTTTAGCAGAGAAGAGAAGCTCCCAGAAGTGGCTATTAAAAAAGACAATGGCGTCATAGGGATTGACATCAACGCGTACCCTTTTCATTTAGCGGTAGTTCATACAGCAAAGGATGGTAACTTAGAGAAGTATGAGAGGGTCAGCTTAGACGAGCTATTAGAGGGCAATTCAGAGAAAAGAGAGTACTTAAGCTGGCAAGTTGCGCATCAGGTAGTGGAGATTGCTAAAAGAGAAAGAAAAGCAATTGTTGTGGAGAATTTGGAGAGGCTTCCAAAGGGTAAGAGAGGTGATGGATTACCTAAACTAAGACAGAAACTACAAAAGTGGGCATACAAAGGGCTGTTGCAAAAGATTGAGATTGTAGCTAGGCGGAATGGCATTCAAGTCATCAAAGTCAATCCAGCTTACACGTCAATCATTGGTAAGCTCAAATACGCACCACTTTACAACATAGATAAGGACACAGCTGGTGCTTACGTGATAGCAAGACGTGGTCTTGGATTCAAAGAAAGAT
>Ga0209750_1000941_pt1 | contig 12223 bp, 8 predicted proteins | sample YNPBryulayer2012_FD_185813 | JGI IMG/M metagenome (GOLD analysis project Ga0209750, IMG submission 185813) | Anoxygenic and chlorotrophic microbial mat microbial communities from Yellowstone National Park, USA - YNP Bryant MS upper layer 2012... ...
CTAAATCTGGCAATCTAAAAAATATCAAACTATCAAAAGTAACGAAACCTATAAAATTTAACCATTGCACATTAACCAAGGCTTTAAAGTTAAATTGCCAGTACGTAAACCTAGATAAATCTAGCTGAAATTGGTAAATATTAAATTGTGGCTCAGCCTTGAAAAAATTTTTTTGCTAAAAAAATAAAGCTATATATACTTTGAGCGTGAAAAAATAAAATAGCTTATGTCTTTAAAATTTTATACGCCATTATCGCTGGCTTGTCGGCACTAGTTTTAGCTATTCTTGGTTTGTTAGTTTACCAAAACTTCAAAAACTCCAAAACTGATAATCAAGTTAATTCTAACTCTCCAGATGAAGCAACCAAAGATGAAAAGTAGCCATTCTATCCAGCAATTTAGATTTAAGGCTGGAAAAGCTAGCATCAACCAGATGAAAAAATTAGTCTAGCTAAGTTAGTAGTTAATTGCTGAAAATCAAAGCAATTGCGATAGCCATCTATTCATTAAATCAACGTTGATTTGACGTCGACTGAATTACTAACTCGTTAGGTTTACCACAAACTCCGGTTTAGTTGAGAACACTCAGACTTGGACTTAGTAAAAGCTAAATTATGGTCTAAGTTTTTCCTGGAACTTTACAGTGGTCACTTATACATCAAAACCTAGATTTAACTGCCACTCTTAGTTAGATTAACACCATGTTTTCCTTCTCACAAACCTGGTCTCAACTGTCTAATACCAGGTATTGGAGTGTTAACATTTGGCAACAGTTCTTCAAACACAAGCTGCTAACTTATTAGTATAACTGTAACATTAACCTAATTACCAACTTGGCTAGTTACAAAACATTTAGTTCCAATTAAAATTGCAAGCTAAACTAAAATTGACTAACACAAAACTTACAACCAACCTTGTAAAATAATCTAGGCTAATCCAAAGCTGCTTTTGAACATATCCTGCACCCTACAAAACCCCATCAACCGACTCAAAACAGCTTACTTCTTTTAAGGAACCTTAGTCTAGATATAAAAACATTAGGTTTTCACTAGAGTGAATTAGATTATCCACTGAATTACTCAATTAGCTTATCCAACATTAATATTTTTGTAGTCAGTTAAAGTTACTAGTCCACTAATCCAAGTTAGCCAACTGCTCATAATACTGCCAGTATAATTTAGCTAAAGGGGATAAACTCTGATTAAATCGAGTTGATTCTAACCAGAAGAAAGGTGGATTAATCACAGAGCTAGTTTCACTAGTTTGAGTGTAGTCAACGCTACACAAAAAAGGCTGAATATACTCAAATTTATACTCAGCTTGACGCCAAGAAGTTAAACTAACTGGAGTTAACCGATGTTGGGGTAATCTAACTGGCCTGATGGCAAAATCTAACAATTGTAAATCTAAACCAGTTTTTCGTTTAGTACGCCAGTAGTTATGTTGTAAACTCTGACGAGTCGCAAATTTTTCCACTGGAAAATTAGCCCCTAAGCTATCTGGATAAACCAAAAATTGTCCGTTTTGGTTACGAATTAAATTTACAAACCGATTTTGCACTAAGCTAGTCTGCACAAACTGTTCCAGTGTAGTTAACCACCATAAACCAACCACCGCTTGCCAAACGCGTTTTCGTCTGTAAGGTAAGAATATAAACCGATATAACCATTCCAAACCTCGATCAGCTAACCACTTAGGCGGCTTAGGTTGTCCTGCTCCCACTCCTAAATGGTCTAGGGCAGCTCCCAAACCAACAGCTAATGTAAATCTGGTTTGCGGATCAGCTTGCAAGTGATCGATAAAAAATTCTTGTTTACCACTAGCTCCTCCTAAACAAACCAAGATTAAATCTGGACTAGTAGCTACAATTTGGTGCTTAACTAACTCTAATTCTGGATAAAGTTCTAGTAAATTAGTAGAATTTAAGTACTCAGATTTACTAGGAATATCTTGCATCAATTTAGAATCACTTGGATAAGTATAAACTGTTAGGTCTAACTTAGGATAAACTAAACTTAACTTAGCTAAGCTGTCTTTAGTTTGACCTTGGTAATCACCAGCAATAATTAGAGTTTTCCAACCTAAAGTTTCGCCCAAAAGCAACAAATCATACACAAACTCTCTACCTAAAACTAGTTCATTGTTAGTCAATTTACTTAAATTAAATCTAAAGACTAAAGTCATCCATAAACTAACTAGGTTAAACAATAATTGCCCAATAAAGCTAATATAAAAAGCTAGTTGTCTTAAACCAGTTGGTAATTTAACTAACCATTGTCGATATAAACCAGGCAGCCACCCAGGTGTTTGCAAACACCACATCGACCAATGTAAACCTCTACCATCAATGGCCTTAAAAGTGGCCCGGTTAAGCACTTTTTGGTAATCTAAATTCCAGTTGGCACGCAATAAAAACTCACTGTACAAAAAATACAAAGTAGCCTTGGCTCCTAACTTTAAATCCCTTAACTCTGATCTGAGCTTTAAACGATTAGTTGATGGTAAATTAACCCCAAACAAACTAACTTGAGCCATTTAGAAAAATGCTTGTTAATTTAAAACAAAACCCTAAAAATGGCAAGCAAATACTCTACCAAATCGTGAACTAACCATTAGTTTACGAGCAAAAACAAAAAAGCCCACCCTAAAAGGTGGGAGCTAGTCGTGATCAAACTAGACTTTAAAATTTTCAATTAAACCGAGTTTTTTAAAGTTTTCCCAGCTTTGAAGGATACACTCTTAGACTCAGGAATTCTAATTTTAGCACCAGTTTGTGGATTTACACCTTGTCTGGCGCGACGTACAGAAGTACGAAAAGTACCGAAACCGGTAATAGTAATTTCTTTTCCTTTCTGTAAGTTGGTGGTAATTAAATCAATAAAAGCTGACAAGAATTTTTCAGCTTGGGCTTTAGAAACCCCTAAAGAAGTAGCTAATTCTTGAATTAGCAAGATCTTAGTAACTTTGGCGTTTTTAGACATAACACATTAATATTAAAACGTTGATTTTTAAAAGAAAAAAATCATTTTTGGCAAGAGTAGTTTTTTCTAATAAGTTTTACTATAGTGCTATCTGTTACTTGCAAAAAACAAAGTCAGATTTAAATAATTAGGCTACAAAAGGCTAATCTAAAAGGTTTTAAAATTTAGAATTGAAAACTATTAACACGTTTTTTCCAAAAATAGCTGAGCACCAGTATTGTACCATAATACAAAAACCACCAAATTAGATTTGAAAATTCTAAACTAAAGGTTAACCAATTAGCTACTGACCAAGTACTTATCTCTTGAATCAAAGTTAACAATATACTTTGTAAAAGTATAGCTAAAATTAAAAACAATTGACCTACCCAAGGCACTAACCCCAAGACATTAAGAACAGATACCACTGGTATAATTGGTAAAACCAAAACATTAGTCACGATTGCCAGCAAATTCACCTTACCCGATAAACCCACAATTACTGGCAAAGTCATCACAAAGGTAGCCACACAAGAGGCTAATAAATCCTTTAAATTCTGTAACCACTGGTGACTGAGCTCAGAATTACTTTGGTTAGCTAAGATTAAACCTAAGCTGGCTAAAAATGACAACTGAAACGAGGGACTAGCCAAATATAATGGGTTGATCCACAACAAGATCAGGCCACTATAAACCAAAGCTCGCCAACTACTCAGTTTTCGACCCAAAAACACTAATACTATCATAGATAACAACACACTTACACTAGAACGTAAGACTGGTGGTTGTGGACCAGCTAAAACAATTAGCAAAACTACACCTAAAACACTCAATAGTAACCTGGTTTTTCTAGCTAACTTAATTTTTAGAGACAAAAACTCTAGGATGGAAACTACCAAAACTACCTGAAAACCAGACACAGCCACCAAATGAGTTAAACCTAAAGTTCTGATTTGAGTGTATACTGACTGGGAAAATTTTTCTGTGCCGCCTAAGACCAGTCCATAAGATAAAGCAAACACATCCTGACAGTTGGTTCGGACTGCAAAAATGTCCACTAGAACCAGATAATCACGACAACTAGCTTGGTAATATACTTCACTAGTGTAATTTCTAATTGATTTAATTGCTTGTAAAAATTGACACACTAAATCACAATTGGTGTTCTTGGCCAAAAACTGAATGACTTTGAGTTTCCCCAGCAGACCTAAAGCCAGCTTAGACTGGTCAAATTTGTTGGTTCCTGAGGAAAAATCAAAATAAATTAACCTAACCACAGCTAAATATTCCTGACCAACAACTAATTTTTTGGGAGATTCTAGCTGCCAAATACCACCCTCTAACCAAACATAATAAAACAAACGATGGAACGGATCTGGTCTAGTACTTTCTTCCAACACTCGAAATTCAGCTATTTTGTTTGTTTCCAGATCTATTTTGGAATAGGTATCAAATTTCCACCAACAAAGTAACAAACTGAGCAATATTAACGTCAGTAACAGAAAGTTTGCCCCATTCAGAAAATTCTCTGGACTAAAACGCCCTAACATAACTTCAACAGTTCTTGACTGGAATTAGATTTTGAAAAAAAGACAAGATTATTTATTGACAAAGATAAGTCTGTAAATCATAGGGTCCCAAACCCTTATCGGTTCTAGTTTTAATTTAAGTTCTTTTCACCGCCTAAATTATGCTGTTTACTCCTGTTATTGGCCTAGAAATTCACGTGCAGCTAAATACTAAAACCAAATTAATGTGTCGCTCGTTGAATGTCTACGCACCAGATGAGCCAAACCAATATATTTCTCCGTTTAATACGGGCCAACCTGGAGCTTTGCCAGTACTTAACAAAGAAGCTGTTAAAAAAGCTATTCGTTTTGGAGTAGCTGTGGGTGGCCAAATACCTGAGTATATCCGATTTGATCGGAAAAATTATTTTTATCCTGATCTACCAGCTGGTTACCAAATCACCCAATACTTCCATCCAATTGTTCAAGGTGGTAGTTTATCCTTTTATCTAGAAGACAGAAAAACAGGTCAACTAGTTGAAAAAACCGTTCGCTTTCACCGAGCTCACTTGGAAACAGACGCCGCTAAATTGCTTCATCTCAACGGCAAAACGATGGTTGATTTTAACCGTTCAGGAGCACCTTTAATTGAAATCGTCACCGAACCAGAAATTCGTTCCAGCGAGGAGGCTATTGCCTTCGTTAATGAGCTGCAACTACTAGTCAGAAGACTAGGGATTTCTGATGGAGACATGGAAAAGGGACAAATTCGTTTCGATTGTAATATTTCCTTGCAAACCGAAGAACAAAAACAACAAAACCAACTACCACCTTACAAGGTCGAAGTAAAAAATATCAATTCTGTTAGAGCTTTAGGTAGAGCGATTGAATTTGAAATTCAAAGACAAACCAAAATTTTGCAAGCTGGCCAGCTACCTAGCCAAGAAACTCGTGGTTGGCGCGATGACTTAAATAAATCTGAGCCTCAACGAACCAAAGAAGAAGCTCACGACTACCGATACTTTCCCGAACCAGACTTGCCTATCGTGCAAATTCGACCACAAGATGTGCCCAATCTTAACGATCTTCCTGAATTACCCACAAAACAAAGAAAGCGTTATTTAAATATGGGTCTAAGTTTAACTATAGCTAATATTTTTGTTACCCAAGCTAACGTAGGTCAGTTTTTTGATCGAGTTGTGCAAACTTTAAATAACCCAGATTTAAGCTTAACTATTGCCAATTTAATCACAGTTAACTTACTTAGCCTGGCTAATAAAACAGGTAAAACCATAGAAGATTTAATTACTCCTACTAATTTAATTACTACAGCGCAATTGTTTTACGATAAAAAAATCAACAACCAAGGAGTGCAAATCATTCTAGAAAAACTATCTGAAAACCCAACAAGTAGCGTGGAAGATATAGTTAATACTCACAACCTCTGGCAAATTACTGACGACACGACCATAGCCGCTTTTGTAGACATTGTTTTAGAAAAATATCCACAAGTAGTAGCTCAATACCAGCAAGGTAAAACCCAGGCCTTAGACTTTTTGGTCGGACAAACTATGAAGGAAAGCCGAGGTAAAGGTAATCCACAAAAAATTCGGGAAATTTTAATTCAAAAACTACAAACTCCTAACTCGTAGAACCGACTAGCATGTTTGTAAATACAATTCTGCAAAACCATTTTGTTTGTTAGCAAAGTAGACCAGCTCACTTGAACTAGCGTTAAAACCTGACTATTATATAAACGGTTTCCGTTTTGGTCTCTACAATAGATCCTAATTAGCAAACTTGGATTGTGTAACAGCTTAACAAAATTAAACCAAAAAAAACCAGAATTAAACCTAGAACAGTTTTAACTGAACAAACTTAACCAACTTAAACCAACCTGAAATTCTCTTTCTTTACTCTTTTTTCACCAAAACTACTCGACTTTCCAAAATCACATCGCACATATTAATGTTATTATCTGGCACCCGCAGACCGACAGAAAACTTCAAATAATTATCTTGAGTACCCATAATCGGCAAGTAACAAGAAACGATTTTACCGTTCTCTCGTTTAGCCTCCGGATCTGTATTGAGAGCAGATTCATACTGACACTCTACTGCTTGCCATTGCGACAATTTAGCAGTCACTGATCGACAAGTTACGTACTCCATAGTACCGTAGTCTGGATAATCGATTTTAGATTGCAAGCGAGAATCTTTATCTAAGGTAGTTTGGTCGACAATTTCTATCGAGTAATTTTGAGACGGCATTAAATAAACCATTTGGTTATTTTTAACAAAATAAACTAAACTATCTACCCGCCAGTCAGTTGAGGGAATTTGGTCCACCGTCAACTGAGTTTCTTTAACCACTTCGGTCTTTAACCAAGAATTCGTGGAATCAAAATAAACTAGCACGTTATATTGCTCGAAAGGTAATCTTTTGGCTGCTTTAAGTTTAATCTTTCTAAGGCTAGTATTACCTAAAGACTGATCTTGGTTTTCCACTGGCACATCTGTCAGATAGAGATCGTCTAAATTTGCTTCTAACTCTGGATTGTCTATGTTGGTGTTAGGAATTTCCACAACTTCTGACTCTAGGTTAGCAGACTCGTTGACAACAGTTAATTGCTGTGACTCTTGAGAAGATCTGTTTGAATCAGTGTTTTTAGAAAAATTAGAAAACCAGTAAACTGCACCTAATGCCGCAATTAACAAAACAATGGTGACAGAAACTATAACCACTATAGTGGATGTTTTAAGCTTTGTGAATTTATCCATAAGAGATATTTTTACTTAAAAAATGGCTTAATTAGCCAAATTTCCAAGAAACTAAAACTCAAATTTTGTCAAATCGGTTAAGCCTATAGCTAAATCTGCTGCAGTTAAAAGTGAACCAACACTAGATTGGCCTAGGCTAAACTAGCTGAACCGTTGTTATTTTATCAAACAACTAAAAACCTCAAAATAACTATTATTTAGCCGAAATTAGCTAGATGATGAATAGTCTAATCATACCTAGCAAAAATTTAGGGATGTTCAATAATCTCTACTTCGATCTTCGGACTAACAATTGGAATATTAATTCCGGCTTCTCTTTTTTCGATTTTTTTAATGCTAGGGAATTGTTTTTTCAAAATTTCTTCAGCTTTGCTGGGATCTTTTTCCGTAGCCAAAGTTTGGCCAATTAGGTTTTTGTCTAATTGGTTTTTTTCAGTATAGGTAAAAAAAACGTCTAACCTAATTTGGTTGTCTGGTTTGCTTAAGTCTCCAGAGTAATTTTTAATGACTAAATCGGTAACTTGGTTAATTTCTGAGTTGGAAACTTGAATGGTTTGAATCAGATAGTTCTTGGGTAGATAATACAAAATAATCACCGCCTCAGTGGTTAAAGTTACTTTAGGTTGCGTCTGACCTACCTTAGCATCAGCTTGGTTATTGGTAATTTGGATAGTGTACCAATCCGGATTGGTAAAGAGTTCTTGGGAACTGAGTTTGGCTAGTTCTTTGCCCACTTCTTGAGCTAGCTTTCCTTGATTGAGGCTAGCTAATAAATCCAAATCGGACTGGGTTACTACCCGATCACCACTGAGCTCTTTGTTTTGAATTGGAGTTACCGATACAGCAAACAAAGCGTTACCCAACGTTTGCTCTTTCAAATTTACAATACTAAAACGGGTATTTTCTGGCAAGTTGGCTCCAGCTCCGGGATTAATTGCCCGAACAGTGACCTCAATTCTAGAACCATTGAGATCGTTTCTGGCTGGAATAGTAATCACTGCAGGCAAATTAGGATCAAATTCGTGTTTATATTTTTTCCCATCTTTAATCAAATAAAAACCACCATTAGTTAAGCTAATGTTGTTGCCACTTGCGTTAACTAAAATAACTCTACCAGTGGCGTTAGTGGTTTCTACTTCTTTAGTGCCAGTTGATTCAATTGTGGAAGACACGGTAGCCGAAACAGTTTTTTTAGCCAATTTAGATACCGGCAAACTGATGGTCGTGCTACTTTCGATTAATGGAGTATCGATTTTAATAGTATATACGTTGGTAGGTAAAGTAATTAGTAAAAGCATCAACAAAAACAAACTTAACAACGCACTAGTAAACAAGTACAATCTTTTAACAATTTTGGTAGCTTTAGTCTTGGGCTGAAAACTAACAATTTGAGTGTTGCTTTTGACAGCTTTAGAATTAGCCAACTTAGAGCTATCAATAGTTTGTTTAGTGTGTTTAATTTTAGCTAGCCATTGGTCTAAATCTTGATCTTGGGTTGTGTGAAAATGGTTATCTTGAAAAAGTTTATTCGATTGATATTGTGTTTGCTTAGTTAAGTTGTCTAAATTTAGTTTAGGAGTGGACTGACGATTAGTCAACCAATCTTGCCAAAGATTAAAATCGTTAACAGGTTTTGGGGGAACCTCGAACCTAATGGAAGCGTCTACATTGCCCGCTGACTTTACCTTTGTGGTTAATTCGGAACTAGCAGTAGTTTTTGAATGATTGTCTATCTCTGGTTGGGTTGGTTTGGAATTTTCTAAAATCGGGTTATTGGCAGCGTTACCGGCTGAAACTTGTACTTTTTGCTTAAATTCAAGCAAACTTCGAGCTTTAGAAGTGACCAATATTAAACTTGAATTAGAGCTAACCTCTCTGCTAACTGCTTGATTTGACAAGTCAGTCCAATTAGTCGAATTGTCTTGAGTTAACTTAGATTTTGGTGCGGATGTATATAAATAGTCAGATTTAGCATCAACACTGACACCTTTTTCTTCTCTGGCTAATTGACTATTGTTTTGACTATTAAAAGTCCGATCAGGATCGAATGGACTTGTAGTCTGCAAATCATCTGTTTTCACTTCGGTTTGAGTAGCTGCTTGACTCTCTAGATCAACTGAATCTACATTTGTTACAGTAGAATGATTAATCTGACCCAGATTCTTTACCACAAAACCAACACTGTCTAAAAATTCCGAAATCGCTTGATCATTAGTTTGCCAGATGAGTTTTTTCGGATAATTGCTAATTTGGTAAGAAAAAATACTTAAGGCAATTTTGGTACCCATAAAAGGAGGCAAAGAATCGACAAAAATCAACACCTCCTTGATTGGCAGTTGTAAATTGGCTTCTAAAAACGCAAACAGTTCTGATTTAGAGGTAAGTTTGGTTAGTTTGAACATGAAACGCAAGTTCTATTTTTATAAGTCTTGGCAGCGCTACGGGGAATCGAACCCCGGTTCCAAGAATGAGAATCTTGTGTCCTAACCACTAGACGATAGCGCCAACTTAGTCAAGTTGCGGTATTTTTAAAACTGCTTTTAAATTGGAAAACAAGCAAATTTTGTCAACCTAGGACCCTTTTACTTACCAAATTTAAATCATCATGGTCCATTTACTCCAAACCAGCTCAAACCTGATAGCTTGACAAGATTCTAGATTTAACTTTAAAGTAGCAATTATCGCTTAGGCGGGTATAGTTTAATGGTAGAACACAACCTTGCCATGGTTGAAACACGGGTTCGATTCCCGTTACCCGCTCCATTTTTAAACACGTTTAGTTATTGACCTTAAAGAGTTTTATTCAGATTTAATCACACTTTATGCCAAATACTGCTTCTGCCAAAAAAGCCTTACGCAGTTCTCAAAGGAAAAGACTGTTTAACTTAGCTAGAAAAAAGAAAATTACTGATGCTCTTAAAGATTTGCGTAGAGCTATTAAGACTGGTGAAACTAATCTAAGTCCTTTGATAGCCAAAGTTTATTCGGCTTTAGATAAAGCTGCCAAATCAAATTACATTCACAAAAATAAAGCTAGCCGTAAGAAGTCTAGAGTGGCTAAGATGGTTAATAAAATATTAGCCAAAAATTAATCTGGGTTGTAAATTTTTAGGTAAATTGGAGTTTCTTAGTAGAAGAAAAGCGGATTGTGTTAGGTTTTGCTTAAATAGTTAGCTAAAAACTAGTTTTCTCACTACCTCTCTTGATTGCTGATTAACTTTACTTATTCAAGTAAAGCTAGGTTGTTTATAGAGCTTTGCTGTGACCAACCTTCATTACTTCATTGTTACATTGGTGATATTGTTAAAAATTTAAAAATAAAAAAATTGACAAACACTCCTAACTGATATTCACTATCAGTGTGCACTTTAGTTACCAAAATTTGGTAAAATATATCTACAAAATTTTTTATCGCTTGGGCGCTAGCAAACAAAACGCCAAAATTTTGGCTACTACTTTGGCCAAAGCTGAGTTTGCTGGACATCCTTCACATGGTTTTAGAAGAATAAAAACTTATATCCAACAAATACAAGCAAAAGAAATTAACTTAAACCAAAAGGGTAAATATACCCATAAGGGTAACGTTGATTATGTTGATGGTAAATGGGGTTTAGGACAAATAGTTGTACTTAATTACTTATCATCAGTAGCGCAATCAAACTTTGATATTAAATTAGCTTTACTAAAAAACCTTGGGCATATAGGCCGCTTATACGATTATGCTGAATATTTAGCCAAGAAAAAGATTATTTCCTTAGCTTGTGCGGGAGGTATGGGTAGAAGTGCTAGAGTATGCGCTTATGGCGGTATTAAACCGGTACTATTTACTAATCCTATATGTATAGGAATACCAAGTAAATTATCTTTTGGCTATATTTTAGATATGTCTACTAGCGCAGTAGCCGAAGGTAAAGTTAGAAATGCTTACGAAAGAGGAAAATTGTTAGATGATGCTTACTTAATTGATTGTTTAGGTAACCCTAGTAAAGATCCCAAAATTCTCTATGAAGGTCCTGAACAACAGCGCGGATCAATTAAACCATTTGGCGGCTATAAAGGTTTTGGTCTTAGTTTTATGGTAGAAGCTTTGGCTGGGGCTTTGACTGGAGGTAAGACTACACGCAACCTAAAATACCAAGGACAGAGGGGAAATAGTTTATTTTTGCTAATGATTAACTTAAGATCGAAAAACTTAAAAGCGGCACACTTTTATTCGGAAATTCAAGAATTAGTAAATCATTTAAAATCTGATTCTGGGGTTGAGCCAGAAAAAATTCTGTTGCCCGGAGAGAGAACTGTTGTGAACAAACTTAAATCTTTACAAACAGGCGTAGAAATTCCCGATTCAGAAGTGGAAATAGTAGAACAATTAGTAAACCAGCTCTAAACTTAAAATCAACGACTATATTTAACAAACTAATAGCTTTCTAAAAACCATAATCCTTGGACAACAACTCCTCCAAGATTTTAAGAAAAACGCGTGTTTTACAAAACCGTACAGGGTTTTGCTTGTTTTAATTTTCCAAACGTTGTAGAAACTAAAAAGATTCTAACCGGTTGCAATAGGAAACGCTAAAAAACAAGTAATTTACTCGTGTATCGTTAAGGATTAATCTTGCAAAAGAGCTAATACATCAGAATGTATTTGTCCGTTAGAAAAGACTACGCCCACAGTATCTAAACCAATAGCTTGTCCGTGAAAATCGCTAACCCTTCCACCTGCTTCCTGCACCAACAAAAGACCAGCCATTTCTGGAAAAATATCCTTATTAATTGTTACTGCTGCACTAGCTCTACCACAAGCCACATAAGCATAGTGTAAGGCTACCGAACCAAAAGATTTTTTGGTTTTACCTAAAGTATTCAATTTTTGCATTAACCAAAAAGCTCTATCCTGAGTAATTTTAGAACTAGAAAATTCATAAAGCAAACAATGATCGTCCGTCGTAGTATTTACTTGGATTGGCTTACCGTT
>Ga0209750_1000953_pt1 | contig 12134 bp, 8 predicted proteins | sample YNPBryulayer2012_FD_185813 | JGI IMG/M metagenome (GOLD analysis project Ga0209750, IMG submission 185813) | Anoxygenic and chlorotrophic microbial mat microbial communities from Yellowstone National Park, USA - YNP Bryant MS upper layer 2012... ...
ATGAACTGGACAAGGAGACGGGTGCGGTCTTTGTGGATAGGTTTTTATTTACAGCCATGCATTATCCTTTCAACTACGGCTTTATTCCCCAGACCTTGGCGGACGATGGGGACCCGGTGGATGTTTTGGTGGTATCAAGGTATCCTGTGGCACCCGGCAGTGTGATAAGGTGCAGACCCATAGGTGGCTTGGAGATGAGGGATGAAGAAGGTGTGGATACAAAGCTTATAGCGGTGCCCCACTCAAAGATAGACCCAACCTTTGACGATATAAAGAGCGTGGATGACTTACCCAAGGCATTGCTGGACCGGATCAAGCACTTTTTTGAGCACTACAAGGAACTGGAACCGGGCAAGTGGGTAAAGGTGGAAGGGTTCAAGGGTGTGCAGTTCGCCATAGAGGAGATCAAAAAGGGCATAGAGAACTACAAAAAGGGTGAATGAACTCTGAGGAGATCATCCGTAAGGCTAAAAGGGTAATAGAGGAGGAGGCAAGAGAACTTTCAAAACTTTCGGAAAGATTAGACCATTCCTTCGTTAGGGCTGTTGAGCTTATCCTGAACTGTGAAGGAAAGGTTATAATCACGGGCGTTGGAAAGTCGGGACACATAGCCCAAAAGGTAGCATCAACCCTATCTTCTACGGGCACTCCCTCCCACTATCTTCATCCCTCAGAAGCCCTTCATGGAGACCTGGGAGTGGTGGAAGGTAAGGATGTGGTTTTAGCCTTTTCCAACAGTGGAGAATCTGCGGAGGTCCTGGCACTTCTTCCGTACATAAAGCTCCTGGGCACCAAGCTCATATCCATTACCAACAACCCAAACTCCACCTTAGCAAAGCACTCGGATGTGCATATATTTTTAGGAGTTTCCAAGGAAGCCTGTCCCCTGAACTTAGCACCAACCACTTCTACCACATCCGCTTTGGTTTTGGGGGACGCCTTGGCTATGGTGCTTTTAGAACTCAGGGGCTTTACAGAAAAGGACTTTGCCCTCAGACACCCCGCGGGCGCATTGGGTAGAAAGCTAAAGCTCGTTAAAGAGCTCTGCCATACGGGTGAAGAGGTGCCCATTGTTAAAGAAACGGACTCAATGAAGGATGTGATTGTAGAGATCACCAGCAAGGGCTTTGGGGCGGTGGCGGTGGTAAATGAGGAGGGAAGGCTTGTGGGTATAATCACCGATGGGGACCTTAGAAGGTTCATAAACCGGGGTGGAGACCTAAACCACAGCTTGGCTAAGGATGCCATGACCACAAATCCAAAAACCACCAGGATGGAGGAGTTGGCGGCGGAAGCCCTAAGGAGAATGGAGGACCACAAGATCACTGTCCTCATTGTGGTGGATGAGGAGAAAAGACCCATTGGCATAATACACATGCACGATATACTCCGTGCGGGGGTGATATACTAAGAGTTATGTTTGACCTTCTTGTAAAAGATGCCTTTGTGGTCTCCCTTGGAAAAAAGCTAAACGTGGGCGTAAAGGATGGTAAGATCTCCTACCTTGGAGAGGAGGAAAAGCCCGCCAAAGAGGTTCTAAGGGCTGAAGGAAAGCTCCTTTTCCCATCCTTTGCAAACATGCACACCCATCTACCCATGACCCTTTTGAGGGGGCTCGGTGCAGACCTACCACTCATGGATTGGCTACAGAAGGTTATATGGAGGTTGGAGGGGGAGTTTGTCTCTCCAGAGTTTGTTAAAGACGGCACCCTTATAGCCCTGGCGGAGGGTATAAGAAGCGGAACAACCCTATTTATGGACATGTATTTTTTTGAAGAGGTGGTGGGGGAGGTGGCAAAGGAGGTGGGAGTGAGAGTTGGTCTTGGCTTTGGCATCCTTGACTTTCCCACCAAAGTGGCGAAAACGCCAGAGGAATACATAAAAAGGGCAAAGGATTTTGTGAAGGCTTTCAAGGGAGAAGAACTTGTCTTTCCCGTTCTTTGCCCTCACGCACCCTACACCTGCGGACCTTCCACACTGAGAAAAGTTTATGAAACCGCAAGGGAGGAGGATGTTTATATTCACACCCACTTGGCGGAAACTCAAGAAGAGGTGGAGAGGATAAAAGAGACTTACGGAAATACACCCGTTATGCATTTGGAAAGGTTGGGCATTTTGGACCAAAGATGGCTCTGTGCCCATGTGGTATGGACCACAGAAGAAGAGAGGGAAATACTCAAAGAAAGGGAAGTTAAAGTGTTGCACTGTCCAGAGAGCAACCTAAAGCTTGCCTCGGGTATAGCACCTATTTGGGATTATGTTAAAAGGGGCATTCATGTGTGCCTTGGCACCGACGGTTCAGCGTCCAACGATAACCTAAACATGCACGAGGAAATGTCCTTGATGGCTAAACTGCAAAAGGGTGCAAGCCTTGATGCAAAGGCTATGAACGCACAGACCGCTTTGATGATCGCCACTGAAAACGGCTTTCGTGCAGTTGGTATAAAAGGGGGAAGAATAAAAGAAGGCTACGACGCAGACTTTATACTGGTTAATGCGGATGCCCCCCATTGGCAACCCCTATATGAGCCCCTTTCTCAGTGGGTGTATAGTGCCAATGCGGAGGATATTGACACGGTAGTATGCAAGGGAAAAATTCTTATGGAAAAGAGAGAGCTAAAGACCATAGACCAAGAAAAGGTAAAATTTTTGGCGCAAAAGTGGCGTGAAAAGATCTTGGGCTTTATGACGGGGCGTGGCGCAGGTGGTGGCGCGTCGGCTTCGGGAGCCGAAGGTCGGGGGTTCAAGTCCCCTCGCCCCGATCAAAATTTATTTCTCTAAAATCTAACCCTAATGTTTATTAGCCTACAGTTTAAGCTTGAGCTGAAAAAAGAAGACAAAGAAAAACTCATAAAGCTTATGCGTAAGCAATCGTCAGCCATCCGTGTGGCATACAATATGCTAAAGGACTTAGAAAAAGAGAAAACAGAAAACCTACACGCCCAAATATATCACAGACTGAGACAGCTATTCCCTGAATTGCCTACAAAATATATTGATTCAGCTATTTACAAAGCTAAACAGTATCCCACAGATAAACCAGTAGTCTTTGGAGGCAAAAGACTTTTTGAAAAGCTTTGCAAAAATCACCTTACAGGAAAATCGAGAGAAAGACTTAAAAAGCAGTGGAGAGAACTAAGACAAGGAACACTTATGAGCATTGGGTCAAAGGCAGACAAAGGAAACAGGCTAACGAGGTTTGAAGACCTATACGGACAGCTACACTTGAGGATTACCACAGGAAACAGAGAGTTTATCTACGCCAAAGTGTTAAGGGAACCCAGCAACAACAAAGACAAGTGGCTCACTTTTATGGCTATGCTTTTGGAAAGCTGGCAAACTCAAAGCTATTTTCCTTATACAGTGGAGTTAAAGCTAAGAGACGGAGAAGTTTATGGAAGTGTATCCTTTGAAATTCCAACGCCTGAAGTTAGATGCACCAAAGAGAAGGGAGTAATAGCCATAGACACCAACGCATCACCCATACACTTAGCCATAGCAGAAGTCTCAAAAACTGGAGAACTACTAAGCTATCAAACTATTAGCTTACACCACCTTTTGGGACTTTCCCAAAACAGCAAAGACCACCAAGAGTGGATATTAGCACACCAGATAGTAGATCTAGCTATTCAGAAAGGCAAAGCTATAGCAATAGAGAACCTAAAGAAACTCAAAAGAGGAGTGCGTGGAGATGGAAAAGCTGAGTTAAGAAAAAGACTTCATCAGTGGAACGCCAAAAAGTTCTTGCAAAAGCTAAAAAGGGTAGCAATGTTAAAGGGAGTGGAGGTAGTAGAGGTCAATCCTGCATACACCTCAGTTATTGGCATGCTAAAGTATGCACCACAGTTAAGCATAGATAAAGACATCGCTGGTGCCTATGTAATAGGGAGGAGGGCTTTAGGATTTAAAGAGGACATGCCTGAGAATTATGAGAAGCTTTTGAAAGACAAAGCATATCTGGAGTTTGCACTGAAAAGGTATGAAGAGAGAGAAAAGGAACTTAGAGAACTTGTAGAGAAGGAAAGCAACGAATATAAGAGGAATGCATTAGAAAGCGAACTGAGGAATGTAGAGTATGCAAAGAGGCTTTTAACCAATTTCATACAAAGCCTTCAGAGTGAGCCAAGCTCCTGTGAGGGAGCCAATGGAAGGAATCCCGAGCAGGGAGAGATTGAAAAAGTCTCTCAGGTAGCTTGGCAAGTTCTGAAGGTAGCCCTCCTCTTCCCTATCCTTGGAAAGGTCTTACCAAGAGACCTTTCTCCTCTGAAGCCAGTGTTGGTGGAAGGGGCGTGGGATAGGGTGAGGAGTAGGTTAGTCCCTTTAGAGGCTGGGGGGACGGTCCCGATGAGGGATTTTCATAACAGCCTCCCTCGCCCCGATGTTTGAAAGAATATTTCCAAGGCTAAAGTTCAACACCACAAAGCCTGTCCTTTGGTTTCACTGTGCCAGCGTGGGTGAGTTCAACACCGCCAAACCCATCTTGAGACCGTTAAAAAAGGACTTTTTTATACTGCTCACCTATTTTTCGCCTAGGGCAAGGGAATTTCTGAAAACTCAAGAAAGTTTTTACGACGCCCTGCATCCGCTACCTTTGGACAATCCTCTTTCTGTGAAACTCTTTGAAAGACAGGCAAAGCCATACGCCCTTTTGGTCATGGAAAGGGAGCTTTGGTATTTCCTGCTGAAAGGAGTAAAGGCAAAGAAGGTTTTGCTCAACGCCTACGCAAAGGGTAGTTTTTTGGAAAGGGCACTTGCAAGGCAATTTGACCTGATCCTATGCAGGACGGAAAAAGACAGAAAAATCTTTGAGGGCTATGGGGTTAATGCAATAGCCTGCGGTAATCTAAAGGTGATCTTAGAAAGGGAAGAGAAAAGGGTCTCCCTAACACTGCAGGAGGGAAAGACCATAGTGGTGGGTAGCTTCCATCCGCAGGAGCTTCCCTTTTTGAAGGAGTTTTACAGAAGGCTTTTAGAGGAGATGGGTCAGGTCAATCTGGTGGTGGTGCCAAGGCATACATCAAAGGTGGAGGTGTTTATGAAAGGGCTTAAGGAGTTCAAACCCTGTTTAAAGAGTGAAAACAGAGAAGACTGTCAGGTTATTGTGGTGGATAGCTTGGGTGAGCTTTTTTATCTTTATGCCCTTGGAGACTTAGCCTTGGTGGGTGGCACCTTTGCGGAGGGTGTGGGAGGGCACAATCTCTTGGAACCTGCCTATTACAGAAAGTTTGTCCTGTTTGGTCCCCACACCCACAAGGTGAAGGATTTGGAAGAGTTTATCCTTTCAAAGAGTTTAGGTTTTAATGTGGCAAGTCCTCAGGAAGCGGTGGAAGTAGCAAAGGGGATTTTAGAGGGAAGGCTTGCTTATCCGGACTTTAACCTGCAGGATTTCGCAAAGCAGGTTAAAGAATGCTACCTTTCAAACCTGTATAAAATACTAAGCGATGCCCGATAGATGGGTCCTTTACTCGGTTGTTTTGCTTTTTTTGATGGGGGAGACTGCCATACTAAGCGCCAACGTGCTGTCCGCTTCGGAGATTGACATTCGAACACTGAAAAGACCGGTCTTACAGCTTGTAGTCTTTTTTGCAGGGCTTTTGTTTTCCTTTTACATTGCTAAAATTGACTACAAGAGGTTGTTTAAAGGAAGATGGGTATACCTTTTGGTGGGCGTTTCTTCAGTCTCCCTATTCATCGTTTTTGTGAAAAAACTAATCTCCGGCAAGGCAGTAGAACGGTGGCTTTTTGGTGGCAGTGTGCAACCTTTAGAGTTTGCAAAGATAGCAATAATCATCTTTCTGTCCTATTACATAGTTAGCAAGGGGTCTTTGAGAAGCATAAAGACCTTTTCTTGGGCTTTTTTTATAGTCCTTTTGCATGCCGTTTTTTTAGTTTTACAACCGGACAAAGGGGGTGCCCTGTTTATACTCCTTCTTTCCTTTAGCCTTATGTATGTGGGTGGGCTTCCTTACAAGCTTTATATTCCTGCCGTTGCCCTTGTGGGCTTTTTTAGCTTCTTCTTACTAAAAAAGGGTTATGTATCCGAGAGGTTGTCTGCGTGGATTGACCCTTTTGCGGACGCAGAGGATACTGGCTATCAGATCATACAGTCCCTTTATGCCCTTGCTAAGGGTGGTCCCTTTGGGGTAGGCATAGGTAAAGGTATTCAAAAAATGGGTGCACTGCCCGAGGCAGATACAGACTATGTTATCTCCATCATCGGAGAGGAGATGGGCTTTTTGGGTGTGATGATGGTAGTTTTGCTTTATGCCCTGCTGGTAGGCAGGCTGTTTTACTATTCTGTTAAGGTGGATGAACCCTTTGGAAAGCTTTTGCTCTTTGGTGTAGCCATGAACTTTTCCCTTGCCTTTCTGTGGAATTTGGCTATGGCATCCAACCTTTTGCCACCCAAGGGTATAGCCCTGCCCTTTGTTAGCTATGGCACGTCAAACCTTTTTGCGTCTTTGATCATGATAGGCTTGGCTCAGTCTGTGATAAGGGTTTGGCAGAGGGAAAGGATATTCTCCACGCTTACTGCCCTTACGCAGTCGTAGGTTCCTGTCTTGCACCTTTTTGGATTGGGCGAACAGGGAGAACAGGCAAGCTCTGGGGTAAGGTGCGCACCATTTAGGGGATAAAAACCGTAGATGGGTGAAGTGGAGGTGTAAATGGTTATAGCTGGCACATCCAAAGCATTGGCTATATGCACCGGGGAGGAATCGCAGGAGATCACAAGCTTTGCCCTTGAAGTAACTGCCATAAGTTCCCTCAAAGAAGTTTTACCCACCAAGTTTATGGCGTACGCATCAAAAATCCTTGCCCTTTCCATATCCTTTCCCGTGCCTACCACTACCACCTTTTTTCCTATAGCTTTAGCCAACTCTAACCAACTGTTTATATCCCACTCCTTTAGCGAAAAATTAGAAAAGGGCGATAACACTACATACTCCTCAGGAAGGCGAAATCTTTCCATCACATTTTTAACCTCCTCCTCTTCCACAAAAAGCTTTGGATAGAGTTCTTCCGGTTCTGGGACAATACCCAAAGGTTTCAAAAGCTGTGCGTTTCTTTCTACCTCATGCATGCCCCACCAGTGGGGAACTGTGTGGGTGTGCAAAAAGGCAAGCTCAGATTTGTCAAAGCCTACCCTTAAGGGTATGCCAGAGAAGTAAAGAATGAGGGCTGTTCGCATAGACCTGTGGGCAGAAAGAACCACATCGTATGATCTTATAGTCTTTCTTATCCTGAAGGACTCTAAAAATCCTTTGTTAAATGGAATAAGCTCCACATCGTATCCCTTTAACAGCTCCTTTATAAAAGGTCTGCCCACAAAGCCGACCTTCTGAAACCTTTTCGCTAGAATTCTAAGAAGGGATGTGGCAAGGACCACATCCCCCAAGTAGGCAGTTTGCCACAGAAGGACTTTCATTTAACATTGGATATGCTGGCGATCTTCCACCTTTTCTCGTCCTTTATGGTGATAAAAGTCAATATCTTTTCCGTTCCGTTTTTGTCCATTATCTTGACTATGACTTCTCCATGCTTATCGTCTATTGCTTTGACATCCAAGACCTTAACCTTTTTAATGTTTTCTCCCATGGAACTTAAAGCACAGGCAAGCATCTCGGATGGTTTCATTTCTGTAAGTTGCAGGGGCACTTTTACATCCTGCACGAGGGCATCCCTGAAGGGAGGGTAGAGTAGCTTTACCGCTTCTTTGCCATCACCGTCCTTTATTGCAGATATGAACTCCTTTACTGTGCCTTCTGAGGCTTCCTCTGGGCTTGTCCCACAAGCCCTGAACACAAAAAAGCCTGCCAAAACCACCGCAAGAATTATGACTACCCTTTTCATCTCTTCACCTCCATAAGATACCTGTGTATAGATTTTGTAGCTTTTTTGCCGTGGGCTATTGCCCTTACCACCGTGTCTCCCCCATTCACCACGTCCCCGCCCGCAAAGAGACCCTCTACGCTGGTTCTAAACTCTTCATCTACCTTGACGGTGCCCCAAGGGGTTAGCTCCAAGCCCTTAACCTCTCCGTAGGCTACTGGGTTCGCCTTTTGTCCTATGGCAAAGATCACCGAATCGCATTCTATTATATGTTCGGAGCCCGGAATGGGTTCTGGTTTTGGTCTTCCGCTCTCGTCTGGCTCTCCAAGTTGCATCTTTATGCACTTAACACCCACTACCCTTCCCTCTTCATCGCCTAAAATTTCCACCGGTTGAGTAAGCCAATGTAAAATGGCACCCTCCTCCGCTATGTGGTCCCACTCCTCATCCCTTGCGGAGGATGTCTCCCGTGTCCTTCTGTATAGCACGTGAGTCTCTACCCCAAGCCTTAGGGCGGTTATGGCACAATCTACCGCAGTAAAGCCTCCACCTATTATGGCTGTGCGCTTACCAAGTTCCACTGGCGTGGCAGAGTGAGGAAACTCGTTTGCCTTCAGCAGACCCACCCGAGTTAGAACCTCAATGGCAGAATAGACGCCCTTTAGGTGGTCTCCCTTTATGCCAAGGCTTCCCCTTCCCGCACCAACTCCCAAAAACACCGCATCGTATTTTTCCAAAAGCTCCTCCAACTTAACGGTCCTTCCCACCACCCATCCAAAAAAGAAACGCACCCCAAGTCTTTTGAGCCTTTCCACTTCCCAATCTAATATGCTCCTGTCCAACCTTGCGGTAGGTATGCCATAGGTCATCACACCCCCAGCCTTAGGAAGGGCTTCATAAACATCCACACTGTGTCCAAGCATACAAAGTTCGTAGGCACAGGCTAAACCACTGGGACCCGCACCCACTACCGCAACCCGCCCTCCAGTAGGTTCTGCCCTTTGCTCCAACTGAACGCCCGATATACGCACAAAGTCCCCCACAAGCTTCTCCAAGGCTCCTATGCTAACGGGCAAGCCTTTATTTTTTCTGTCTCTTACCGTGTCGTAATGCAGTATGCAAGAGCCCTCACACTGCCTCTCCTGAGGGCACACCCTACCACACACAGAGGGAAAGGGATTTGACTGCACGATAACCTTATAGGCACCAAAGAGGTCCCCTTCCGAGAGCTTTTTTATAAATCCCGGTATATCAATACCAGCGGGACAAGCCTTTATGCACCTTTGGTCCGCATCCTTGCATAGCAGACATCTGTTTGCCTCATCCAAGGCAAGGGAAACCGAATACCCAAGGGCGTACTCCCTAAAGGTCTTTACCCTCTCCTGGGGCGCCAGCAGAGGCTCAGGGTTTCTATCCTCATAGCGAATTCTTGCGGGCATTGTAATATAATTATAGCCTAAAAAACACGTCGAGTGAGAAATTCAGAAAAGCTGGAGAGATCCTCTCCTGAAGTCTTGGCTGTTTAAATAATTTTTTCGCCCGAGGTATAAGAGGGGCTTATAAAATTATAAGAGAATTGAAAGCAAAAACCAGGAAAGGCTTATAAGTTTTATATGTTCAGGAGGTTCTGTTATGGACATAGGCGGTAGCTTTTACGATAGGAAGGCTTACAGCACCTGCTATATGTGTGCCTGTAGATGCGGTATAGAAGTATATGTCAGAAACAACAAGGTTGCATACATAAAGGGAAATGATTCACACCCTACCAACAGGGGTGTTTTGTGTGCAAAGGGTTCATCGGGCATAATGAAAGAGTACAGTCCCGCAAGGCTTAGAAAACCTCTTTTAAGGGTAGGACCCCGTGGCTCAGGGCAGTTCAAGGAAATAGAGTGGGAAGAAGCCCTTCAGATCGCAACCCAATGGCTGGAAGAGGCAAGGAAAAAGGGTTCCTACAAGATCGCCTTCTTCACGGGAAGGGACCAGATGCAAGCTATAAACAGTTGGTTTTCAAGTCAGCTCGGAACCGTCAATTGGGCGGCGCACGGTGGCTTTTGCTCGGTAAATATTGCCGCAGCGGGGCTTTACTCCATAGGTGGTTCCTTCTGGGAGTTTGGAGAGGCGGACTTTGAAAACACCAGATACTTCATGCTGGTGGGTGTGGCAGAAGACCACTCCTCCAACCCCTTCAAGCTAGGTATTCAGGAAATGAAACGCAAAGGTGGAAAGTTTGTGGTGGTAAATCCCGTCCGTTGGGGCTACGGTGCGGTAGCTGACGAATGGGTGCCCATAAAACCGGGAACGGACGGAGCATTCTTCCTTGGCATAATGCATGTGCTCTTTAAACACAACCTGGTAAATTGGGAGTTTTTAAAGGAATACACCAACGCACCATGGCTTGTTATTCAAGCATCCGGCACTTCAAAGGACGGTCTCTTTTACAGGAACCCAGAAGGCAAACCTATGGTTTTTGACAAAAAGAGCCAAAGCTTTAAGCCAGCAGACCGCATCGTCCCAGAGGACTTAGACCCTGCCTTTATTGGAGAATTTACCACCCCCGAGGGCTACAAGGTCCGACCCGCCTTTGATATATTCGCAGAAAGGCTTGTGAAAGATTACTCCCCTGAAAAGGTGGAGAAGATCACTGGCATCCCCGCAAGGGATATAGAAAGGATCGCCAAAGAGATGGGCACTATAGCCCTCTACCACCCCATAGAGATTCCAATAGAATGGACCGATGTTTGGGGCAGAAAACACAAAAAGTTCATAGGAAGACCTGTCTCTTTTCACATAATGAGGGGCATAGCGTCCCACACCAACGGCTTTCAGACTGCAAGGACTGTGTTTATGCTCATGATGATGTTGGGGGTGGTGGATGTGCCCGGAGGCTTTCTGAACAAGCCCCCATACCCCAAGCATATAGAAGACCTACCCAAACCCTACAAAATCACTAGACCGGACGAGATAAAGTATGGGGAGGTGTATCCGGGACCCCACCTTGGATATCCACAGAACCCTGATGACCTCTTGGTGGATGAAAAAGGAAACCCGGTTAGAATAGACTGGGCATACAGTTGGTGGTTTCCGCTTACCGCCCACGGGCTTATCCATAATGTGATCCCCGCCGCATACCAGCAAAATCCCTACCGCATAGAGGTTTTGATGATCTATATGGCAAACATGGCTTGGAACTCCTCCCAAAACATACCATACATCCTCCAAGCCCTTACCGCCACAGACCTCGCAGGAAACTACATAATTCCCAAGGTGATCACCATAGATGCCTTTTACAGCGAGCAGGTAGCATACTCAGACTTGGTTTTTCCCGATGCCACCTACTTGGAACAGTGGTTTGCCCTGTCTTTGCTTGACAGACCCCCTTCTGCAGTAGATGGCCCTGTAGATGCCCTAAGGCATCCCATTATAGACCCCAAAGCTAACGGTTATGATGTGATGGGTTGGGGCGATGTGATGGTGGAGCTTGGCTCAAGGCTAAGGCTTCCGGGCTTTGTCAATTCGGATGGTTCAAGGAAATACAAAGATTTCAAAGACTTTTTAATAAACTGGCAAGTAAGACCAGGCGTGGGTACCTTGGCAGGTTGGAGAGGTAAAAACGGCGACAAGCACTTTGTAGGAGAACCAAACCCCAACCAGCTTGAGATGTATATAAAGAACAAGGGCTTTTTCTACTACAAACTGCCAGAAAACATGAGATTTTACAGACATGCCAACAAAGACTACCAAGAGTGGGCGGTTAGTTTGGGCTTCCTTAAAAAGGTAGCACCAATTGTCTTTAACTTTTACCTTGAGACCTTGCAAACTTTCAGGCTTGCGGGTCAAGGGCTCTGGGAAGGAAAAAATCAACCACCCAACGACCCTATACTCAGGGACAGGTTAGTCAAATACTTTGACCCACTACCCTTCTGGCATCCACCCTTTGAGGAGGAGGTCTCTGGTAAGGACTATCCCCTCTACGCCTTTACCCAAAGACCCCAGTGGATGTATCACTCTTGGGACTCCCAAAACGCATGGCTAAGGCAGATATCCACGAGGAATTACCTTTACATGAACCCCAAGACCGCAGAAAAGCTCGGCATAAAGCACTTGGACTGGGTCTGGGTAGAGTCAAGGGTCGGCAAGGTAAAATGTCAGGTCTTTTTAACCAACACCACAGAACCCAACTCTGTATGGACTTGGAACGCCATAGGAAAAATGAAAGGTGCTTGGGGACTAAAGCCGGAGGCAGAGGAAGGACATCAGGGCTTCTTGTTAAACCATGTAATCCCCCACAGCATCAACATAGGCGG
>Ga0209750_1000959_pt1 | contig 12032 bp, 12 predicted proteins | sample YNPBryulayer2012_FD_185813 | JGI IMG/M metagenome (GOLD analysis project Ga0209750, IMG submission 185813) | Anoxygenic and chlorotrophic microbial mat microbial communities from Yellowstone National Park, USA - YNP Bryant MS upper layer 2012... ...
TAGGTATATAATATCACAACAGGAGGTTATAAATGAGTGCTGGCATCCTTGATGAGCTTCGCGCTCGCGGCTTGATCTACGATTGCTCAGATGAAGCCGATCTTACCCAACACCTTGCTGAATCCCGAACAGTCTATGCTGGCTTTGATCCCACCGCCGACAGCCTCCACATAGGAAGCCTTCTCCCTCTTCTGACATTGCGACGCTTCCAGCTCGCTGGGCACAAGCCGATTATCGTTGTGGGCGGGGGAACGGGACTGATTGGGGATCCCAGCGGTAAAACCGACGAAAGGGTCCTAAACCCAAAGAAAACGGTCGAGGCCTGGACTGAGAAGATTGCTAACCAAGTGAGTCAATTCTTTGAATTCGACAACTCGCCAAAGTCAGCCTTGATCGTGAACAACTACGATTGGCTGAGTTCTCTCGACGTTATTACCTTTTTACGTGATATTGGTAAGCATTTCTCTGTCTCGTCGATGCTGGCCAAGGAATCTATCCGCTCGCGGCTTGACCGTGAGGGGGTGGGTATCTCGTACACCGAATTCAGCTATATGCTCCTACAAGCATACGATTATCTCTGCTTATATAAACGGTTCAACTGCACTTTACAATGCGGTGGCAGCGATCAGTGGGGAAATATCACGGCTGGCATCGAACTCATTCGGCGGACGGAGGGGGCTGCCGTTTATGGCTTGACATTTCCACTGGTTACAAAGGCAGATGGTACCAAGTTCGGTAAGACAGAGTTAGGCACCGTCTGGCTTGATCCGTCTAGGACCTCTCCCTATGCTATGTACCAGTTCTGGCTAAACACTGCCGACGCGGATGTGGTGAAGTTTCTTAAATACTTCACGTTCTTATCCTTGGACGAAATCTCGCAGTTGGAAGAATCGGTTCGCAAGTGCCCGGAGCGGCGCGAAGCACAGCGAGTCCTTGCCCGCGAAGTGACTGCACTAGTCCATGGCACCGGGGGGTTGCAGCAAGCAGAGCGCATCACAGATGCACTATTCCAAGAGGACTTCCGTGCTCTAAATGAAGATGAGTTGAAACAGGCGCTCGAAGGTGCACCCTGTACTTTTTTACATCGCTCGGCTGTGGATAAAGTCTTGCTCGTCGACCTGTTAGTTACAACTGGGCTGGCTAGATCCAAGAGCCATGCAAGGGAGCTACTATCAGCTGGCTCGATCCGCATAAACGGCACTCGCATCATGGATACGATGACTTTGTGCTCGCCAGACGATGCTCTATTTGGAAAGTATCTAATCATCAGCCGGGGTAGAAAAACGCGTCACATTGTCTCGTGGGAGTAGGGCGCGATGAGAAGGCTGAATCTTCCACCTTTGGCTGACAGCGGCGTAGTAGTACAGTGTTGGAAATTCGACTCTGATGTTATCATTGAGGTGAGTCTTGAGGAGGTCTTTTCATATGGAGGTAGCGGCCACATATTGTGGGGGTTCTCCCCCATATCTCCCCTGCATTTCGGCTACGACAAGATCTTTGCTACACTTGCAATGTTAAGGCGAGATACTCAGCGACGCCTTACGATTCTGATAGCTGATGTTTACTCTTCGTTGTCTCGCGGATTGGCCTTGCAGCAGGTGCAGCTTATTGGTGAGTACTACATGCATTACATTCGCCATATCTGGGGCTTGCCATGCAGAAGTATTTTAGCCTCCAATTTCATTGTATCCACATCCTATCAAGAAGATCTCTTATCGCTCACAAATAGGCTAGGGATAAATGAGGTGAGGAATAGTTGGACTCATATCGATAGGGCTACACCAAAGGTGTATAGTTTGCTATATCCTCTCATGCAAAATCTTGATCTTTATTACATAAAGCCGGCCATTGTTCTAGCAGAAGCATCACAAATGAAGTTTTATCGTCTCTTTCCGGATGTTGCAAAGAGACTAAACCGCCATATCAGCATGTACTTTGTCTACTTGACACAGTCGCATGATCTTAGGGGGCGGCCGCTTAGAGAAAGCACCATTCGTGACCGCCTCAGCGTTCACGCAACTCTGGAAGAGTTGCACTGCAAGATTCGACAATGCGCATCCTTGCCAGGCCATCCTAACTGCCCTTTTTCAGAACTCGTATTGTATTCGGTCTGCCCGTTTGTAAAGTGCCTGATACAAGACGATGACCTCTCGGACTGGATTGGAACGCGCAAAAAGCTGGAAGCTGGCATTCTTTGCCTGCCCAAAGACGCAGAGAGAATCGCAGGGCATCTCTGGAAACGAATTGAAGAGGTAGGGGAGTTATACGATGGCCCTGAAGCTGAACTTACCACTTGGATCGACTTTTCAAAGTTGCGACAGGAGACCTTAGATAAATGAACGATTTATCGGATCTGTGCTTGGCCCAACGTGTGCTGACTACTTTAATGCGGGGAGAGCCAACCCGACCTGGTGATATAAAAGCACTTATGGAGCTACTCTTACGTGGCAGCTTGAAAGAGAAGACCCAGTTTACATGTGGTGCATTGTTGACCTTGCTCATGTGTCCGCCAGGACCGCGTTTGGAGGCTCTCGAAGAGCTTAGCGAAGCGCTTGCGTGTATCTCGCAGCCGAACCCTCGCGTGGAATTGGCAGGTCGCATACCAGTGGCGGTCGTAGGAAGTGGGAAGGATGAGCTCAAAACATTTAACGTGAGTACTTGCGCTAGCCTTGTCGCGGTAGCGTGTGGAGCGACTGTTGCCAAGGTCGGGTGCGGAGCAGAGACTAGCGCAGCTGGTACAACGGATGTTCTTAGCGGCCTCGGCCTTGATCCATTACCGCCTTTTGTCCGCTCAATGATGGCCTTGAAGTCGTGTGGTTTTGCTGTTTTTGCTACAGAAGTTGAACTACCAGAGCTGTTTTCAATATACATTGGGAGAACGCCCGTTTTCACTGCGCTTGAGTATGTTCTTCCTTGTTATATAGGAATTGACATCGACACCGTCGTGTATGGGCTAAGTGACCCCAGAACAGAACTTGCCGGGCATCTTTTGAGAAAACATAAGCGGACCGGCGTGATAGTAGCTGGCACATCTAATTGTGGTGCAGCCATCGATGAGTTATCAGTCCTAGGCCCGTCTGTAGTTACTCGTGTTATGTTAGGAGAAATAGAAACCTTCACTGTGATGCCAACAGACTTAGGCTTTTATACAATTTTCGCTGACGAAGACATCGCTCCCGGGGCAACGATTGAGGAAGCTATTCAGATTGCAGCGCGAATACTTCAAGGCCATGGTAACGCTGTCCAGAACGCAATGGTAGCAGCAAACGCAGCCGCTATTCTATGGGCAGGTGGCATAACACGCTCGCTTCAAGAAGGAATAGAAATTGCTCTTGAAGCTATTTGTACTGGCGCAGGTTGGCGGGTATTGGAGAAGGCGAGAACAATATTGGCCCCGAGAAGAGAGGAAAAACCATGATCGAGCGCGGCTTCTATTCAGTATTACCAATTCAGAGCAGAACTGTAGCAGCGCTTGCTTTCCATGCACTGCTTGACAACCGCCAAGAGGAGTTGGCTCGCGCATCTGCAGATACCACGAAGACACCAATCAAACATCACTTAGAGGACGTGCTCCATGCCCGAGTAGCGTTGGAAGCACTACTTGAGCCCCTTAGTCCTGAACCGGGATGCCTGTGGCGATCCAAAGGTATCGTAGTTCTAGGCCTTTCTGCGAATGAGCCTCTGATTGTTGGAATTGTTCCAGTTTTTGCCTCATACTTGGCTGGTAACACTACGCTAGTACGCCCTGCATCGAAGAACCGGAAGTTTATGACGCTTTTACTCGAACTGATGTATGAGAGCGGAGTTGAACCAACCATGATCCGACTCATTCCACAGGATCTTGCAGAGTTGGACGCAGCAATCACCGCTGCAGACCATGTGGTATGGTTTGGCTCATCTGACACATGTGTAGCTGTGGGCAAAAAGGCATTGGATGCACATGTGACCTTTATCGGCGAGGCCGAAGGGTATGATATCGCTATATTTGATGAAACTGTCTCCGAATCGTCGCTGCCTTGCTTTACTGATTGGGTTATCCGCTCTATTGCTCGTCATGATGGCCAAACTTGCCAAGCAATTCGTGCGATTCTGGTTCACGAAGATGTCTTCTCGGCTGTCGATATGCACCTCCGTCACGCGATCGAGCGCTTGGTCATTGGTGAATATAATGACCCCAAGTCCGATTGCACTGCTAGACCTGTGTTAGAGTACGGGCCAATCGATCCATATCCTGAGCAGTCGCCATTTTGCGCAACCGCTCGGGTAGCGATTTATACAAATGAATACGCCTTGAGCAATCTCCTTACGAGAAACCCATTTGCTTTGTCAGTAGCTTACTTTAGTAGCCGTGCCTTTGCCGAACTCCAGAGCGGGCCGTTGTCGTTCTGTCGAGTTGGTCGTATTGTGTTCAATGCTGATCCTTACCACGTGGATCCCAGACGGCCTTGGGGAGGATATCGCCGTTCAGGCACCTCGGGACCGACGCGCTGGCTTTCTAAGTTTGCCGATTTGACGGTGATTGCCGATGGTGAACAGTAGTCTGCTTTCCCGTCCTCAAGTGACAGTGCTCGTTGGCGTATCAATCGATGGCCGTATCAGCCTGGGACGGGGACAGAGTAGCCGTCTTTTCGATGAAGGAATCCCCGCAGAGGTTCGTGAGCCTCTATATTACGCTCGTGCGCACCATGATGCTGTGATGGTGGGTATCAATACAGTTCTTATAGATAATCCAAGATTGAAGAGTGTGGAGAACCCCGACTTGGTCCGAATAGTGGTCGATGGCCGCGGTCGCATCACTCCTCAATTGCACATGGTAGATGGTTCTGCACCTACAATCGTCTTGACAACAAATGTAGCAGCTCCACAGATCATGGAGAGGCTTCGGGGTCGAAATGTAGAAATCTTTGCCTTTGGCACGAATACCGTGCACTTGCGAAGAGCCCTTCACATGCTTGCTGAGCGTAATATAAGGCGTCTGCTTGTTGAAGGCGGAGGACGGCTTATTGCATCGTTGCTTGCCCAGCAATGCGTCGACGAGTTGCAGCTTGTGATTTTCCCATTTACAATAGGTGATCGCGATGCTCCGAGTTTGATAGAAGGCGATAATCTTATGTTGCAACGATTCCAATTGGAGGAATGTCGCGTGCTCGGAGAGCATTATGTTTTCCTGCGATATGTAGTAAAGAGCTAAGACATGCTGAACCGACGATGAATACCCACCCCGAAAGTACGTTGATGGATCGCTCATGTATGTAAGACGAAAGGAGGAATTGAAATGTACGGATCTCATGATGTGGATTCTGCAGACGGCTTAAGCCGAGCCTCCCTTAACGCGAGGAATTTCCTGGCGGGAGGGGTGAACTCGCCCATACCGACCCCCTCTGAGTATCCGAAGTACGTAGTTTCTGGGGAGGGACCATACATATTGGATAACGCTGGTAACAGGTACATAGATCTCTGGATGGGTTATGGTGCGTTACTTCGTGGACACCGTGATCCAGTGGTGGAGGCGGCCATTGGCGAGGTGCTTCATGATGGCTGGTTCTTTTCTCTCCCACGTGTCGACGAAATCGAACTCTCCGCTGTCCTTCACGATTTGATCCCTTGTGCGGAGCGTGTCCGCTTCGCAACGACGGGCTCGGATGCGGTTCTTTATGCGGTGCGCGCTGCCCGGGCCTACACGGGACGGCACCGTATAGTAGTGATTCGCGGTGGCTACCACGGGGCACATTTGGGTAACCTGCCAAGTGCGGGCATGTTGCCCGGTAATGAAGAACAGTTCGAATGGGTCGCATTCAACGACTTAGAAGCTGCGCAGCGGGTAATTGCTTCGTGCGATTTTGCTGCGATTTTACTCGAACCGGTGCAAGCCAATAACGGTTGCGTACCACCCGAATCTGGCTACTTGGAAGGACTCCGTCGGATCTGTTCAGAGACAGGTACTGTACTTATATTTGATGAAATCGTTACGGGTTTCCGACTAGGCCTTGGCGGAGCGCAGGGTAAATTCGGCGTCATTCCCGATATATGCACATTGTCCAAAGCAATCGCGGGAGGATTCCCGCTTTCAGCTGTGTGTGGTAAAAAGGAGTTGTTAGATCAATTTACCCCGTCAGGAAAGGTATTGTTCGCTGGGACCTTCAACGCCCATCCTGTCTCTTTGCGAGTCGCTCTCCGCAACATCGCGTCTTTACAGAGCGAGTTTCCTTACGATCACATGGATGATCTGGGACAGCGTCTTCGCGAACATATACGGCATACTTGTACGAAGTACGGCTTAAAAGTGGCCGTTCAGGGTGTTGGCTCTATGTTGTCGATTGCCTTCGGAGTAGATCATTTTCGATTTGGCCTGAGCGAAACTGCCTGGGATGGGGAGGCGTTCGCTCATTTCATTCAGGCATTGGCAGCCAAAGGGGTTCTCTATCCTCCACTGCCCACCGAAACGGTTTTCTTGTCGCCCGCGCATGAATCGGTATTTGACCATCTTGAAAAGGCGTTCTCCTATGCCATCGAGAAAGTTGCCGAACGTTCCGATGCTGCCCATTCCTAATCATGCCAACCGGACAATCAATGCTCTTATAGAAGAGTTATCCAGATCGCCTCTCGGCTGTACAGGTGTTGTGGCTATAGGATCAGTGACCATACGCGAGCTGTGGGATCCAGGTAAATCGGATATTGATCTATGCATCTTCATTGATCCACACTGGGATACACAACTCGCCTCAGCAGCCAAGTTGCTTGCTGGTTGGGTTACATCTGCTCGTCTTGATGTTATCGTCTATCCATACGTCATTATCGACTTAGAGAACCCTCGTATAGAGGCCTTCGTGCACAGTGATGGAATTGTCTTTGATCTCACGTGGCTATCGGGGATATGCAGGGTTGGAAGCACACCGTATGAGGTTCGCCATGACAATCTAGAGCTATATCTTGGCAACGTATTTGCATATGGTGTGTGTCTTAGAGGGAATGCGCGAATCCCAGATAACTTTGGGGCCGTTTTACCCTACTATTCTGAAGATCTTGTGCGTAGGCGTCTCGAGATTCTTGAGCGGGATTTCCGTTCGGCTTCCATGGAATTGGAGCGCATGGTTGCTTGTAACAGTGGTGAGGTGTTAACTCAACTGGATGCAGTGCAGAGAACGTTCCTTAGACTTCTCTTTATGCTTAGTAGGCGCTATCCCCTCTCTTACGAAAAGCATATACATTACCAGTTAGAACATTTCCTTGGGTTAGACTGTAGCACTATACATGCTCTGTTTCCGCAATTGGTAGAAGGGAAGCTGGATCTCAGGCAACTACTAAGGGCATGGGTGGAATACCTCAATGAGATCACAAGTGCTGGCAAAGATCATCAAGTATGAGGGGTTGGAGGCGTGTAATTTCCACCATGCTCGGTACGGTCGCAACTCGGCGACGTATTACGTAACGCCTCCAGCAGGAGGAGAACCAAAGTTAGTCATTCAAATCCCGAAAGCTCCAGCTAAGTATCAGTGCCGCAAGAAAGCACATCTGTATCAACTAGTAAGGCAAGCGATTGGTACACAAGTGCCGCACGCCACTCTCCGTCAGATTGACTCTATATTGTATTTGGTAATGAGCTACTGTCCGGGTGTACCGTTATCAGATGTCAGTCGGGTATGCAAACTAGACCGGAAGGAGATTGTTCGGCAGCTTGGTGTGCTGCTTGGAAACATCCATGAACGCGTTGTGGTAGGGGATCTATATGGGTGGTGGGCTGAGATGGGCTTAGCAGAAGGCTGGCCAACTTTCGCAGATTACTTGAGCGCAGAAGTTCTTCGTATCCAATCGCTACTCATGGTGCGGGGTTACTCCGATGAAGTGAAGGCCATCATCAAGCGTGCTCTACCAGTTATTGAGCCCCTTAAGGCTTTAAACAGCAAGCCAGTACTGGTCTGGTATGATCTTCATCCTGATAACATTATTGTCTCGCCAACCACGAATCCTCCGGAGATTAGCGGTCTGTTGGATCCGGGTGCCGCTCGGGTAGGGCCACGTGAGTGGGACTTAGCTCATGCACGTGAATATGTTTGTCTTAACGATGCCGAATGGTATTCGCTATTAGCTGGCTATGCCACCTCTGCGAATGAGATGCCAGATCTCGCTGCTTGTGAGCGATTTAGAGTCCTGATCCTTCTCGACGACATCTCTCTTAATCTATCAGGTCGTTGGGCTCATTTATCAACGGAGGCTTTGGACCGAATTCAGAAGCGTTTAACTGATATGTATAGTTGACAAGTATGATAGAATGGGATATGTTCTCAATCATTATGTGAACATCTATGCCGTAGGAATCATTGAGATAAAGTCTGGAGACCAATATGCTTGTGTTGGGACAAGAAGCCAATGGGACCAAGATTGATCTGGATTCTTTTCTTGACTTCGTATGCTCGAATCCCAGTAGGTTAGGAAAAACCGTCAAGGATTTTGTCTTAGGCAATCCTGAGTGGAAGGAACTTGCAAATGAAGCGGCCCTAAAATATTCTAGTGAGTTGGCAACCATCCAGCCAGACGAAGGCTCCTTTCAGACAGCTGTAGAATTAGGGCTTCCGATAGAGGAAGTTCTTTTAGCCAACAAGATTTCGCTAATGATTCTGCTTGGTTATGCGCATTATCTGCAATGGGTTGGATTTGACATTGCAGAGCCTACAAGGTTTGAAGAAATATCAAAGAGGCTACTGTTCGCTCGCAAGGCAGTGGTTGCATTAGGCTTCTATTTAGCTTTGCAAAAACGCATCCTGGAAATGAGCGGTTCGCTCCCCAAGACCATATTAGAGCGTTATGAAGTTGGCTCCAGCATGGGAGCAACATTAGGATACTTGACAACCGAGGTTCACTTGAGAGGGATGGGATATGTATTAGATATGCTGGAGTCAGACGTAACAACTTTATGACGCAAACGCGGCCTACTGGCAAATTGGGGGCATGTCTAGAATCCAAGGAAGTGGCCGCCCAACATGCGCTTCCAGCCGACCGCTTCGCTCGCTTGCGCTCGCTTCGCGGCGGCTGAAGCGCGTGCCGTTAGCCGTGGATTCAGGACAGTCAGGACATCCGCGCTTTGGAGGAATAATGTCGTTAAGATGTAGAATTGACATCGGTTTGATGGGCACAATGGATCACAAAGATCTGGTTTCATTCTATGAGTCTTCATCTAGGTTCGCTGCGGCCGGCTGGAGGGTTGACTGGTATGAAGACGTGACGAAGCTAGCGGATGAAGTTCAAGAGTTTTCAGCTATGATCCCTCCCTATGAGTTCTATGAGAAATTCTATCACGTCGTAGATTTAGGCCTGCTGTTGCTGGAGACTTTTCGTGGCGAGACCCCTGTCAAGAGTGTGAAATTGCACATGCACAATAGCATCGTGCCAAGCTATCAGATTCAGGCACATCATGAGTATGTGTGCGGAACCACCGCGCAAGTATTCAGCGAAGCCTGGAACCATATTCGGTCTGTCACGTCTATGTTAAGAAACGTTGTCCGAGCACTCGGTCTCAGTCCGACAATTGACACGTGGACAGTTCGCTTCAAATCGGATAATGGCTCAGGCGACATCTGCCTGCGTGAAACTCTCAAAACCACGTCGGATTTGATTACCACTGTGTTTGGAGATGAAGTTCCGAATATTGACAGCGCCTCTATAATCAACAGTGACCTATGGGTTATCAAGCTACTGAAAGAGACTTCTGAGCAATACTTGATCATAAGCTTTGGTGAAGAGCATGACTTCGCCGTTTCCCGTTTGTACTACTTAATGATTGCGGAAGCCAAAGCAAAGGAGTTATTGAAGCAACTCAGGATCGAATATATGAAACGTTGGGAGCCACTACAAATTGAGGCTAGCAATCTACCTGCAATCGACAGAATACGCCCATCAACAGTGAAAGATCTGCTGGTACTAAGGACTAGGATCCAAGAGGGCGCAAAAGAGTTCGCGGTGATCCAGAGTCACGTAGAACTAGTTAAGGGCTTTTTGGGATTTCACCTAGGCTCACTTCTCGAGCATACAGCAGAAGATCCCTTGATCAGAAATGCTCCTGGTGTCATCCAAGCACTGAGAGCCCACGTGCAACTGTTCTATATGAGTCCGCTTGAGCAATTGGTTACCAGAAGTGCTAACATTATACGGGAGTTGATGGACTCTATATCAAATGTGTCTGAAGTCTATACTACCTATGTCAACCTGCGGGAACAGGTGTTAATTGAAAGACTGGAGATAGTAGCTGTGGGAATCGCGCTACTCTCTGTAGCCGTATCTATTTTGGCACTATTCAAATAAACCCATAAGACAAAGAAAGGAGACTAACATGATTACAAGTGAAATCATCGCTGTTGGCAACGAGCTGCTTCTAGGAGATGTGTTAGACACAAACACCAACTGGGTGTGCAAAAAGATCACCGGCATCGGCGGATATATAGAACGGGCTGTCCTCGTCCGAGACAACCTGACAGCCATCGTTCGCGAGCTTCATTCAGCCCTCGACCGAAATACCAATATGATCTTCACGATTGGAGGAATGGGGCCCACACAAGACGATATAACTGTAGAGGCTGTAGCGAAGGCTACGGATCATCCCTTAGAGCTTAACACCGAAGCTTTAGCCATTGTTAAGCGAAGGTATGAGCAGTTTGCTCGAGAAGGGGCTGTAGATGATGCGTCGATAACCCCTGCGCGGGAGAAGATGGCACATCTACCGATAGGTGCGACTCCGCTTGATAATCCTGTTGGGGCGGCACCCGCCGTAGTACTCCATTGGAGAAACTCAACCATAGTATGTCTTCCAGGCGTTCCTGCTGAATTAAAGGGGATTTTCGAGAGCTCGCTACAGCCTATCCTTCAACAGGTGTTCGGCGATAGCACTTTTGTTGAGAAACTGGTTACTGTAAACTGCAAGGATGAATCTGTCCTGGCACCTGTGTTAAAGACGGTCTCGGATAGGTATCCCGAAGTGTATATAAAGTCCAGGGCCAAAAGATTTGGCCCGGATGTAAAGTTTCGCGTCACACTTTCGATGGCAGGCAGTTCCAAAAAAGCCGTAGAGCAGAGGATTGACGAATCACTTCAAGGTCTTAGGCAAGCCTTGAGCAATGCTGGTATTTCTATTGACTCTGTAGAGGAGCAGTGACGTGGAAGTGTTTAGTTGGAGAGAAGCCGTAGTAGTCGTAAAACAGGGAAACCTTGTCGAGGAAAATGTAGATGCCATAGTCTGTCCAGCCAACTCGTTCAACCATATGCGAGGGGGCGTGGCTGGAGTTATTAGACGACAAGGAGGCGATGTCATTGAACAAGAAGCAATGGCAAAGGCACCTGTTCCTATCGGCAAAGCCGTGATAACTACTGCGGGCACGCTTCCGGCAAGATATGTTATTCATGCTCCCACAATGCAAATGCCGGTACAACGCACCACCACGGATGCAGTGGCAAAAGCAGTCCGAGCTGCGCTTTGTTGTGCCGAGGAGTCCAACCTCCATAGCATTTCCTTTCCTGGAATGGGCACAGGAACAGGTTGGGTGCCATATGAGGATGCCGCAGAGGTCATGCTTCTTGAGATAAAGCATTTCCTGAGCGAAGAAAACCGCAATCTCGGCATAATCAACATTGTGGCATATTCTGAGTTATTTTACGATGTTTTGATCAATACGGCACAAAGAATATTCAAGTCTGAATAGGCACTTACAGTACCACGATCGACGATTTTTCGTCGATCTTCGTTCCAGAGGCACGCGCCTTGCGAACTGCCCTGAGGGGGGCCACATTTTCCTGGCGACGCAATCCCGGATAATGCGTATGCGTAGTCTCTTCTCGGTACAAGCATTGCATGTACATTTTGCACGGCTAACACGCGCTTGCACCTGACGCCGCTCCGCTGCGCTTCGCGGCGCAGGTGAAGCGCGGGCCGTTAGCCCGCTCACTGCGGACAGGATGAACAGAATGGGCGAGTTTCTCGAAAGCGAAAAACTGCATCAGGCGAAATTCAAAGCGAGTTCACCATACTTTTCCAACGCGGCTCGCGC
>Ga0209750_1000971_pt1 | contig 11947 bp, 6 predicted proteins | sample YNPBryulayer2012_FD_185813 | JGI IMG/M metagenome (GOLD analysis project Ga0209750, IMG submission 185813) | Anoxygenic and chlorotrophic microbial mat microbial communities from Yellowstone National Park, USA - YNP Bryant MS upper layer 2012... ...
CAGTAGGGCGAGGGCTATGGGCAGGATGAGTTGGCAGAACACGGTCAAAATGAAGAGGGCAGACAAGCGTCTGCCCTTTGCAATTCTGATGCGCCCGAGCGATTAGGCTGCGGTATGAACATGTGATTCAATGACAACAGGCTTCGCATTCCAGATGTCGCGCGCATATTCTTGAATGGTGCGGTCTGAAGAGAACTTGCCCATGTTTGCTACATTGAGGATGCTCATGCGCGTCCACTGTTTTGGATTGCAGTAAGTTTGGCTAACACGCTGTTGAGTGCGCACATAGTCAGCAAAGTCAGCCATGAGCATGTAGTGGTCTCCTTGCAGGAGCGAATTAACAATGGGGCGAAAGAGGTCAGGCTGCGAGGGAGAGAAGTAGCCATTGGCAATCATGTCAATGACTTGTTTGAGTTCAGGATTTTGGTTGTAGTATTCCCATGGCTGATAGCCGCGTTGGCGCAGTTCAGCAACTTGGTCGACGGTAAGACCGAAGATGAAGATATTCTCATCACCAACTTCTTCCTTGATTTCGATATTAGCGCCATCGAGTGTGCCAATAGTGAGCGCGCCGTTAAGTGCAAACTTCATGTTACCAGTGCCACTGGCTTCAGTTCCCGCTGTGGAGATTTGTTCGGAGAGGTCGGCGGCAGGAATGATTTTTTCAGCAAGCGAGACAGAATAGTTCTCAAGAAAGATAACCTTGAGTTTATCGGCAACATCGCGGTCGTGATTGACCACCTCTGCAATAGAATTGATGAGTTTGATAATTAGCTTAGCTTTGAAATAGCCCGGTGCCGCCTTCCCAGCGAAAATGATAGTGCGCGGCGTAATGTCTTCATATGGATGCGACTTGATGTAGTTATAGAGCCAGATGGTATGCAGTGCATTGAGCAACTGACGTTTGTACTCATGGATGCGTTTGATTTGGCAATCAAACATGGAGTCAGGATTGACGCTGATATGGTTATGCGATTTGATATACTGTGCTAAGCGCAGTTTGTTTTCATATTTGACTTTGCGCCATGCGTCTTGGAAGTCAGGGTCATCAGCGAAGGGCACAAGTTTTTTAAGTTCGTATAGGTTGGTAATCCAACCATCACCAATTTTTTCTGTAATCAGCTTAGACAGTGCAGGGTTGCACAAACGCAGCCAGCGTCGTGGCGTAATGCCGTTGGTCTTGTTTTGGAATTTTTCAGGGGTCAGCTCATAAAAGTCTCTAAACAAGGTTTTCTTGATAAGCTCAGAATGGATGGCAGAGACGCCATTGACGGCATAGCTACCCACAATAGCAAGGTGAGCCATTCTGACCATACGAGTTGGACCCTCTTCAATGAGAGAGAGACGAGCAACTTTTTCGTAATCGTTGGGATACTTTTGACGCACTTCCTCCAAAAATCGGCGATTAATTTCATAGATGATTTGCAAATGCCTCGGCAAAAGGCGAGCAATTAAATCCACGGGCCATTTTTCGAGAGCTTCGGGTAAAACGGTGTGGTTGGTATAGGCAAAGGAGCGTGTAGTAATGCTCCATGCTTTTTCCCAGCTGAGATGCTCGATATCGACCAGCAGGCGCATGAGTTCAGCGATAGCAATAGCTGGATGCGTATCATTGAGCTGAATAGCAACTTTATCTGCAAACTGGTCGAAGGTAGTATGCGTCTTTTTGTAGCGACGGATAATGTCTTGTAGTGTTGCGGAGACAAAGAAGTATTCTTGCTTGAGACGCAATTCCTTCCCTTCTGGCGTGTTATCGTTGGGATAGAGGACTTTGGAAATGGTCTCTGTTTCTACTTTTTCGGCTACTGCGCGTTCATAATCGCCTTCATTGAAGCACTCAAAGTTAAATTCGCGCGTAGCTTTTGCTGACCATAAGCGCATGTTATTGACTGTATGATTGCCATAGCCGGGCACAGGAGTGTCGTAGGCAAGTGCCATGACTTCTTGTGTATTGACCCAGTCGTGGCGCAAGTTGCCGTGCTGGTCAAGATACTCATGGACTTGACCGTAAAACTGAACTTTGTAGAGGTATTCGGGGCGGACAATTTCCCATGGGTTGCCATATCGAAGCCAGTTATCTGGGGTCTCGACTTGGTAGCCATTGCGGATTTTTTGGGAAAAGATGCCGAATTCATATCGGATGCCGTAGCCATAGCCGGGGATGCCAAGCGTAGCCATGGAGTCGAGGAAACAGGCGGCAAGACGACCCAAGCCACCATTCCCCAAGCCTGAATCGGGCTCAATCTCTTCGATTTCTTCTAACTGGTAACCTAACTCGAGTATGAGCTGACGGACTTCATCACTCAAGCCCAGATTCAAGGCTGCATTAGCCAGCATGCGTCCAGTCAGAAATTCCATGGATAGGTAATAGACCCGCTTGACATCTTGGCGGTAGTAGGTTTGCTGCGTTTCAATCCAGCGGTCAATAAGAGCATCGCGCACAGAAAGTGCAATTGAGTTATAGCTATCGCGTAAGGTGGCAGTATATTCATCCTTAGCAAATGAATACTTGAGGTGATGAACAAACATGCTACGTAGCAATTCTAGGTCATTTGCCTGAAGACCGTCTTTTGCTTCCAGATAGCGTTTGGGTAGCTCGAGAGCAAGTTTCTTGGCTGGCATAGTCATTACTCCTTTTAGGTTGGTGATGCAAGCTATTTCTTCCAGCGTGGTCGGCAGGAAGCATACAGAAAGGAAGATACGTCAATTAGCTTGAAATGTGAAGCACCTCCCGGCACACGCTATGCTGCCAAAGAGTGAGATTCAAAAAAAGACTTATTCACCAAACTTTTGCTTGAACTCTTCAAAATTATTGATGATGATTTTATTGACATCGCGCTCAATAAGCCCTTCGCGTTCGAACATGGTCAAGACGCGGGAAATAGTTTCTCGGGAAGTGGCAGCATAGTTAGCAATTTCTTGTTGGCTGGCAAAATTTTCAATCTCGACGCGCCCTTTGCGGACACGCCCAACATCATGAGCTAAGCGGACAATGACGGAAGCAACTTTCCCTACGGCATCATCCAAAGAAATGCTCTTGATTTGACTATCGGTTTTACGCAAGCGCGAAACCAGCTCACGAAGCAGAGAAAGAGCAAACTTAGGATACTTTTCAATGAAGTCTAAGAAGACTTTCCCATCAATACGCAGCACCCGCACTCTGGTAAGAGCAACTGCATCTGCCGAGCGTGTAGCACCGTCGAGCACAGACATTTCTCCGAAAAACTCCTTTTCGCCCAGTATAGCTAAGATGACCTCCTTATATTCCTCATTTGTGCGGCTTATTTTGACCATCCCTTCAAGAATCACATAAACCGAATTGCCTTCCTGACTTTCGAAGATGATTACATCGTCTTTTTTGAAGGTCATTAGCTGGCTGGAGGCTACCAATTCGTTAAGCTCTTTTTCGCTCAGACATTCAAAGATGCTGACTTCTTCAAGCTGTCGAATGAGTTCACGATGCTCCATCATATTAAAAACAGTTTAAGTTACATGGATATAAGCCTATAAGTTTTAACTCATGAAGGCATATTGTTGCAAAACATATGCAAGAAATTGCAAAAAACTTGGGGTGCTCTTTCCCAATGCCTCTTGCTCTCTCCCAGATCTCTTTCTGCAGTGTCATAATTTCGTAACTTTAGCGATAAACGGTCCTAAGCCTGTAAAATATCACCACTTGTGAGCTTTGCAAAAATACGCTGGAATTTACAAAAAGCTTGCTCATATCTGCTTCAGCAACTCCTGCCTCTCAGTCTGCGACGACAGTCAAAGCAAAGGGCAACTGCGGCACTATTGCAAGACTGTGTGTGCAGATGCACATTACCTTATTGGTAAGCGATATCATAACAGCATGCTGCACGCCAAGTGATAAAGGCAGAGCATACAACACTGTGTATGAATGTTCCTTTCAGCAATGGAAGCCTGTTCAGGTCATTTGCAGCAGTGCCCACAGAAATTCCACCTTAACGCATGACTAAACGGGGAATCAGAGTTGTCTTAACGTGCTCCATGCCGCCTATTGGCTTATTGAGGTCTCAGACAGGAGGCAAGAATGGGGTTCGCAGCTGAATTTGTTTGAAGAAAGCGAGCGATGATGTTTTGCCGTCGCCTCTGGTAAAAACTATATTGCGCACTGCATCTACCGCCAAATGTAGCCAAACGAAAAACTTGTTATGATGCGTGTTGCCTACCTTGCTCTCTTGATAGTGTTCTATGGCGTGTCAACTTTTTTTACGGCGTGCACGAGCAAAAAAGAATCGGAGCAAAAAACAGACACCAGCATTCAAAAAGAAGCAAAGTCGAGAGAGCAACCAGCACAGGCTGACGAGAGTGGCATGCACACGTCCGCAGTGGAGCAAACAGCCTCACAGCAGGCACTCTTTATCATCAAAGAAACTGGACGATTTGGCTACATTGACAAGGCAGGCAATGTAGTAGCCTCAGCTATCTACGAAGAAGCAGGAGAATTATCACAAGGGCGAGCACGGGTGAAAATGGACGGTCGGTATGGATACTTAGACCACACGGGAAAAATGGTCATCAATCCACAGTTCGATGCGGCAGGAGACTTCAAGGAAGGATTGGCACGCGTGCGACTGGGCTTGAAGTGGGGCTACATCAATCTGGAGGGCAAATACGAAATCAACCCACAGTTCGATGCGGCAGGAGATTTTTCCGAAGGACTTGCCAGAGTGCGCATCAACAACCTTTACGGTTTCATTGACAAAACAGGCAAGTTCGCGATTGCACCGCAATTTGAAAGTGCAGGCGACTTTAAAGAAGGTGTAGCCAAAGTAAAACTTGGCAAGTGGCGCTTTATTGACAAAAATGGTCAAATGCTGGGCACGCAGGGCTACGACCAAGTCTCAAATTTTTCTGAAGGACGAGCACTGGTCAAAGTAGGCACAAAATACGGCTACATTGACCGCATGGGGCGTGAAGTCATTCCGCCAACCTATAGTGTGGCACGAAGTTTCTCCGACGGTCTTGCCGCCGTGATGAGCCCAAAACCGCAAGACAAAAACAAATTCGGGTTTATTGACACAACTGGCAAGATGGTTATTGCGCCTGAGTTTTACAAAGTAGGCAATTTTGTTGAGGGCTTAGCCAAAGTAGGGTTTTATCGTCCAGAAGGATATGTATTTGGCTTCATTAACAAGGCGGGCAAGTATGAGATTAACCCGCAATTTGATGCCGCCTTTGATTTTTCTGAAGGGTATGCGCCTGTCAAGTTCGGTGGCAAGTGGGGGGTAATTGACCGAAGCGGGAAGTATGTCATTCCGCCGCAGTTTGATACACTCTATGCGTTCAAAAATGGGCTGATGCAAGCCAAACGAGAAACAAAGTTTGGCTACATCAATGAAACAGGAGAGTTCGTGTGGAGCACAGACCTGCCGCAGTTAGAGACTGTGTTCAGTCGGCTCTTTTTTGGCAAAATAGATCGACTGGAAATTCAAATGCGACTTGAACGTAATGGTGAAGACCTTTTTGGCGTCTATGCCTACAAGAACATTGGCATGGAAATTCGCCTAAGAGGCAAAATTGATAAGGAGAACAACATCATACTCAACGAACTTGATGAGCAGGGCAATGTGAGCGCCACATTCAAAGGCACCTTCATTGCCCCAGACCTCATTCAAGGCAAGTGGACAAAAGGTAATAAAACACTGCCCTTTGAACTTCAAGAAAGCGAAATAGAGATGAGTGAGGGTAATTAAGTAAGCAAGCCACTTCAAGGAAGGTAAGTGTTTCATGCAAGAGCTTACTAAGCTACATGACGACTTGAACATATAGCAAACTATTTGGCGGAACGCCGTTTCGAACGCGAAGGGATGACTTGATTAAAAATATCAATGAGCGGCGCGCCATCATACTGGGCAGTTTCTGGGGGCAGACGCAACAAGAGATGCAAGGTCGGCGCGAGGTCTTCAGTGAAAACAGTACGATGAAATTTACCAGCACGAATGCCTTTGCCACAGAATAAGATGGGTACATGTGTATCATATTCGTAAGCAGTGCCATGCGTAGTGCCAGTTGATGCAAATGCAAAGAAAGAATAGGGCTGAAGTAGCAACTTAACATCCCCACTGCGGGTAGGATGAAACGAGTTTTTCACCATCCTGCCTGTAGGGTCCAAGCTACCATGCTCAAGGTCAGTGCGTGTTACATAGCCAATGATGCCCTGTAGTGAAAGCGCACACTCTCCAGCAAAGCGCTCAACATCGCTGGCAGAGTAGCCCATCGCAGTTATCATTGCACGGTTGAGCACAATCTCATCATTTTCCAAATTCTCAATGACATTCGGGTAGCGTCTATTAACCAGCTTGCGCAAGGAGTCCAAAACTATGGCTTTATAGAGCCGAATACCGTGCCGTCCGTCGGGCTGAAGCAGTTCAGGCAGTGGAGAGACACCATGGTCAGCCGAGACGACAAATAGGCAATTATCAAAGCCGAGAACTCGGTCCAGATATTGGAAAAAATCATTAAGCTGGCGGTCAAGGCGTACAATCATATCCATTTGCTCTTGACTATCGGGACCGAAGGCATGACCGCAATAGTCAGGCGAGGAAAACGACACGGTCAGCATGTCTGTTACGCCGCGCTTGCCCAAAGACTCGGCTTCAATAGCAGCTTTGGCAAATTCTATAGTAAGCTCATTACCAAAGGGAGTTGGGGCAATCACATCGAAGCGCTTGAGACGTCGCAGGCGCGGGTCATTTGAAGTCGAGATATCGACAATTTTATGAGGGAAAACTGGAAGAGTTTCACCTAACAAAGTACTTTCGCCTTGAACAGTATCGGGCATCGGGTAAGCTGTATCGGGCAAAAGACGCGTCCAAACCTTGCCAAGGTAGCTTTCAGGTAGGCGTCTATCATTAAAAGCCTGTACCCACTGTGGCAATTCTCCGTTTGGAAAGTAGTATGAACTTGAAATCCATTTGCCACTGGCAGCATCGAACCAGTATGCAGCTGTAGCCGTCTTGCCAGCAGGCAAAATTGCCCCACGGTCTTTTAGGGCAATACCAATCACCTTACTATTTGGAGAAGCGGCTTTGAAGCGATCTATGACCGTTTCAGTCAGAACGTTGCGCGGCGACATGCGCCCAGCACTGCTACGTGGCTCAATACCGACAGCAAAGACAGTGGTATCCGCAACGCAGTAGACGGTCTGCCCAGTGCTGCGGTCTATCCACTCGTTGGCAACAATCCCAGTCTTTGCAGGCAAAACGCCTGTAAAAAGGGTGCTGTGTCCCGGAGCCGTGTAGGTATTGATGTAGCGGTAATGCGCATTGGTAAAGAGCGCACCATGTTTAAGGAGGCGCTTAAATCCACCAGAAGTGCGTGTGGCAGGAAGGTAGTAGGCTTCAAAGCGCTCAAGATAATCGTAGCGAAATTGGTCTATAACAATAGCGATGACAAGTTTAGGAAGGTCGGAAGAGGAGCGTTTGGCTTGCGTGTATCCAAAGCATGGAATGAGCCATGCAAGAACAAGCCAGATGCACAATTTCATGGACTACTTATTTACGGATAAAGTTGAATGGCGCTCAAAGATACAACTTTTGCTGAAAGTTTGAACTGCTGGGGTGAAGATAGTAACCTCACCCTTTTGTCCCTCTCCTTCGCAAGGAGAGGGACGTTTCAGCAACGCTGAAACAGGGTGAGGTCGCGCTGTTATTCCAAGCACTCTCCATCCGAACGCCAGTGAGGAATCCAGTTGTGGATGCTTCGCTTTGCTCAGCATGACAAGTTGAGGATGGCAAACCTCACCCTTTTGTCCCTCTCCTTCAACAAGGAGAGGGACGTCTGCGCCAGCAGACAGGGTGAGGTCAATCCAGTATGGATGCTTCGCTTTGCTCAGCATGACAGGATGAGGATGGCAAACCTCACCCTTTTGTCCCTCTCCTTCAACAAGGAGAGGGACGTTTCGGCAACGCCGAAACAGGGTGAGGTCAAACAGTATGGTCAAAAACATAAGGGGCAGATTATGAACCTGCCCCTACTTTTAACTCTTCACCTTTAAATCTCAACTACTTCACCAACATCATCTTCCTCGTGAAAACATAACCCCCAGCCCGCAACTGATACACATACACCCCACTACTCAACCCCATCGCATCCATCACCACCGAATACTCCCCAGCACCCTGAACCCCATCTACCAACACCTTCACCTCACGACCCATCACATCATAGACGCGCAAACTCACCTTGCCAAGCTCCTTCAAACTATAGCGAATCGTCGTCGTCGGATTGAACGGATTGGGATAGTTCTGCTCCAATGCATACTCATACACCCGCGCCTGCACTGGCTCTCGCACCTCTACACTAACCGTTTGCGCATAGTCGTGAATCGTGCCATCATAATCCACTGACCGCAAACGATAAGTGTAAGTCTTGCCTGCTTCCACCGTGGCATCCACAAAGCTGTAGGTCGTAGTGCTACTGGTCGTGCCCTTGCCACGCAAACTCGGGTCAAAGCGGTAACTGGCAATGGTTACAAAATCCTCGCCAGCGGTTTTGCGCCGCACCTCAAAGCCGGCGTTGTTTTGCTCCGACTGTGTGGTCCATTGCAGGCGCACGCCAGTTGGTGTGGCAACACCTGTGAAGGCTGATAGCTCCACGGGCAGGGGGTTGTCGGGGTCGTTGCTGCCCAAGATAAACTCGCTGAACGAAGTGGTGGTGGCACGCACTTCGTCAGGTGCGCTGGGGTCAAAAGTGTTGGGCAAGAGGCTGAAAGTGCCGCTACCTGGCGTAGGACGGCGATAGACATTGACGGTTTGAGGATTGCCGATGCCGGCGTTGGGGATTTGGGTGCGGTTGAAGCGCAGTTCGGCTTGAGTGAAGCTAAAGCCCGCAGCGGTGATGATGAAGTAGTACCGGCTGACATTGGTGGGAGCTGAACTGCTGAAGGCGACATTGCTGGGAGGTGTATCGTAGCGCTCTACGGTGCAAGTGCCTGTGCCTGAAACACCCGTGAAGTTGATGCAGACGCCGGTTGGGGAGAAGCAGACAAGCCCGTCTGAGGTTACGGATTGTGTAGCAGCGGCGTTAGGTGGAGTGGGAATGAATCGTGCGATGAAGGTTGAAGGAACGCCGCCTGCTCGGTTGAAAAAGCCCCCCACATACACATCATTCCCAGACACCGCAAGGGCACGAACCTCACGATCCACGCCGTTCTGAGTGCCTGTGCCCAGCGCACGCCAACTCCCCGCGCTGAAGAGCGCCACATTGTTTGCAAATACAACACTACCGTCTGTGAACGCTAGGTTGAAGAAGCCCCCCACATACACATCATTCCCAGACACTGCAAGGGCATTAACCACACCACCCACACCGCTCTGGGTGCCTGTGCCCAGCGCACGCCAACTGTTCGTTCCCACATTGAAGCGTGCCACATTGTTTGCGCTCACACTGCCTGCTTGGTCGAAAAAGCCCCCCACATACACATCATTTCCAGACACCGCAAGGGCATTAACCTGACCACCAAATCCACCAAAACTCACCCCGCCGCCGAGGTTGTCCCATGTGCCGCTGTTAGGATTGTAGCGTGCGACACTGTTTGCACTCTCCCCGCCCGCCGAGGTGAAAGTGCCGCCCACAAACACCTCATTGCCCACCACCGCCAGCGCAAAGACAAAACCATTCACGCCGTTCTGACTGCCCGTGCCGAGCGCACGCCAACTGTTCGTTCCCACATTGAAGCGTGCCACATTGTTTGCGCTCACACTGCCTGCTTGGTCGAAAAAGCCCCCCACATACACATCATTTCCAGACACCGCAAGGGCATTAACCTGACCACCAAATCCACCAAAACTCACCCCGCCGCCGAGGTTGTCCCATGTGCCGCTGTTAGGATTGTAGCGTGCGACATTGTTTGCAAATACAGCACCACTGCCTGTGCCTGCTTGGCTGAAAAAGCCCCCCACATACACATCATTCCCAGACACCGCAAGGGCATTAACCTGACCACCAGACCCACCAAAACTCACCCCGCCGCCGAGGTTGTCCCATGTGCCGCTGTTAGGATTGTAGCGTGCGACATTGTTGAATCCAGACGAACCGCCTGCTTGCGTAAATTGCCCGCCCACATACACACGCCCCTGTCCATCTACCGCAAGGGCATAAACTGGACCGTTCACGCCGTTGCCACCGCCTGAGCCGAGAGCTCTCCATCCGCTGCCATCGTAGCGTGCGACATTGTTTGCACTCACACTGCCTGCTCGGTTGAAAAAGCCCCCCACATACACATCATTCCCAGACACCGCAAGGGCACGAACCTCACGATCCACGCCGTTCTGAGTGCCTGTGCCCAGCGCACGCCAACTCCCCGCGCTGAAGAGCGCCACATTGTTTGCAAATACAGCACCACTGCCTGTGCCTGCTTGGTTGAAAATGCCTCCCACATACACATCATTTCCAGACACCGCAAGGGCATTAACCACACCACCAAACCCACCAAAACTCACCCCGCCGCCGAGGTTGTCCCATGTGCCGCTGTTAGGATTGTAGCGTGCGACATTGTTTGCAAATACAGCACCACTGCCTGTGCCTGCTTGGCTGAAAAAGCCCCCCACATACACATCATTTCCAGACACCGCAAGGGCATTAACCACACCACCAGACCCACCAACACTCACCCCGCCGCCGAGGTTGTCCCATGTGCCGCTGTTAGGATTGTAGCGTGCCACATTGTTTGCAAATACAGCACCACTGCCTGTGCCTGCTTGGCTGAAAATGCCTCCCACATACACATCATTTCCAGACACCGCAAGGGCATTAACCACACCACCAGACCCACCAAAACTCACCCCGCCGCCGAGGTTGTCCCATGTGCCGCTGTTAGGATTGTAGCGTGCCACATTGTTTGCAAATACAGCACCACTGCCTGTGCCTGCTTGGCTGAAAATGCCTCCCACATACACATCATTTCCAGACACCGCAAGGGCATTAACCTGACCACCAAATCCACCAAAACTCACCCCGCCGCCGAGGTTGTCCCATGTGCCGCTGTTAGGATTGTAGCGTGCGACATTGTTTGCAAATACAGCACCACTGCCTGTGCCTGCTTGGCTGAAAAAGCCCCCCACATACACATCATTTCCAGACACCGCAAGGGCATAAACCACAACGAATCCACCACCACTGCTGGTTACCCCGCCGCCGAGGTTGTCCCATGTGCCGCTGTTAGGATTGTAGCGTGCGACATTACTTACATTTATGTTCACACCACCTACCGCACTGAAACGGCCACCAACATAGACATTCCCATTCCCATCAATGGCAAGTGCATACACATCTCCAGCAACGCCGGGAAAGGGTAAGCCAAACTGCGTATCCCATGTACCAATTACTGCACTCTGAAGCTGTGGCAGGAAAATCGGCTCACCATTTTTACCGATGCGCATTGTGTAGCCTTCTACCTTAAACGACCCCTGCACCCCTTGCTTCAAGGTGCCATCAGGGTTCAACACTTCTCTAAGTGAGCGTTGCTCGAAAACAGGTTGCGCATAGCCTATTCCGACAACACTCACTATCAGCGCAGTCATCAAAGCAATAAAGATGTTTTTCATGTATCTCCCCTCCATTTAGTTGATGTTGTGAGTTGTTGATGTAAGAAATGTTTGATGATGCGTAGGGTAGGTTCTGCACGGCGGTGCAAAAGACGAGCACTGTGTGCGGATAGCCCATGTACTATTGCGTGTCGGGTTGCACTGCGATGCAGAGATTACCCGTGCGCACTGCGGGGAAGATAGTGAGGGGGATACAAAATACAAAGTGACGTAGCTCACCTGTCGCAGAGCGATGAGAGGGTGAGGATGGCAAACCTCACCCTCTGGTCCCTCTCCTTCGCAGGGATGGCAACCTCACCCTGTCGTCCCTCTCCTTCACAAGGAGAGGGATGTCTGCGCTAGCAGACAGGGTGAGGTCAATCCAGTATGGATGCTTC
>Ga0209750_1000980_pt1 | contig 11903 bp, 10 predicted proteins | sample YNPBryulayer2012_FD_185813 | JGI IMG/M metagenome (GOLD analysis project Ga0209750, IMG submission 185813) | Anoxygenic and chlorotrophic microbial mat microbial communities from Yellowstone National Park, USA - YNP Bryant MS upper layer 2012... ...
GACCCGGATGCCACCGGACAGCCGCGCGCGGGGCCATCACCCACGGCGTACGCTCCGGCAGCAGCAGCCGCGCCGTGACGAACATCCCCGGACGCAACCGCTGCTCCCCATTCGACACGATGACCTCCACGCGCAGACGGCGCGCATCAGCTTCCACCAGCGGGCGAATCGTCGTGACCTCGCCACGAATGACCCAGTCGGGATAGGCGTCGGTTGTGGCCTCGACCGCCTGCCCGCGCCGGACCCGCCCGGCTTCCCCGGCTGGTACCTGAAGCTCCAGCTTCAACCGTTCCAGTACCACCAACTCCATCAGGGGCTTCTCCGGCGTGACATACTCGCCCACATTGGCAAACCGCTCGGCCACATACCCGGCAAAAGGTGCCCGTACGGTTGTGTCTTCCACGGCTTTCTGCGCCAGTGCCACGGCCGCCCGCGCCTCGGCAATGCGCGCCTGTGCTGCCCATAACCCGGCATACTCGGCCCGCAACCCGTCCAGGATGGCCGCGTAGCGGCGGCGCGCAGCCTGAACCTGTGCCTGCGCGGCTTCCAGCCGGGTGCGGGCCTCATCGAGCACCGCACGGGTGATGTTGTCATTGCGGGCCAGCCGCTCGTAACGTTCCAAGGTTGCCCCGGCCAGCCGCGCCTCGGCTTCCGCTGCGGTCAATGCCGCCTGGGCTGCCTCGGCCTCCGGCGTCTGACGTGGGTCAAACACCTCGCCGGTGAGTCCCAGCCGGGCCCGAAGCTGGGCTTCGGCCGCCTCAGCCTGCGCCAGGGCCGCCTCGGCCTGTGCCAGCCGCTGCCATGCTTCGCGGCCATCGAGTCGCGCCAGCGTCTACCCTTCACCTACTAGAGCGCCCACATCAACCGGGATGTCCACCCACCCTCCCCATTGCCACCGAAGCCACTGCACTGCCGCCCGCCGCCACGGAACGACGTTCCCGGTCGCCAGAATGGACTGTGGGCGCGAATTTTACCTACGACGCACCACCATCACAGGCGTCGGCGCCTCCGTTGCGGCCGATGCCTGGTTTTGGGGCCAGACGCTGACACCCAACCCCTAGAACCGGCGCCACCAGACACAGCCCACCCAGCCGCCGTGCCACGGCTATGGCACTGGCGCATCGGAAACCGCTCCCCTTCCCTGCGCCCTTATGGTCACGTACCTGTCAGTTCCGCACCGGCGCGGCCGGGCGCTGCAATCCAGGCAAGGAATCAGGTCGCATACCTGCTGCCGTTGGCGGCCGACGGGCGGCGCTAGGCCGAAACCTTCGGCAAAGTAGATGCCGTCGGCTGCAAATCGGACGGCCGTAGCCGTTACTTCATCCACACCATCCGACATCAACAGCCGATGCCAGCGGTCATAGGCCGCTTGAATCACTCCCAGCAGTTCAGGGTTGACGGCCAGTGCCGCTAGGAAACTCACCAGGTCGCCCTGCCCCAGGCCTAAGGTCAACGACTTGTTCGGATCAACTTCGGCAAATGAAGCCCGCACACACATCCGCAACCAGTGCCCCGGCTTTTCCGGCTCGGGATCACGGGCATATTCCCGCGCCATGGCGCGATTCCATTCGGCAATGAACGTCTCCACCAGCGCCCGAACAAGCGCTTCTTAGTTGGAAAGTGGTACAGTAGTTCTCCCTTGTTGACTCCGGCCGCGTGAGCAACAGCATCAAGGGTCAACCGGGGCAACCCCTCCTTGGCAACGCCCCACACTGTTGCGCGAAGCAGTTCGTCACGGGTCACCTAGGCCGGTGTGGCAGATTTAGCTTGGGAACGACCATGGCACGCACTGTACCATCCAGACGGTACAGTGCTAATCACGATAACTCGCCGGCACGCCCCTCTGACCAGTGAGGTTGCGGCTATGAACCCTCCCTTTGCTTTTACCGGAAACGCGGCGTCGAAGTCGGTGTAATCCGTGCCAGCGCCAGCTCGGCCGTCTCCCGGACGCTGAAATGCTCGTCCTCAATGGCCGCCCGCTCCAGCGTCGGACGCACATCTGTTTCGCCAATCCCTACCAGCAATCCCAAACCCCGTGCCGCCGCCGCCCGTACACGCCATTCCTTGTCGTGTGTGGCTTCAATCAGCGGCACGACAACCTTCGGATGGCGCATTGCTGCCAAAGCATGAACATAGCGCCAACGCATCGGTAGCGCCGTGTTTTTGAGATTAGCCAACAGCATATCGAAGGACTGCATCTCAACCCGTACGGTTGGGACAGCCGGGGTTGCTTCTGGGGGCGGCAGAGAACGAATCATTCGCTCACGAGCAATAGTGAAGTTTTTCAGACCATGCCGAGCAGCAGCCCGTACCAGTGCATTCTCGTCCCGGACCGCCAACCGCTCAAGCACACGCTGCGCCTGCTGGTACGGCTCAAGGCGTCGCATCTCCATCGTGCTCAGCATGGCAACGGCCTGAAAACGCAAGTTAGGGTGCTCTTCCTCTGTTGAAGCCACCAGATTTTCAACCAAACGGGCTTCTTCATCCGGGATATAACCAAAGCTGGCCAGCGCCAGCATGGCCTCGACCCGGATGCCTACCTCCTTTGCCTTGCGCATTTCAATCAGTAGCGGCGAAACGGCACGTTCATCCACAACCCGAGGCGCACTGTCACAGAGCCGCAGGTGTGCGCGCCAGACTTCCCGGTTGCGTGCAGCAAGCAAGGTTTCTAACACCTCTTCACGCCCCAGCCGAACCATTTCTGAGGCCGTCCAGGCGCGAATCGTCCAGTCTTCATCATCGAGCAGGCGGATGATCTCCGGCAGCGCTGCAAAGTCCTTCAAGCTCACTAGCGCCGAAACCGTCAGTCCACGCACTTCGGTTGAGTCATCATACAGCCGCTCTCGTAGCGGCTCATTGGCCCGAGGGTCGTCAAGTTTGCCTAGCGCATCCACGACTACAGCCCGGACCTCTGGCTCAGGGTCTGATAGATGCCGAAGCAAAGCATCTACTGCTTCTTTTGCCTCTACGCCGGTCCGTTCGGCCAGCTCACTTGCAGCGCGTACCCGGCGCGTCGGCTGAGCATGCTCTAAGTTCTTCAGAATCTCCCGCAGAGGACGCCGGCGTGGCTGCGCTGCCCGCCGGTAAAGCCACCGTATGGTCAGCACAATTGCCGCCGCCGTACAAAATGAAGCAAACAGGGCCCAGAGGACGGGGATACCTTTCATGTGATGTGCCTTCTCTTGCCAGCCAATGATGCCAGAGTAACCTGCTCGTGGTCGTGAAGGTAGCTCTAATCTACGATAAAATTGCCTCGATGCACAGAGGCGGCGGAATGCCGGATTTTCTGCCCTCAACTGAAAGTCCGCTTCGGCCTTTTCTTACGCATGCTTGGCAACGGCAACTCAAACCGCCTCGCCACGCTTGAAGCACCCAACGGTAGCACGTCAGCCTATGCGTTTTACTGCTGCCTGTCGTCAATTCCGCCACAGGGTTTCTCCAGCCTTTAGTGCCGTTCTGGTTGCTTTGGTAGGTTTGGTCACACCGGTGGATTTGACGAGCTTCGGCCAGGAACTCAGTACCCGGGTCGGCACTACGCAACCCGTGCGGGTTGTGCGGCTCACCCCAAGGCGCGCAGCCACCGCCCTGCGGCTTTCAGAAGAAGATCGTGCCTGGAATACCATCCGCAACAGCAGCGATCCAGAAGCTTTCAGGGCCTTCTTGGCCAAGTATGGCGCCAACAGCAAGTACGGACGCCTGGCCGAACAACTGGCTGAAAACGCTGAAATCGAGCGCTTGCGCAGTCGGGACAAAGGCAACACAGATGCTGCGCTCATCACACGCGAACTAGCTTTTGATGAGTTTCAGACGGTGGACCTTACCCCCGAAGGCAACATCATCAACCCGCGCATTCTCAAGTCGGAAGTCGTCGCTATCGAACTCGACCGGGAGAAAGGGATTGTCCTAGAACTGGTTCGCATTCCCGGTGGGGAGTTTCGCATGGGATCGCCGGAGTCCGAAGCCGGACGCCTGCCCAACGAAAAACTCCACGAGGTAGCCGTACCGGAGTTCTACTTGGGACGCTATGAAGTCACCCGCCGGCAGTGGGCCTTTGTGGCGGAGCTGCCCAAGGTCAGGGATGACCTGCCGCCGAATCCCTCCCAGCCGGAAGCGCCGCGTGGACGGCGCTCGCCCCGCACGCCCCGGGACAATGTCAATACGGACTCACTTCCGGTGGAAAACGTCACTTGGTCGCAAGCTGTGGAGTTCTGCCGCCGACTCCAGGCCGTCACCGGCAAGCGGTTCCGGCTGCCGACCGAAGCGGAATGGGAATATGCCTGCCGGGCCGGCTCGACAAAGCCCTTTGCGTTCGGCGACACCCTTACGACGCGCGTCGCCAACATCAATGGCGAAGTGCCCTACGGCGCGGCCAAAGTGACGCCGACGGCCGGACGCCTGCTGCCTGTCGGCTCGCTGGGCATTGCCAACGCTTTCGGACTGTTTGACATGCACGGCAACGTTTGGGAATGGTGCCAGGATGCCTTCATTGAGGATTACGACAATGCACCAACGGATGGCAGCGCTTACGATGTCGTCAACCCAATCTATCGCGTGCGGCGCGGCGGCGCAGCTATGTACAAAGCCGAGCTATCCCGCTGCGCTATGCGTGGGCGGGCAGAACCCGAACGCACCGGCCCTTGTCCAGTGTGCACTGGTAGCACGGGACTGCGGGTTGCCATCTCAGCAGAAGACCTGAAACTAACCGATGATGACGCAGAATGATGCAGTAATGACGCTCGAGCCTAACTTTTCGTCGCCGGACCAAGCTGACAATGCCCATCTACTTGGGCCGACTCTAGCTATTTCCCGGCCGTTCTGTGGGGAAGTTAAGTGCATGCTCTAGGGCACTTTGTTGCGTTGTGCCAAACGGTAATCGCGGCGAAGGCAAAAACGGGCAACTCGATTAGCATTCGCACGACTAGGATGGCGACGTAAATTGCGTACTCAATTTCCATCTGGCAAAAGTGACGGTCGTTTGCTGCCCGCGCGTTGGGCTTGACAACCACTTCCAGTATCATGCTTGAACTTCAAGAAAGCTAAGGCTGGCAACAGGATACTCCTGTCAACCAAACGCCACTTACTCTGGACAACACAGGTCAAGCACGCCCCATGCCTATTTTAGAGTTCCCACCGGTCGAGGAAGCCGATGAACACGGATTACTGGCAGTGGGTGGCGACCTCCATGTGTCTTCCCTACTGCTGGCTTACAGCAACGGGATTTTTCCGTGGCCACACGAAGGCTACCCCATGCTTTGGTTTGCACCGGCAGAACGGGCGATCCTAGATTTTGACGACTTTCACATTCCGTCCCGCCTGGCACGTTACCTGAAAAAGGTCAACTATACCTTCCACATCAACACCGACTTTGCGGCAGTTATCCACGCCTGCCGTACCAGTGTGCGTAAACGCCAGCAAGGGACATGGATTACCCCGGAAATTGAAGCTGCCTACATTGAGCTTCACGAAGCCGGATATGCCCACAGTTTTGAGGCGCGCACCCCAGACGGGGAGCTCGTCGGCGGTATGTATGGCGTTATGATTGGACGCGCCTTTTCTGGCGAAAGCATGTTTTTTCGGGCACCCCATGCGTCGAAGTTCGTCATTGTGCAAACAGTTGCTTACTTCCGCCAACATGGAATGACCTGGTTTGACATCGAGGTGATGACGCCCCACATGGCGATGTTCGGCGCAAAGGAAATCCCACGGGCAGTTTTCATGCAACGGCTCAAGCAGGCGATTGCCGAACCACCTATTCCGTTGCCGCCGCCTAAGCGGCGACGTCTTCCCCGTTCGGCACTATTTTCCTGAGCCACTAACAGCGATAGCTCTTCTACCCTGACGATGGGCTTCATCGTCTTTGACCTCAACGGCAAGGCATTGATGGCTCAGAAAGACACCATCACGTTGAACATCCTGCCGGAGCGGCTGGCGCTGTTGCCTGCGACCCAGGACCACATCCTGGCGCAAGAAAACGGCAAAGAACGATTACTCCAGGCCGTACGCGCGCTATCGAAGGCTTTTGCGCTGGCCGTGCCTCACGAGGAAGCGCTGCGCATCCGCGACGACGTGGCGTTTTTCCAAGCGGTGGCGGCGACGCTGGCCAAGCGCGCGCCGGGTGCGCCGCGCACAGAGGAGGAGTTGGACCACGCCAACCGGCAGATCATCTCGCAAGCCATAACCCCTGGAGGAGTCGTGGACATCTTCGCTGCCGCTGGATTGAAGAAGCTGGATATTTCGATCCTCTCGGACGAGTTCCTGGCCGAAGTCCGTGGGATACCGCAGCGCAACCTGGCGGTGGAACTTCTGCGCAAGCTCCTAGAAGGCGAGATCAAGACCCGCCGGCGCAAGAACCTGGTGCAGGCGCGGTCGTTTGCTGAGATGCTCGAACAGACAATTCGCCGTTACCAGAACCGCGCTATCGAAGCCGCGCAGGTGATCGAGGAGTTGATCAGACTGGCCTGCGACATGCGCGAAGCGAACGCCCGCGGCGATAAGTTAGGGCTCACCGAAGAAGAACTGGCCTTCTACGACGCCTTGGAGACCAACGACAGCGCGGTCAAGGTGCTCGGCGAGCCGACGCTGCGGCAAATTGCCCAGGAACTGGTCCGCACCGTCCGCGCCAAAGTGACGATTGACTGGACGCTGCGGGAGAACGTGCGGGCGCAGTTGCGCGTGCTGGTCAAACGTATCCTTCGCAAACACGGCTACCCCCCAGACAAGCAGGAGAAAGCGACACAGACGGTGCTGGAGCAGGCGGAGGTGCTTTCGGCAGAATGGGCGGTGGCATAATTTCGGAGAAGGTCGAGAGCTGGACGTTCATTCCAGCATTGCTCTTTTCTCTGTAAACCTTCTTGTGAAAGAATATTCGCGATGCGCTACTCAGTCACTCCGCATCCCATCGAAACCCTATTGACCTGGGTGAAATCCGGCGAGATCGCCATACCCGAAATCCAACGGCCCTTCGTCTGGGATGCCACCAAGGTGCGCAACCTGCTCGATTCCCTTTACCGTGGGTATCCCGTCGGCTACTTGATCACTTGGCGCAACCCCACGGTCAAGCTCAAGGATGGTACGTTATCCGCCGGCAAGCGCATTCTGATTGATGGCCAGCAACGGATCACGGCGCTGATGGCAGCCCTCCTGGGCAGGAAGATCATCACCAAGGACTACGATACCGTCCGCATCCGGATTGCCTTCCACCCGCAAGAAGAGCGCTTCGAGGTCAGCAACCCCGCCATCGCGAAAGATCCTGCCTGGTTGGAGGATGTCGCCGAGCTGTTCTCGCCCTCCGCGAGCGTTTTCCAGATCGTGACAGATTATTGCCAACGGAACGCGGGTACCTCACAAGATGCCGTGTTCGCCACCCTCGAGCGACTGCGGAAGATCATTCACAACCACGTCGGCGTGATCGAGCTGGCTGACGACTTGGACATCGAGACGGTCACTGAGATTTTCATCCGTGTGAACTCGGCGGGTGTGGAGCTTTCCCAAGCCGACTTTGCCATGTCCAAGATCGCGGTGAACGAAAAATACGGGGGCAACCTCCTGCGCAAAGCGATTGACTATTTCTGCCACCTCGCAGTCGCTCCCGAATTCGCCTCGAAGATCGAAAATGGTGATCCGGATTTCGCACGATCCGAGTTCTGGCCGGCCATGCGCTGGCTCAAGGACGTCAACGACGACCTCTACGACCCCACCTATACCGACATGCTGCGCGTGGCGTTCACCTACGAGTTTGGCCGCGGCAAGCTGCAGGACCTGGTGGCGCTGCTTTCGGGGCGCAATTTCGAGACCAAGCAGTATGAAGAATCAATTGCTGAGGAGTCCTTCGCTAAACTCAAGTCGGGCATTCTGGCCTTCATGAACAAAACCCATTTCGATCGCCTGACCATGATCCTGCGGTCGGCCGGCTTTGCCACCAGTGACCTGATCATCTCCCGCAACGCGGTCAATTTCGCCTACATTGTCTACCTGCGCAGCCGGCGCGAGGGGCTACCACCTGACGAAATCGAGTGTTTGGTGCGTCGCTGGTATGCGATGTCCATCCTCACCGGGCGCTATACCGGCAGTACCGAGTCGGCCTTTGACCTCGACATCCGCCAGATCGAGGCGCAAGGACTGCGAAGCTATGCCGACGCCGTCATCGCGACCGAACTACCGGACAGCTTTTGGACGGGAATGTTGCCTCAGCTCATGGAGACCTCTTCGGCTCAGTCCCCGTACTTCATCGCCTATCTGGCCGCGCAAGCGCGTCTTGGCGACAAGGGTTTCCTCTCCAAGGACATCACCGTCCGCGATCTTTTGCTCAACCGGGGTGACAAGCACCACATTTTCCCGCGGCGATACCTTCAGCAGCAGGGCTTGAGCCGTGGCCAGTACAACCAGATCGCCAACTTCGTCATGGCGCAAAGTGAAATCAATATCGCTATTGGCGACAAGCCACCGGAAGTCTACTTCAAGGAGATCGCCGAGCAGGTGAACGGCGGCCCGAAGCGCTACGGCGGCATCACCGACCCGGAGGTTCTGCGGCAGAACTTCGAGGAGAACTGCCTGCCAGAGAGTCTGCTCAACGGCCAGGTGCCGGACTATGAAACGTTCCTTGCCGAGCGACGCCGGCTCATGGCCCTTCGCATCAAACGGTGGTTCGAGGTGCTCTAATGACCGAGGAACTCAAGCCGTACCCCGCCTACAAAGACTCCGGCGTCCCGTGGCTCGGCCAGGTACCGGAGCATTGGAAACTCAAGCCGCTCAAACGGTTGGTACGGTAAAATGCGAGTGTCCTGCCAGACACTACTCCTGCTGACTATGAATTCCGGTACATTGACATAAGTATGGTAGGCACAGGTTTTCTAACCAGAGAGCCACAATGACTGCGATTTGGTAACGCCCCCTCCCGCGCCAGACGAGTTCTTCATCTGGGAGATACCATTATCTCAACCGTGCGAACTTACCTGAAGGCGGTCTATATGTGGACAGAGACGCAGAGGCTCTAGTGTGCTCGACGGGCTTTGCTGTTTTGACGCCAGGACCCAGCACACAGCCGAAATACGTGAGCTACTTGGTGCAGTGCAATACTTTCACTGATCGTGTAACTGCCGAATCGGTTGGCACGGCTTACCCGGCAATTGCCGAGAGGCGACTTGGGTCATTCTATGTCCCTGTTCCACCCCTACCCGAACAAACCGCCATCGTCGAATACCTCGACACTAAGACGGCCAAGCTCGACGCCGCCATCGCAGCGGCACGCTGCGAAATCGAGCTTCTGCGCGAATACCGCAAGCGGCTCATCGCCGACGTGGTCACCGGCAAGGTGCATGTGCGCGAGGTCGCGGCATAGTTGCCGGAGGAGCCGCCCGACCAGGAGGCTGGACCCGAGGAAGAAGAGCCTGTTGCCGAAGAGCTCGCAACCGCAGATTCGCAAGAAGAGTCCAATGGCGAAGAGTAAATCAACATCGAATCATCAGGTGATCCGAGAACCGCTGGCTGCCCGGGGCGGCGAGATTGTGCTCTATCAGGCGCCCGACGGCTCGGTCAAGCTGGACGTCCGACTGGAAAGGGGTTCCATTTGGCTCAGCCTGAACCAGATGGCCCTTCTCTTCATGCTCCTGAGGTAAAAAAAGTGTCTATTTGCAGCAAGCCCCAAATTGCAATGATCTTCGTTGAGTCTGTACAAAACAAATAGAGCGAAGCGATGGCCAAAAAATCCTCCCAAAGATCACCGTTCCAGTCTATCTTTGACAGCTACCTCAATGCACTCTTTGAGCTCGCCCGGCGCGGCGACGCCCGCGAGGAGAGCCATTATCCCGCGCTGGAAGACCTGCTGAAAGACCTCGCCCAGGCGCAGGGACGCGCCATCCAGGTTACCGTGCTGCCCAAGCCGACCGAAGCCGGCAACCCCGATTTCCGCGTTTGGGATGGTTCGTATCAGGTCATCGGCTATATCGAGGCCAAGGCCCCTGGGGCGAACCTCGAACAGGTGAAGACCTCCGAGCAGCTCCAGCGTTACCTGGGCACCTTCCCCAACGTCATCCTGACCGATTTCTACGGATTCCGCCTCTACCGCAACGGCGTGTTGCTGGAGAGCGCCCTGCTCGCCCGCCCGTTCATCGCCCAGACCCTGAAAACGAAACCGCCTACCGAGCAGGTGGAGGCGCTGGCGCGTCTCTTCGAGACCTTTTTCTCGTTCGCCCTGCCACCCTCCTTCACTGCCGAAGACCTGGCCCGCCAACTGGCGCGGCGCACGCGCTTCATGCGCGATGAAGTCATCCGCCCGGAATTGAAGCAGCAGGTCAGCGTCCAGCAAGGTCCGTTGTACGGCTTCTATGATGCATTCCGGAAGTACCTCATCGCCAGCCTGACCGAAGATCAGTTCGCCGATCTCTATGCCCAGACCATCACCTACGGCTTCTTCGCTGCCCGCACCCGCGCCCAGGGACAGTTCAACCGTCTGGCAGCCTATGCGCTCATCCCGGCTACCATTGGCATCCTGCGCGATGTCTTTCAATTTATCTCGCTCGGCCAGCCCTCGCCGCAAATGGGAGCTATCGTGGACGACATTGCCGCTGTGCTGAACGCTGCCGATGTTCAGGCCATCCTGAAGCAGTACTATCAGCAGGGCAAGGGCGATGACCCCATCCTGCATTTCTATGAGACCTTCCTGGCCGAGTACGACCCCGAAACCCGCGAGCGGCGCGGTGTTTATTACACCCCGCAGCCGGTGGTGCGTTACATCGTCCGCGCCGTGCACAACCTGTTGAAGACACGCTTCTCCATGCGCGACGGCCTTGCCGATGAGCGCGTCACCCTGCTTGACCCGGCCGCCGGCACGCTCACCTTCCCCGCCGAGGCCATCCAGCTGGCGTTTCAGGCGTTCACAGGCGAATACGGCGCAGGCGCAAAGCAAAACTTCCTGCGCAACCATATCCTGCCGCACTTCTACGCCTTCGAGTTGCTCATGGCGCCCTACGCCATCGGCCACATGAAAATCAGCTTCCTGCTGGAGTCGCTGGGCGTCCCACTGAAAGATGAGGAGCGCTTCCAGTTCTACCTGACCAATGCCCTGGAGATGGAAGACCTGCAGCAGATTGCCATTCCCGGCCTGGCGTCGCTTTCGCAGGAGAGTCATCAGGCTGCCCAGGTCAAGAAGAACAAGCCGATTCTGGTTATCCTGGGTAATCCGCCCTACTCGGGCATCTCGGCCAACCAGAGCAAGTGGACCGAGAAACTGCTCAAGACCGACCTCGACGGGGCGCAGAGTTACTACACGGTGGATGGCCAGCCGCTCGGCGAGAAAAATCCCAAATGGCTGCAGGATGATTATGTCAAGTTCCTGCGCTTCGCCCAGTGGAAGATTCACAATGCCGGCCGCGGCATCGTAGCGATGATCACCAATCACGGCTACTTGGACAATCCCACCTTTCGCGGCATGCGCCAGAGCCTGCTCAAGACCTTCGACGAAATCTACATCCTCGACCTGCACGGGAACAGCCTGAAGCGCGAGACCGCCCCCGGCGGTGGCGCGGACGAAAACGTCTTTGACATCCGCCAGGGTGTGGCGATTGGGATATTCGTCAGGCACAACAACCCGCAAAAGCGCGGGGTCTACCATGCCGATCTCTACGGCCTGCGCCAGGCCAAGTACGACTGGCTGAACAGCCGCACACTGAAGACAGCCGGTTATCAGATCATCACTCCCGAATCGCCCTCCTACTTCTTCACCCCGCGCCAGACGCAAAACCTGCAAGCCTACCAGTCCTGGCCCTCCGTGACCGAGATTTTCCCCGTCAACAGCGTCGGCATCGTCACCGCGCGGGATAACCTGACCATCCGCTGGACGCCCGATGAGATGTGGACAACGGTTCTGACGTTCAGCCAGTTGAGCGAAGAGCTGGCGCGCACAGCCT
>Ga0209750_1000995_pt1 | contig 11790 bp, 8 predicted proteins | sample YNPBryulayer2012_FD_185813 | JGI IMG/M metagenome (GOLD analysis project Ga0209750, IMG submission 185813) | Anoxygenic and chlorotrophic microbial mat microbial communities from Yellowstone National Park, USA - YNP Bryant MS upper layer 2012... ...
AACACGAATCTGTCGCGCTTGAGCCAGTCATCGACGATGTCGAACCATCCTCGCTCCTGACGCACGCGCCCTACCGCTATGGTCATAGGACGATATCTCCAGAACAATGACGACGAATAAAGTGCAATACAGCAGCGCCCACAACAGTTCTGAGCAGCACTGTCCTTCCATCTTACGAAAAATCAATAAGTTGCAACATAACCTCAAGATGAGGCGCTGCATCAGCTCATCCGGCGCAGGGATCCCTTGTGTTTTAGGATGGGAAGGGTTTTGGCTGAGGGCAACTGAGCCGGGATCCGTTCGCGGCGGCGGAGCGGAGCCCACAACACCAGGGAGGGCAGCGTGGTTCAAGCCAGGATTTTGTTCGCAGCGGCAGAGGCAGCACCTCTGGCCAAGGTGGGGGGCATGGCGGATGTGGTGGGATCCCTGCCTGTCGTTTTGCGCAAGCTGGGTCAGGATGTCCGCATCATCATGCCTCTGTATGGCTTTCTCTGGGACAAGTTCGGCCAGGAACCGGGGCAATACCCCCGCTCGAAAGATCCCATCTGGTCTAAACAGGTCATGGGTCAGGTGGCCGATATTTACGAAAGCGTTTTGCCCGGCACCGATGTGCCCCTCTACTTGGTCAGCCACTACTGCTTTGCTCCCCACCGCATCTACTACGGCGAGGACGAGTTCTGGCGCTTCACCTTTTTTGCCAACGCCGTAGCCGAATTTGCCTGGACTTACTACCCCTGGAAACCCAACATCATCCACTGCCACGATTGGCACACCGGCATGATCCCGGCCTGGATGCACCAAGCTCCCGATATTGGCACGGTGTTCACCATCCACAACCTGGCCTACCAAGGGCCCTGGCGCTGGCAACTGGAGCGCATGACCTGGCTGCCCTGGTATTTTTCTGCCCACAACACCATGGCTGCCGGGATCCTCTACGCCGACCAAGTGAACACCGTCTCGCCCACCTATGCGATGGAAATTCGCACCCCTCTGCATGGGGAAGGACTGCAGGACTTGTTGGCCTGGAAAGGGGAACGGTTGCGCGGAATTTTGAATGGGATCGACATCGATAGGTTTGATCCCCGCACCGACCCAGACCTAGAGGCCAATTTCAGCATCGATGATCTCAGCGGGCGGGCGACCAACAAAGCCACGCTACAGGCCAAGTTGGGCTTGACCGTTAACCCAGATACCTTCCTGATGGGCATGGTGGCCCGTTTGGTGGAGCAAAAAGGGATCGACTTGCTCATCCAAGCCTTGGATCGCTTTTTGGCCTACAGCGACGCGCAATTCGTTTTGCTGGGAGGCAGCGGCGAAGCCTACTACGAAGGGCGGATCCGGGAGATGGCCGAGCGGCACCCGGGCAAAATGGCCTACCAAAAAGGCTACCAACCCAAGCTGGCCCAGTTGATCTACGGGGGGGCAGATGCGTTTTTGATGCCCAGCCGCTTTGAGCCCTGCGGCATCAGCCAGATGATCGCCATGCGCTATGGGTGTGTGCCCATTGTCCGCCGCACGGGAGGGCTGGTGGATACCGTCAGCCACCACATCCCCAGCAAGGGGATCGGCACCGGCTACTGCTTTGACCGCTACGAAGCCCTGGACTTCTACACCTGTCTGGCGCGGGCTTGGGAAGCCTTCCAGCACAAAGAAACTTGGCAAGCGCTGCAGAAGCGGGGCATGGCCAGCGATTTCAGTTGGCACCGCTCAGCGCTGGAATACCTGCGCATGTATGAGCTGATTCTCAACCTACCGCTGCTGCCGGAAAAGCCTCCAGAGCCACCCAACTCGCCCAGCTCCTCTCCGCCCAAGCTCAAGAAGCCCATCTCCTCCCAGCCTCGCTCCAAAGGGATCCCTGAGCTGCAGCAAAGACCCGAGGAGTAGGGTAGAGTGGAACGGGTCAAAAAAGGTTTTGGGGGTTACCCGCACATGATTGGACGACGTCCCGCTGTTGCTTCCCAAGGCTGTCGCCAGGACGCCATCGCACAGGGGCTCAGCCTTCTGCGCCGTTCTTGGGCGCGGTTGGTTTTCGGCGTATTACTCGGCCTCATCTTGGGCGTGGGCTCCACCTTCTGGGCCACCGCTCAGCAGCTCCCTGCCGGACAGCAGCTTATTCCCAATCCGCAGCAGTTTCGCGCCCTAGAGCAACCCAGCAGCGCCCTCAGCGCGTTGCGAGCCGAACAACTGGCCGCCGAAGCCGATGCCGCCATCCAAGCGCAAAACTACGACCAGGCTGTCGAGCTGCTGCAACAGGTGTTCAACGCCTACAACCAGCGCTCCAACTACCACCAAGATCTCTCCCGCGCCTTCGCCGGGATCCAAAACCGCATCTCCGAAGAACAGCGGGAGCTGGCCCGTGTTGCCGCCCAAGCCCGGGATCAAGCCGCCTACGATTTGGCCGTGGTCTATCGCGCCGCCGGGCGACCGGAAGAGGCTGTGGGCTGGCTGATCCAGGTCATCAACAGCCAGGGCCCAACCCGCGAGCTGGGCACCCAAGCCTATCAGCAGCTCTTGGAAATCGGCTTTGTCAGCACTCCCTTCCCCAGTTAGAGCTGCTCTTCCAGATTGCGATAGAAAGCCAGCGCCGTTTGCCCATAGGTTCGTTGGTCAAAGCGCAGCAGGGATCCCACCTGGTCTGGTAGCTTCTGGCCGCTGCGATGCTCGACGATCAAGGTTCCGCCTGGCTTGAGCAAGGGCGGGATCAGGGGCAGGAGCGGGGCGTACAGACCGGCCTCGTAGGGAGGAGCAAAGTACACGTAATCAAATGGCTCCAAGTTCAGGCCGCGGCTGAGCAGCTTGCGGGCATCTCCCTGAATGACCTGGAAAGATTGCCCCAGCTGCGCCACCTTGGCCCAGTTGGCTCGGATGATGCGGCAGGCAGGGGCGGCAATCTCGATCCCGGCCACAAAAGCGGCCCCCTGACACAGAGCTTCTGCTCCCACCGTACCGGCCCCACAGCACAGATCCAGCCAGCGACAGCCTTCCACCTGCCCTTGCAAGATGTTGAACAAGGCCTGCCTCACCCGGCCAGGGGTGGGTCGAGTGCCCAAGCCAGCGGGAGTTTGCAGCGCTCGTTTGCCGCTGATGCGCAGGCTCATGGGATCCCTTCAGGGGCTAGGCGTGGCCGGCAACTGGCCGGTCAACCCACTGCGCTGGGCGGCGCGATCCCGCTCCATCTGGATTTGCTCCACCAAAGGTTGGGGCAGTTGGGCGGAAGCTTGCAGGGCCTGATCGAAAAGGGGGACGGCCTCTCGGTCTTGCCCTTTGGAAACCAGAATTTGCGCCTTGAGGTAGTAAAGCTCGGGGTTGCTGCAAGAAGCAGCAATGGCTCGATCCACCGCCTCCAGCGCCTCGTCAAAGCGCTGCATATCCCGGTAGGCCAGAGCTTGGCCGCGGTAGGACAGATAGTCAGGAGCTGCCATCCGAAACTGATTTAGAGCCTTCTCCCGGTAGGTCAGCAGCAAATCCATGTAGCCGTTGAGCAGATTCAGCTCCGGATCGCTGCTGTCCACTGCTTGGGCGGCCCGGATGGAGGCAAACAATTGATTGAGGGTGGGCAGAGCCTTGGGCAAACCGATGACCACCCCATCTCGCACCACAATGTTGGCTGCCTCTAGCCCGTAGCCCACACCCTCGTAAAGGTTGCCCCGCAAGGGATCCGTCTTTTTCAACTCGGCGGCCACCTGTCGGGTTTGAGTGGCCAACTGGGCAAATGCTTCCAGATCTCCTTCCTGATAGGCCAGCGCCGCCAACAGGGCATAGACCATCGGCTCTTCGGGGGAGGCCTTCTTGGCCATTTCCAGTTTTTCCCGGCTCTGGCTGTAGCGGCCTGCACAGAAGAACTCTTCAAAAGCTGCCGCCACCTCCGGCCTGATGGGGCGGGCATTGTCCCCGCTGCGGAAGGGATCCTGCGCCCAAACGGGCAGAGCGGATCCCCACACCCAACAAATCACCCCCAGCAGTTTGCCCAGCCTGCTCATTTTGCCGATACTCATCCCCAGTGCCTCAACTCCCACCCCCATCTAACCCTCTCTTCAGCGCAGCAGTTGGGCAATCGAAGCAATAGCGGCATCTTGAACCAACTCATTGGGCTCATAGGCCAGAAGATCGTGCAAGGGACCCAAGGCGCGCGGATCCCCAATTTGGCCGAGGGCACGGGCCGCCGCCTCCCGCACCACCGGCTCATCGTCCGCAAGCTTGGTCAGCAAAGCCGGCACCGCCTCCACCACCCGCATTTGCCCCAACCGGTAAATGGTTTGCAGTTGAGCCTCCAGAGGGGTTGCTGCCGCTGGGAAAACAGAGCTGTACATGGAAATGCCCGCAGAACCGTCGGAGGAGTAGCCGCCATAGGCCATCGAGATGGCCGAGAGAGCCTGCAACGCCTCTAGGGCACGAGATCGCTCTGCCCCGCTCATCTGGGGCAATTGAGCCACCAGATCATCAAAAGCTTGCTGCACAGGATCGACAGCCGCAACCTGTTGGGCAATGCGAGTTAATTGGCGATCCGCCTGCACCTGCTGCCAAGACTGAAACGCCGTCAGACCTGCCACTATCAAAGCCGCATCGGCCAGAATGGCCAACAGCGCCATTCCTCCCCAAATCTTGCTGCGACGGCTGAGCCTTTGCATTTGCTTGTCCACATAGACAAAGGCTTGGTGCTGCCGTTCCCAAAAGTCGGGGGCCACCTGCAGAGTTTGGGCGCTCAGATCGGGAGACAGAAGGTTTTCCTCGCGGGCTACCTCCAGGCTCTGTAGCCTCTGATTCAAGCGAGAAAATTGTTTCGTCCAGAGCCAAGTAAACATCAGGTCACGTCCTCTCTCCAAGCCTGCCAATGAGAACCAAGTCCTGCTGACACGACATCATGTGGCCTGTGCTGGCATCTAATCTAGCGTCAGGCAAGGTTGGCCCACTTTCCCTCGCGATCCCAGGGGGGAGCTTATGCGACAGGATAACAAAAGCGTCAGCTCCCCACCACCGGTCTTTACCCTAGAATCGCAGGATGCTTCTCAGTGTAGAGAGGCCGACGAAGGATGCAGAGAGGTTGACCGCGCTTGCGCCCGAGAGAAGCCGCAGTCTTCCCTTCCCTTTTGGGCAGCAAGTCGCCGGACTTGGCGAGCTCGGGATCGAACAAGCTCAAAGGCTATGGGCTACCATGTCGTAAGTTTGGCCAGAGCACTTGAGGGTTTGTGAGCATCCCCATGTCTGACCGATTTTTTGCCAACCCCATCCTCAACTCGCCCTACGACTACCCTTCTCGGCACTGGGAGCTGGACAAAGACGGCCAGCCCACCGGAACAATCATCAGCCAGCGGCGACGGGCAGACTTTGCCACCCCCATCCCCAAACCCAAAAAGCGCGGCAAAGCTGAGCAAAAAAGCCTCGCCCTTTTTGACCCGGAAGAGATCTCGGATGAGCACCAAGAGTATGAGCTAAGTCAGTTCATCAACAGCATCCGCCAGAAGGTGATGGATTGGCGAGCCTTGTCCAACCCAAGAGACTGGCGCGTGACACCCGAAACTTCCCGGCTCCTGCAACACTGGCGCAATCCCGAAAACTTCCCTGGGATCCGTCCTTTTTTCTGCCAAATTGAAGCTGTAGAAACCGCCGTTTGGCTGGCAGAAGTAGCCCCAAAACTGGGCAAAGAGGGGCAGAGCTTTCTTGAACATCTGGCCGATGCCAATGAAGCTGCCAATCCAGGATTACTGCGCATCTGTCTGAAGCTGGCCACCGGTGCAGGCAAAACAACGGTAATGGCTATGCTCATTGCCTGGCAGACTGTCAATGCGGTTCGACATCCCCAAAGCCCATCTTTCACCCGCGGTTTTTTGATCATTGCTCCCGGTATCACCATTCGAGATCGGCTTAGGGTTTTGCAGCCCAACGACCCGGATAACTACTACCGCAACCGGCATTTGGTGCCGCCAGATCTGTGGCCGGACATCGCCAAAGCCAAAATCGTGATCACCAACTACCACGCCTTCAAGCTGCGCGAACGAGACTCCCTCGCTGCCGGCACCCGCAGCCTATTGCAAGGTCGAGGGCCAGAACTGAACACTCTGGAAACCGAAGGACAGATGATCCAGCGGGTCATGCCCGAGCTGATGGGGCTGAAAAACATCCTAGTGATCAATGATGAGGCCCACCACTGCTACCGACAAAGGCCGGATTCTGCAGATGTCGAAAAACTCAAAGGCGAGGACAAGGAAGAAGCCAAGCAGAACAATGAGGCTGCCCGACTTTGGATTTCCGGCATCGAAATGGTCAAGCGTCAGTTGGGCGTGCTGCGGGTGTACGACTTATCTGCGACCCCCTTTTTTCTACAGGGATCCGGCTATCGCGAGGGGACTCTGTTTCCCTGGACGGTGAGCGATTTTTCCCTAATGGATGCGATTGAATGTGGCATTGTCAAGCTCCCGCGGGTGCCTGTTGCCGATAATGTGCCCGGCGCGGAAATGCCCAAACTCCGCAACCTCTGGGAACACATCAGCCAAAAGATGCCCAAAAAAGGTAGGGGCTCGGCTGGCACTTTGGATCCCCTCAGCCTTCCTTCCGAGCTGCAAACTGCCCTCTATGCCCTCTACGGCCACTATGTCAAAACCTATGCCCTCTGGGAACAAGAGGGGATCTCGGTTCCCCCTGTGTTTATTGTGGTTTGCAACAACACGTCCACCTCGAAGTTGGTCTATGACTTTATTGCCGGTTTCCACCGCGAGGATGCCCAGGGCAACACCATCTACCACGCAGGTCGTTTGGAGCTATTCCGCAACTACGACGAACAGGGCAATCGGTTAGCCCGTCCGCGCACCCTCCTGATCGATAGCGAGCAATTGGAATCTGGGGATGCCCTAGACGAGCACTTCCGTACCCTAGCGGCTGATGAAATCGAACGGTTCCGCAGAGAGATCCAACAGCGAGAGGGTGCTGCCGCTGCAGAGAAAATCTCAGACCAAGACCTACTGCGAGAGGTGATGAACACGGTTGGCAAGCCGGGCAAGCTGGGGGAGTCCATCCGCTGTGTGGTGTCGGTTTCCATGCTCACCGAAGGATGGGACTGTAGCACAGTTACCCATATCTTGGGGGTAAGAGCTTTCGGTACTCAACTACTCTGTGAGCAAGTGGTGGGGCGTGCCCTGCGTCGCCAATCCTACGTTCTGAATGAACAAGGACTGCTCAATGTCGAATACGCCGATATTTTAGGCATCCCCTTTGATTTTACCGCCAAGCCGATTGTAGCTCCCCCGGCCAAGCCCTCTCAAAGCATCCAAGTCAAAGCCGTCCGTCCAGATCGGGATCATCTGGAGATCACCTTTCCTCGCGTTGAAGGCTACCGTGTCGAGCTTCCCGACACTCAACTGACTGCCCATTTCACGCCCGATTCCCTGTTGGAATTGACGCCCCAGTTGGTTGGGCCGGCCATCACCCGCAATGAGGGCATTCTTGGCGAAGGAGTGGACTTGAGCCTGGAGCATTTGGAAAAAGTCCGTACGGCCACTATTCTGTATCACCTCACCCAACATCTGTTGTACACCCACTACCGGGATCCCGGCGGTGAACCGAAGCTACATCTATTTGGTCAACTCAAAGCCATTGCCCGTCGCTGGATGCAAGGCTATCTCCGTTGTACCGGGGGCACTTATCCTGCCCAACTCCTCTACCGAGAAATCAGCGACATGGCCTGCGAACGGATCAAGGCTGCCATCACCGAATCTCTGGTGGGCAAACGTCCGATCAAAGCCATTGTGGATCCCTACAACCCAATCGGTTCCACCATTCACGTCAATTTCAGCACTTCCAAAACAACCCGTTGGCGAACTGACCCTCATAAATGTCACATTAACTGGGTCATCTACGATAGCGACTGGGAAGCTGAGTTTTGTCGAGTGGTTGAATCCCATCCCCGCGTTCGCGCCTATGTCAAAAACCAGGGCTTAGGTTTGGAAGTGCCCTATCTACACGGCTCTACCCCGCGCAGATACCTTCCCGATTTCATCGTCCGAATCGACGACAGCGGGCCGGATCCCCTCAACTTGATTGTGGAGATCAAAGGTTTCCGGGGCGAAGATGGAAAAGAAAAAGCTCTGACTATGCGTAACTATTGGATCCCTGGCGTAAATAACCTGGGCAAGTTTGGGCGCTGGGCTTTTGCTGAGTTTACCGAAGTTTTTGAGATTGATACCGAGTTCAAAGCTTTGATTGACCGCCTGATCCATTCTGCCGCTGCCTGAGGAGATGCCATGACCACTGCCCTCACCCCTCATAAAACCTACACTCAGAGGAATACTTTGCCCTGGAAGCTGAATCGGAGCGCACGGATGGGATCCGCCGTGAATTTCGCAATGGGGAAATTATTGAGATAACTGGCGGCACGCCTGAGCACAACATGATTGCGGGAGCGCTCTACTCAACGCTATGGCTTGGTTTACGCAAACAACCCTACAGCCCATTTATTGCTGATCAGCGTCTATGGTCAAGGCACTTTCATCCGCATTCATTTGCATCTACAAGGATCTGTTAGATTGTATTATCATTGCCACAGCTTTCGTCTATTACGCTAAACTTGCCAGTATGGGTAAGCTATTTACTCGATATCCTGAATCGGTAAGCAGCTCAATGCAACCATAACTGCCGACTTAATTCCATCCAGAAAGCCACCGCCATGTCCCGTCGCAGCAACAACAACACCTCTGGCAAGAAGGTCGAAGCCTTTCGACATAGCCAAGACAAGCGCCCTAACATCCCCACTGCCGAACATCAATCGGTGATGGCAGAAGAGGAAAAATCACCCATTCGGGTTGCCTATGAACGTCGCAACCGGGATTTAGACCCCCAACTGGTCTGGCGTGGAAAAGATGAACAGGATTGGTCAGACTTAGTGGTGAGTGCCCCACCCCTCTACATCCAAGAGAAAGTACATCCCAAGGTGATTATTGATGACCTAATGCGTCAGAGTCAAAACAACCAAACCGCTGTGCAGGGAGAGCTAGACCTATTTGCTGATTTCAATGGTTTACCCGACCATGCCAGAGCGACAGAGTTTTATCAGCATGAAGCCAACTGGACAAATCGGATGATTTTGGGAGACTCATTGCAGGTGATGGCAAGCCTAGCGGAGCGGGAAGGACTGCGGGGACAGGTGCAGATGATCTACATCGACCCGCCCTATGGGATTAAGTTTAATTCTAATTTTCAATGGTCAACCACCAACCGGGATGTCAAAGATGGCAAGGTAGAACACATCACCCGTGAACCAGAACAAGTGAAAGCCTTTCGGGATACTTGGCGGGATGGAATTCATTCTTACTTAACTTATCTGAGAGATAGATTGACCGTAGCGAGAGATTTGTTAACGGATAGCGGTTCTATTTTTGTGCAGATTGGGGATGAGAATGTTCATCGGGTCCGCTGTTTGATGGATGAGGTGTTTGGGGATCAAAACTTTGTCAATGTAATTACTTACAGTAGTAGCGTTGCACTAGGAGGAAACTACTTACAAGGAGTGTGCAATTACATTTTGTTCTATGCTAAAAATAAAAACTCTCTCAAGTTTAGAAAGTTTTACTCTGAGAAGATTGTCGGCGAAGGTGCATATTCAAGTGTTATGTTTCCTGATGGTCAATGGAGAAATATAAACAAAGATGAATTAGCTAATCCGTCTCTGATCAGCTCTGATGCTAAACCATTTTTTAATATGAGCTTACTCTCAGCAGGCAGAACAGAGACTTGTGTATTTTCGGTTGACATAGCAGGGAAAACTATTAATCCTGGTGCAGGGAGGTCTTGGAAAACAAACCCAGATGGAATGAAAAGAATAATCAGGGCTAACAGAGTGATTCATACAGCAAACAATATAAGATATGTACTTTTTCATGAAGATTATCCAGTTAAAGAACTTACAGATATTTGGACAGATTTAGGAGGAGCGACAGACAAAGTTTATGTCGTTCAAACAAATATCAAAGTAATTCAACGCTGTATCCTAATGGCAACCGATCCCGGCGATCTCGTCTTAGACCCAACTTGTGGCAGTGGTACTACCGCCTATGTCGCTGAACAATGGGGCAGACGCTGGATCACCATTGATACTTCACGGGTTGCCTTAGCATTAGCCAGAGCCAGAATCATGGGCGCACGCTATCCCTACTACCTCTTGGCAGACTCTCCCGCAGGACGACAAAAAGAAGCAGAAATTACTGGCACAACTCCCCCTGACACACCTACTTACGGCAACATTCGCTTGGGCTTTGTCTATGAACGGGTGCCCCACATCACCCTCAAATCCATTGCCAACAACACCGAAATTGATGTCATTTATGAAAAGTGGCAACCCCAAGTACTCCAAGCCCTAGCTGACCTCAACGCCGCACTCCGAGGGCATTCCGTCCCCTACACCGTCACCACTGGTGGCAGAGAAGGTCATCAGGTCAAATTCAACGCTCCCGACGATGCTACTTTCACCATGCCCAGCGGGGAAGTGGTCAAAGCCTATGAACTGGTGGAATGGGAAGTGCCCCGCCAAGCTCCCGATGACTGGTCGCCAACTGCTAAACAACATCTCGAAACTTTCTGGCAGGCACGGATTGCTAGACAAAAGGAAATTGATGCCTCGATCGCTGCTAAGGCTGAATTTGAATATCTGTATGACAAACCCTATGAAGATAAAACGATCGTGCGGGTGGCTGGACCATTCACCGTGGAAAGCCTATCGCCCCACCGGGTCCTCGCCGTGGATGAAAACGACGAACTGATTGACCCTACCCCCACAGAACCCCAAGCCGCCGACTTTACCCAAATCATCCTGGAAACCCTGCGTGTCGCTGGTGTCCAACAAGCCCACAAAGAGGACAAAATCACCTTTACATCCCTTATCCCTTGGCCGGGGAATGTCATCTGTGCCGAAGGACGCTACCTCGAAGGCGAAACCGAAAGACGGGCAGGCATTTTCATTGGTCCCGAATTTGGCACCGTTTCCCGCAACGACTTGGTACTTGCCGCCAGGGAAGCCGGAGAAGCCGGATTTGATGTAGTGATCGCCTGTGCGTTCAACTATGACGCTCATGCTTCCGAGTTCACCAAACTAGGACGCATTCCCGTTCTTAAAGCCCGGATGAACGCTGACCTGCACATGGCCTCAGCGTTGAAAAACACCGACAAAGCCAACCTATTTGTCATCTTTGGGGAACCAGACATTTGCATTCATCGGTTGGAACATGGTCTATACCAAGTGGAAATCCGTGGTGTAGATATTTTTCACCCCCAGACGGGCCAAGTGCACTCCAGTGAGCCTGATGAAATTGCCTGCTGGTTCATCGACACCAACTACAACAACGAGAGCTTTTTCGTTCGCCATGCCTACTTTGTGGGTGCCAGCAACGATCCCTACAAGGCCCTCAAAACATCCCTGAAAGCGGAAATCGATGAAGCCACTTGGGCAAGCTTGAGAAGTACCATCTCCCGTCCGTTTCCCAAGCCGTCATCAGGCAGGATCGCCGTCAAAGTCATCAACCACCTTGGCGATGAAGTGATGAAAGTGTTTAGCATCCAGTAGAGCTGATACGGACGGAGGTTAACGACTGTTGAGCAGGGCTGGGAATCGGCTGCTACATGAGGCTTCGTGGGTTTACAGCCAAAACTCAATTCATGTCCCGCCTTGTTTGGGATGCGACAGTCAGGATGGGGATCCCTCTGTGAGGATTTGGTTAACCTTTTCTGTCCACTGGGGATCTTCAGGTGCAATCACTATGCTCTTGGGTCGGGATCCCAGTTCCCGATAGATGGGCTCCACTGCGGGAG
>Ga0209750_1001004_pt1 | contig 11722 bp, 7 predicted proteins | sample YNPBryulayer2012_FD_185813 | JGI IMG/M metagenome (GOLD analysis project Ga0209750, IMG submission 185813) | Anoxygenic and chlorotrophic microbial mat microbial communities from Yellowstone National Park, USA - YNP Bryant MS upper layer 2012... ...
GGTAGATGCCCTCGGGCATGCCCACATAATCCAGCGACTGGGCGGCTGCTGCTGCGACGACGATCCCCATTGGATCGGCCAGGCCGATGTCCTCGCTGGCCAGGATCAGCAGCCGGCGCATGATGAAGCGCGGGTCCTCGCCGGCGTAGATCATCTTGGCCAACCAGTAGAGCGCAGCGTCTGGGTCGCTGCCGCGCACGCTCTTGATGAAGGCGCTGATAGTGTCGTAGTGCGCGTCGCCCTCTTTGTCGTAGAGCACGGCGCGGCGCTGGATGCTGTCCTGAGCGACGGCTAGGTTAATTCTGATAACCCCATCAGGATCGGGCGGGGTGGATTCGGCGGCCAGCTCCAGCGCGTTGAGCGCGTTGCGCGCGTCGCCGCCGGCGACCCGCGCCAAGTGGCGCAGCGCGTCTTCATCGGCTTGGATTTGCGGCTGGCCGGTGGCCGTCCGCCGACCGCCATAGCCGCGTTCGGCATCCTCCAGCGCTGCGCGCAGGATTGCGAGTATCTGCGCCTCGCTCAGCGGGCGCAGCATGAACAACCGCGAGCGGGAGAGCAGCGCGCTGTTGACCTCGAAGTATGGGTTCTCGGTCGTTGCGCCGATCAGGACGACCGTGCCATCCTCAACGTGGGGCAATAGCGCATCCTGTTGGCTCTTGTTGAAGCGATGGATCTCATCTATCAGCAAGATGGTGCGCTGCCGGTAGTGCTTGCGCCGTTCCTTTGCTTCGCCGATCACCCGCCGGATGTCGGCCACGCCGGCCATCACCGCATTCAGCGTCTCGAAGTGCGCGCGCGTGCGGTTGGCGATGATGCGCGCCAGGGTGGTCTTGCCCGTCCCCGGCGGCCCCCAGAGGATGATCGAGCTAAACAGCCGGTCGGCTTCAATCGCGCGGCGCAGCAGCTTTCCCGGCCCGATGATGTGCTCCTGACCGACGAACTCATCCAGCGTGCGCGGGCGCATGCGGGCAGCCAGCGGCGCTTCAACCTTCTCCAGCTCGGCAGCCGCATAATCAAAGAGGTCGCTCCCCACGTTTAAGATGATAACAGTTTGCGCGGTGAGTGAGGGGTGCATTCACCAATGGGGGCAACCATCAACCAAACCATGCTGCCAGTGGTAGAGGGTGGGCGACGGCACTGCCGTCGCCCACCCAGGGTTTTGCCCTTAGCTGTGAACGCACCCCATCCCTGTCGGGTGCGTTCACGAATAGGGGCGATCGTTGGGCGTGTCATGCCGAGCAAAGCATCTAAAATCCCGCCCGACCACATAGTAGGGGCGTAGCGGTGCTATGACCCCCCACGTAGCCGCTAAACGCACTGCCCCAGCGACCCTCCAGCCAACTACGACTGTCGCCCAGGGTGACATAGTGAGCAAGGCGTCAGTGCCCCCCGCGTGATCGCTGCCAGCCACGCCGTGTCATGCTGAGCGCCATCTGCCGGCCCGTCGCCTAGGCTACCCCGCGGCAACTTGGTTCGCCGCGCGTTTAGATTCTTCACTGTCGCTCAGAACGACAGGGTGAGGCAGAGGCCCTGGTGATCCCATGCGCTCACCACTGGTCACGCCAAGCATATCCGCCCCAAATCATGAACGCACTCCATCCCCGTCGCGCGTGATGGTAAAATGCACATAAACTAAACCAGCTTATGCGCAGCCACCGGCTGCGATGAAGACATAAAAGGAGCGTAACAATCCAGTGGCGCTGAGCAAAGACGAGAAGAACGCGGTCATCGAACAATTTGCGGTCAGTCCAAACGACACCGGCTCGTCAGCGGTACAGGTGGCGTTGCTTACCCAGCGCATCAACCGTCTGAACGAGCACCTAAAGATACATAGGCACGACGAAAGTTCCCGGCGTGGGCTGCTGTTGCTGGTCGGCAAGCGGCGTGCACATCTCAAGTATCTAGCCGCCAGAGACCCACAGGCCTATCGTCAACTGCTCGCCAAACTGGGGTTGAGGAAATAGGGAATCCACAGAGGCACGTTTACCGTGCCTCTGTGTGTATCTGGCTGTGAGAGGGTGGCGGTGATAGATGTTAGAAGCCAGCTTCTGAACATACGTTCGGCGGTTGACTTCTAACCTCTAACCGCTCCCTCTCCGCGCCAGACAGTAGGCTAAGCATTGGCGTGAGGCGCGCACACGCGTTTGGCCTCGCGTCAGTTTGACTGGGAGCGAACGATGTCAGCGACAAACGTAACACGGATCATTGAAGCGCCTAAGCCGACAAATTACGTTTACACGGCGCGGATTGGCGACAAAGAGATTCAGCTTGAGACAGGACGATTGGCCTTGCAGGCCGGCGGAGCCGTCACAGCGCGGATGGGCGATACGATGGTGCTGGCTACCGCGACTATGGCCAAGACAGTCCGCCAGGGCATTGACTTCTTCCCACTGAGCGTGGAATACGAAGAGCGGCTCTACGCCGCTGGCCGCATCCCCGGCAGCTACTTCCGCCGCGAAGGACGCCCGCCTGAAGCAGCGATTTTGATTGCGCGCTTAGTGGACCGCCCGCTGCGTCCCCTCTTTCCCGATGACTTGCGCAACGACGTGCAAATCATCGTCACTGCCCTCTCGCACGACCAAGTGAACGACATTGACGTGCTGGCGGTGAATGCGGCCAGCGCTGCGCTGGTGATCAGCGATGTGCCGTTCGATAACCCGGTTGGCGCGGTGCGCATCGGGCTGATCAATGGCGAGCTGGTGATCAACCCCACCATCCCAGAGATGCAGTATAGCGACCTAGATTTGCGCGTCGCCGGCACAAAAGACGCCATTGTGATGGTGGAGTGCGGGGCCAACGAGGTAGATGAAGCCACCATGGTGCGCGCGCTCGAGCTGGCCCATCAGTCCATCCAAGAGTTCGTCGCCCTGCAGCACAGGATGCGCCAAGAAATCGGCAAGCCCAAGGCCGACTATCCGAAGTTCGGGCGCGATGAGGCGTTCAACCAGCGCGTGCGCGAGGCGCTCGGCAATCGCGTTCAAGAGGCGATCGAACAGGAGCTGGAGAAAGCCGAACGCCAGGCCATCCTGGATGCCTTGGAGGGCGAGGTGCTGGCTCAGATGCAATCCATCGGCGACGTGAACGCGGATGAATTGCACCAAGTGGTGAAGGACGTGACCAGCGAAGCTGTGCGCATGCGCATCCTGCGCGACGGCATACGACCCGATGGCCGCCGGCCAAAGGAGATTCGCCCGGTTTGGGCAGAAGTGGGCGAACACCTGAGCCCCCGCGCGCACGGCGCCGGCCTGTTCACTCGCGGCGAGACACAAATTCTCTCCATTGTTACGCTTGGCAGCAAGGGCGATGCGCAACCGCTTGACGGCCTGTATCCGGTCGAGGAGAAGCGCTACATGCACCACTACAACTTCCCGCCGTTCTCCACCGGCGAGGTGAAGGTGCTGCGCGGCAGCAGCCGTCGAGAGATCGGCCATAGCGCATTGGCCGAGCGCGCGCTGCTGCCGGTGATCCCCGACGAAGATGAATTCCCTTACACGTTGCGCGTGGTGAGCGAAGTCCTCTCCTCCAACGGCTCGACCTCGATGGGCAGCGTCTGTGGCAGCACGCTGGCCCTGATGGATGCCGGCGTGCCGATCAAGGCGCCGGTGGCCGGCATCGCTATGGGCCTGATCACCGCGCCAGGGGGCATCTCCGAAGGCTATGCCATCCTGAGCGACATCCAAGGTCTGGAAGACCACATCGGCGACATGGACTTCAAAGTGGCTGGCACAAAGAAGGGCATCACTGCGCTTCAGATGGACATCAAGATTTCCGGCCTGACCCCCCAGATTTTGAAGGAGGCGCTTGAACAGGCCCGTGAGGGCCGGCTGGCCATCCTGGAGCGCATGTTGGCCGTGATTGCCGAGCCGCGCCCGAATCTCAGAGCGCATGCCCCGCGCATGCTCGTCATCAGCATTGACCCAGAGAAGATCGGCGCCGTCATCGGCCCAGGCGGCAAGACTGTGCGCAATATTCAAGACCAAACCGGGGCCAAGATTGACATTGAGGATGACGGCCGCGTATTTATCTCGGCCACCGATGGCGAGGCAGCCCGTCGCGCACAAGAAATGGTGGAGGCACTCACCGGCACGGTGACGCTGGGCGGCATCTACACCGGCAAGGTGGTGCGCATCACCGAGTTCGGCGCTTTCGTCGAGATCCTGCCCGATACGGATGGCATGATCCACGTCTCGCAGCTCAGCGACCGACCCGTGCGCAACGTGGCCGACGAGGTGAAAGTAGGCCAGGAAGTCACGGTCATGGTGATCGGCAACGAGAACGGCAAAATCCGCCTCAGCCGGCGGGCCGTGCTGGAAGGCATGACCCTAGAAGAAGCCCAGGAAGCTGATCGCGGGGGCGGGCGCGGTGGTCCGCGCCGTGCGACCAACAACGGCGGCAAGCGCCCATCGCCGCCTACGCGGGGCGGTGGGCCAGAGCGCGGCGGGCGCGCCGGTAGGCGATAGGTTCCTCAGTGGGCGAAGGCAGAGCCTTCGCCCACTTGTTTTTGCCAGTCAGCGGCGCGCTTGGCGAATGCTGGTACCTCGGCCACCCTTCGGTTCGCCGCGAGCTTAGATTCTTCGCTACTCAGAATAACAGGGGTGGGGCAGGATGCTGGTGTCCCTTTTGTGCGCTTCGTGCTGTTCACGCTAGGCGTATGCGCCCCAAACTCCGAGCTTACGTTAAGACTTACGCTGATGCGTTCACGAATATCGTTCACAGAACCACTTTGTCATGCTCACGCAGCGAGGCGTCTAAATCTCGCCCAACCAAGGTGTACCCGATTCACAACGATGACACGAGCGATGCGCTTGCGGATGACCAACACGTGTGCCCAACCGCGCAGCCTTTTCGTCCCGAGTTGGAACACTCCCAACATACCCATCTGAAGCGAATGAGCCTATAATTTGAAAGTCTTTAACCTTGCACGCGAGGCGCTCTGGTTAAGCGAGTGGCGTGTGAACTATGGCCAGCATCATTGACCGATTCCTAGGCCTCTTCTCGCTCGATCTAGGGATAGATCTGGGCACAGCCAACACGCTGGTGGCCGTGCGCGGCCAGGGGATCGTCATCAACGAACCCTCCTGGGTGGCGATCAATCGCAAGACGCGCCAGGTGCTGGCTGTGGGGGCGGAAGCCAAAGAAATGGTGGGGCGCACGCCGGCCAAGATCGTCGCTATCCGTCCGTTGCGCGACGGGGTGATCTCTGACTTCGAGATCACGGAGGCGATGCTGGACTATTTCATCAAGAAGGCCCATAGCCGTCATTTGTTCAATATCCCCCGCCCGCGCGTGGTGATCGGCATTCCCTCAGGGGTCACCGAGGTGGAGAAACGCGCGGTGTACGACGCTGCGCGTTCAGCCGGCGCGCGCGAGGTCTATCTGATCGAAGAACCAATGGCCGCGGCGATCGGCGCTGGCTTGCCGGTGACCGAAGCGCAAGGGTCGCTGATCGTGGACATCGGCGGCGGCACAACGGAAGTAGCCGTCTTCTCATTGGGCGGCATTGTCGTCAGCCGCTCCATCCGCGTCGCCGGCGATGAAATGGATGAGGACCTCATTAACTATGCGCGCCAAAAGTACAACCTGTTGATCGGCGAGCGCATGGCCGAGAAGGTGAAGATCGCCATCGGATCGGCTTTCCCCCTGCCGGAGGAGAAGACCATGACGCTGCGCGGACGCAACCTGGTCACCGGCCTGCCCGAGGCGGTTGAGGTCTCCTCGATTGAAATCCGCGAGGCCCTGGCCAACTCGGTGAACACGATTGTAGAGACGGTGCGCAGCACCCTCGACGAGACCCCGCCGGAGCTGGTGGCCGACCTGATGGAAACGGGCATCGCGCTATCCGGCGGCGGCGCGCTGCTCCAGGGCATGGTCGAGCGCATCGCTGACGAGACAAACATCCACACCTGGCTTGCCGAAGACGCGCTTACCTGCGTGGCGCGCGGCGCGGAGCAAGTGTTGGCGCGGCTAGATGACCTGAGCCAGGTGCTGGTGGGCCTGGAGCGCAACAGCACCTCGCGCGCCATCACCACCAGCGCGCGCCGCGTGGCTTAAGGCCGCTCCTGCGCCGGCTCGTGAATGCACAGCGCAATCCCTTAAACCTCGGGTGGGCGACGGCACTGCCATCGCCCACCCCTATAGAGATAAGTGAGCAGCCTGCGAGCAGTTCCCCACTGCTAAACGCCCTTTAACTTATCCCGCGCGCCATCTGGATAAAATCTGCTCATGTCAGGCGAAACAAAAGTGCAATGGCGGGAGTGGGGCGAAGCGGCATTTGCAGAAGCCAAGGCCCAAAACAAACCAGTCCTTCTGGGCATCAGCGCGGTGTGGTGTCATTGGTGCCATGTGATGGATCGCGGCATCCCCGGCGACCCCATTCACACCGGCGTGTATAACAATCCGCAAATTGCCGAATTCATTAACGACCACTTCATCCCCATCCGGGTGGATAACGACCAGCGGCCAGACGTCAACGCGCGCTACAACATGGGCGGTTGGCCGACGACTTGCTTCCTCACGCCCGATGGGGATTTGATCTACGGCGCGACCTATCTAGCGCCCATGCAGATGCGCCAGCTTCTTCAGCGGGTGCTTCAAGTTTGGCGCGATGAACGCGAAGAGATCCTGAAACAGGTGCAGCAGAGCGACGCCCAACGCGCGCTGAACGCAGCACGCGCTCGGCAGCCCTCAGTTGACGCTGCGCCGGCAGTTGATGAGGTCGTTAGTGCCGTGGCCAGCGCGATCATCCGCAGCTACGACTGGCGAAACGGCGGCCTGGGCGATGGGCAAAAGTTCCCCATGAGTGATGCTTGGGCGCTGCTGTTGGCGCTATACGCCCGGCGCGGCGAAGCACAGCTTCTGAACATGGTCGTCCAGACGCTGATCGCCATGGGCAGCAAAGGCATGTACGACCTGGTGGCCGGCGGCTGGTTCCGCTATTCAACTACGCCTGACTGGAGCGTGCCTCACTTTGAGAAGATGCTGGAGGATCATGCGCGCTTGCTGCCGGTATATGCACACGCCATTCAGCTCTGCCGGCGCGCCGGTCGCCACGACGACGCCGAGGCCCTGACCCAGATCGTCGCGCATGCGCTGGACTACCTGACGACGACGCTGCTGCGCGATGAGCCGGGGCTGACCTATTTCGCCGGCAGCCAAGACGCCGACGAGGACTACTACATGCTCTCGCGCGCGGAGCGCGCCCAGGTCCAGCCGCCGTTCATTGACTGGCGGCTATATGCCGACTGGAACGCGCTGATGGTCTCGGCCTTGTTACAGTTAGACATCCTTTTCGAGCGCGCCGGCTATGCTGAGCTGGCCATCCGCACCTGGCGCACATTAATCGAGCGCTGCGTCGGTCCCGATGGCAGCGTGGTGCATTCGCTGCTGCCGCGCGCAGGCGACTTTGCGCGTGGCACCCTGAGCGGCCAGCTCGGTGACCAAGCCGCGCTGACCAAGGCATGTCTGGACATCGTGCAACATCAACCGGCGTTGGCCGGCGAGGCGTTGGCCATCGCGCGCCGGCTGACCGACTTCGCCATGCAAGCCTTGCGCGCGCCAGAAGGAGGGTTTTACGACACGCCAGCCGACCCAAATGCGCAGGGGATGCTGCGCGTGCGCATTCAGCCTATCTTCGACAACTGCACGATGGCCGAGGCGCTCACGACGCTGCGTTACCTGACCGACGAACCGGCCTGGGAACAAGTCGCACAAGCGGCCCTGGCGGCCTTCGCGCATGAATACAAGCGCTATCGCGAACACGCCGCTCCCTATGCCTTGGCGGTGATGCGCGCTATGGAACTGCCTGACGAAGTGGTCATCGTCGGTCAGGATGCGTCCGTCACGCCTTTTGTGCGCGCGGCGCATGCGCAATACGCGCCTTGGCGCATCGTGCGCGTGTTGCATCCGGATCATGACGCTGACGTGATTCAACGGCGCGGCTACCCAACCGCCAGGCTGCCGGTTGCCTTCGTCTGTCGCGGCACCACCTGCAGCGCGCCGATCTACGAGCCACACCAGCTCAGCCAGCCGGCTTAGACCCAACCCACACCACCACTTCGGCGCGCGGTGCGAGGATCGCATATCGCGCGAAGCGCAGGCCGGCAGCCTCAAAGCGCCCCTTGCCCAGCGCGTCAATGTCCGCGCGCTGGCCGGTGAGGCGATAAGCCAATCGGAGCGCGCTCGCAAACAGGTCTTGACCAATCAGGCGCACCGCCGGCACCACGACGAACACCCCGCCGGGAATCAAGACCCGGTGTACTTCGACCAGCATCTGCGGCGCGAGGATGAACTGGGCCGGAAAGGTGCTGACCGCGCCGGCAAACGCGCTGTCGGCAAACGGCAGATACAGCGCGTCGGCGCGCGCCAGATGCGGCCCGTAGCAGAGCGTGCGCCGATGGGCCAGGCGGCTCATCTGCGGCGAAAGGTCAATCCCAAAAGCCCGATAACCGGCTTGGTGCATCGCTGCCTGAAGGTGGCCTGGCCCATGCGCGATCTCCAACACGCGGCCATCGCGCGGGAGGAACGCCAGCGCGGCCTGTCCCCAGCGCTGCCACTCGCCGAGCGAGGCCATGGCTGCGACGACATCGTATGCCCAGGCGAAATTGGTGTAAAGCTGATTGAACAGATATTGCGTCCAGGCGCGCATATCCGCGTCATTAGAATACGCCGCGATGAGCCTCCTCCTTCGCCACTGGCCGCTGACAGCCGTGCTCGGCTTATACCTGGTCATCGGCAGCTTATTCGCCCGTTCGATTCCGGCCTGGCAAAATCCCGATGAACCCGCCCACTATAACTACGTCCGCCAGTTGGCAGTTGAGGGGCGTTTCCCCGTGATCGAATCACAGGATTGGACGGCCGGCCTGGTGCCGATCAGCCCAACCGCGAGGGAGATCGCCACAGCAAAGATGACTTATGAGGATCATCAGCCCCCGTTGTTCTATTTACTCTCGGTGCCTGTATTCGTCTTGTCGAACGGCGACTTGCTCGCGCTGCGCCTGTTTGTCCTGCTGGTGGGCGCGCTGGGCGTGGCATGCGCCTACGCCGTGGTCAATGTGATCTTCCTGGCGCGGCCCGCGCTGGCTGCGCTGGCTGCCGGCTTCTTCGCCCTGCTGCCACAGCATCTGGCGCTCATGGCCAGCTATAACAACGACGCGCTGGCCGAGGCCCTCCTGGGCTTGACGCTGCTCGCGGCTGTGCGGCTGGTGACTGGCGCAGATGCGCTCACCGCAGGGCGCGCCGTGCGATTGGGCGTGCTCGTCGGCCTGAGCCTGCTGACCAAGGCGCAGGCTTACTTGGCTCTGCCAATCGCGCTGCTGGGGATATGGTGGGCGGGCCGCACGCAGGGGCTGTGCAATCAGCGGAACATGCTGGGCTTGCTGGCGATCGTCGCTGCCGTCGGTGGGCTATTTGGCCTGCCGTGGTGGGCGCGCAACATCATGCTCTATGGTGGTACGGACTTCCTCGGTTTGCAGCGGCATAACGCGGTGGTGATCGGGCAGCCGACGACGGCCGAATGGCTGGCCGAGCACGGCCTGGGCGGATGGCTCCTTCAAATGTTACGGACGACGTTTCAATCGTTCTGGGGCCAGTTTGGCTGGATGACCATCCCGCTCGCCTCGTGGCTGTACATTCTCTTGCTGGCCTTTACTTTGCTCTCGGCAGGCTTGTTTCTGGCCTGGTGGTGGTGCGAAGGGCGCGCCGAACGAGCCGACGCTGCGCTCACCCTCTCGCAGTCGCGGGCGCTGACGCTGATGGCAACGCTGGCCCTGCTCACCCTACTGGCCTTCCTCTGGTACAACGCGCAGTTTGTCCAGCACCAAGGGCGCTATCTCTTCCCCGCCCTCATCCCAATAGCAACGGCGCTGGCGCTGGGCTGGGACTTTGCCTTCAGACGCTGGACGACGCCGGCGCGCTGGCTATGGATAGCGATGTCGCTCGGCCTGGCGGGCTTTAACGTCTATCTTCTGTTTCGCGTGATCCTGCCGGAGATGAACCGCTAATCGCGGATCACCTCGCGGCCCTTGCCGGCCTGTCGGCTTGGCCCGCTGACGTAGCCCATCTCCTGTAGCTCCTCCATCAGCCGTGCCGCGCGCGGATAGCCAATGCGCAGCTTGCGCTGCAACAGCGAGGTGCTGACGTTGCCCGTCGTGCGGATGATCTCCATCGCGCGTTCGAGCAGCCCGTCGTCATCCCCTTCCTCACCGCGCGCGCTGCCCCGCCCGCCAAGATGGGTGCGCTCAGCCGCCACCTCGGCCACGACCGACTCCCAGGGCGCATCGCCTGTCTCCGGTTGCGCGCCTGCCATCTGCTTTTGCCACCACTCGATGACGTTGCGGATCTCGCGCTCACTGACGAAGGCGCCTTGCAAGCGCACAGGATTACCCGATTCTGGGTTGAGGAAGAGCATGTCGCCGCGCCCCAGCAACGACTCCGCGCCGGTTTGATCCAGGATCACGCGCGAATCGGTGGCCGAGGCGACGGCGAACGAGATGCGGGCCGGGAAGTTGGCCTTGATCAGGCCGGTGACCACGTCCACGCTGGGGCGCTGGGTGGCCACCACCAGGTGAATGCCGGTCGCGCGCGCCATCTGCGCCAGCCGGCAGATGGTCTTCTCGGTCTCGATGGGCGATTGGAGCATCAGGTCGGCCAGCTCATCTATCAGCACCACGATGTATGGCAGCGTTGGCTCATCGCGGTGGGCCACGATCTGGTTGTATTCCGGAAGGTTGCGCGCGCCGAGCTGGGCGAATTGCTTGTAGCGCGCGTCCATCTCGCGCGTCACCCACCGCAGCACGGCAGGGATGCGCTCAATGTCGCTCTCCGGCTTGCCGATCACGTGCGGCAGGCCGGCAAAGCGGGAGAGTTCCACCATCTTCGGGTCAATCAGGACCAGCTTCAGCTCCTCTGGCCGGTTGTTCATCGCCAGGCACACCGTGATCGTGCTGAGGCACACGCTCTTGCCGCTGCCGGTGGTGCCGGCGATCAACAGGTGCGGCATGCGCGCCAGGTCCGCTGCGTATGGTGCGCCGGAGACATCCCGACCCAGGGCGATGGCCAAGGGGGATTTCTCGGCCAGCCGGCGGAACGCCTCGCTCTCCATGAGCGAGCGCAGGTCCACCGGGCTGACCTGCGCATTCGGCACCTCGACGCCCACCAGCGCGCGACCGGGGATGGGTGCTTCGATGCGGATGGATGGCGCTGCCAGGGCCAGGGCCAGGTCGTTCTGCAGGGCTGCGATGGCGCTCACGCGCACCTTTTGCGCTTGTTTCTGCCATTCCACGACGGCCTGTGGCGCGCGCTTGGTGGTGATAACGCTGCCGGCTAACCCCAGGCTGGCCAACGTGGCCTCTAACGTTTCCTTCAAGTTGATCGCCTCGCCCAGGCCGGCAGGAAATCGGATGGTCAGCCGTTCGGTGAGCAAATCGCTTTGAGCGAAGTCGTCGAAGCGAAATAGGCGCGCCATGAGTTGATCGGTCAGCGCGCCGCGCAGGCCGTTGACCTGGCTGAGTTTGATCCGCAGCTTGCGTTCGGTGTCGGCGCCGATCTCAAAATAGGCTCGGCCAGCGCGCCGTTCGCCTTCAGCGATGCTGGTGCTGAGGTCTAGCTCGCTCAGCAGGTTGCGCAGCAGCGCGCGAAAGCCGGCCTCGCGCGCGTCCACGATCGCTGCAGGCAGCTCTAGCAGCGCCGCCGTGCGGTCGGCGCTCAGCGCGACGTTGATGGATTC
>Ga0209750_1001016_pt1 | contig 11615 bp, 10 predicted proteins | sample YNPBryulayer2012_FD_185813 | JGI IMG/M metagenome (GOLD analysis project Ga0209750, IMG submission 185813) | Anoxygenic and chlorotrophic microbial mat microbial communities from Yellowstone National Park, USA - YNP Bryant MS upper layer 2012... ...
CGTATTGCGTATTGCGCATTACGTATCCCGTATTGCGTATTGTAGCTACCGCTTCCCATCTTTTGTCGCCCGACCGTGAATCAGCTCTTCGGCCAGGTTCTTTGGCAATTCAGCGTAATGATCGAACTCCATGACGAATTGGCCGCGGCCCTGGGTCATGCCGCGCAGGTCGGTGGCGTAGCCAAACATCTCGGCCAGCGGCACGAACGCGCGGATGGCTTGGGCATTGCCTCGTTGCTCAATGGCGTTGATCAGGCCACGGCGCGAGTTTAGGTCACCCACGACCGTGCCGGTGAACTCGTCAGGGACGACTACTTCCACGCGCATCATCGGCTCGAGGATAACGCCGCCGGCTTTCTGAATGGCCTCTTTGATCGCCATTGAGCCGGCGATCTTGAACGCCATCTCCGAGGAGTCCACTTCATGGAACGAGCCGTCCACCAAGTGCACGGTTACATCCACCACAGGATAGCCGGCGATAACGCCCGCGTCGAGGGCCTCGCGGATGCCCTTCTCGACCGCGGGGATGTATTCCTTAGGGATGGCGCCGCCGACGATCTCATTAAGGAAGACGAACCCTTTGCCCTTTTCGCTCGGCTCGATGCGGATCTCCACATCGCCATACTGACCTTTGCCGCCGGATTGGCGCTTGAACACGGCACGGTGCTGGGCGGGGCGCGTGATCGTCTCCCGATAAGCGACCATTGGGCGACCCACCCGCACGTCCACGTTGTATTCGCGCTTCATGCGATCCACGATCACTTCGAGGTGCAGCTCACCCATGCCGGCCAGCGTCGTCTGGCCGGTCTCCTCATCGGTCGCCACGTGAAGCGTGGGGTCTTCGTCGCTCAGCGCCTTCAGCGCTTTGCTCAGCCGGTCCTGATCGGCGATGGTCTTCGGCTCGATGGCCAGCTTCACCACCGGCTCAGGGAACGAAATCGCTTCGAGCAGCACCGGCGCGTTCGGGTCGCAGAGCGTATCGCCGGTGATGGCCTCTTTCAGGCCCTGCGACACGCCGATGTTGCCGGCGGTGACTTCTGTGATCGGCTCGCGCTTGTTGGCGTGCATCTGATACAGACGGGCCATGCGTTCGGTTCTGCCTTTGGTGGCGTTGAGCACGGTATCGCCCTGCGTGATGCGCCCACTGTAGACCCGGAAGAACGAAAGCTTGCCCATGCCGGTCGGATCGGTGATGACCTTGAAGACCAGCGCGGCGAAAGGCTCCTTCGGGTCAGCGCGGCGCACCACCGTCTCGCCGGTCTTTGGATTTATCGCTTCCTGGGGAGGAATATCAAGCGGCGAAGGCAGGTAGTCGCACACCGCGTCTAGGACGAGCTGCACGCCCTTGTTCTTGAGCGCCGATCCACAGAAGACCGGGAAGAAGTTGCGATTGATCGTCCCGCGCCGGATGGCTGGCTTTAGCTCTTCAACCGTGGGCGTCTCACCGGCGAGGTACTTCTCCAACAGCGCGTCGTCGGTCTCGGCAACCGTCTCGACGAGTTTCTCGCGCGCCTTCTGCGCAGCTTCTCGATACCCTTCGGGGATCTCATGTTCAACGACGTTCACACCCTTATCACCCTCGAAGGTGTAATACTTCATCTTGACCAGGTCAATGATGCCCTGAAAGTCAGCCTCAATTCCAACGGGCATTTGCATGACCAGCGGCTTGGCAGCCAGGCGATCCACGATCATGTCTACGCAACGCTCCAAGCTGGCGCCGGTGCGATCCAGCTTGTTCACGAAGCAGATGCGAGGCACGCCATATTTATCGGCTTGTCGCCAGACGGTTTCGGATTGTGGCTCCACGCCGGCCACGCCGTCGAACACCACCACACCCCCATCCAGAACACGCAAGCTGCGCTGCACTTCAGCCGTAAAGTCAATATGCCCTGGGGTGTCAATCAGATTGATCTGATGGTCTTTCCAGTAGCACACCGTGGCTGCTGCGGTGATGGTGATGCCGCGCTCTTGCTCCTGCTCCATGTAATCCATGGTCGCGGCGCCCTCGTGCACCTCGCCGATCTTGTAAGTTCGGCCGGTGTAATACAGGATGCGCTCAGACGTGGTGGTCTTGCCCGCGTCAATGTGCGCGATGATCCCGATGTTTCGGATTCGCTCTAGTGGAACTTCCTTAGACATCCCAGACCCATCCTGCTACGTGAGCTAACTGACAAAAACCACAACTACCACCTGAAATGCGCGAAGGCGCGATTCGCCTCAGCCGCTTTGTGCGTCTCCTCGCGGCGCTTGATGGCGTTGCCAGTGTTATTGGCCGCGTCCAGCATCTCAGCGGCGAGCTTCTCGGCCATCGAACGGCCGGAGCGCTCGCGCGCAGCGCGAATCAACCAGCGCATCGCCAAGCTCTCTTGACGATAGGGGTTCACCTCCACCGGCACTTGTAGGGTCGCACCACCCACGCGCCGCGGCTTGACTTCCACCGACGGCAGCAAGTTACGGATCGCCTCTTCAAATACTTCGAGAGCGGGCCGCTTAGCGCGCTCTTCGACCAGCGCAAAGCTGGTGTATACGATGCGCTGAGCGACGCTCTTTTTGCCGCGCATCATCAAGCGGTTGATCAAGCGCTGCACGCGCTCACTGCCATACCGGATGTCCGGCGGCACGACACGCTTTGGAGGAGAGTTTCGTCTCGGCATAGCTCAACCGTGTTACTTCTTTCCACCCTTGCTTGGGCCACCCTTGCCTGCTGCGGCCTGTGCGCCAGGCTTGGCGCGCTTTGCGCCGTACTTCGAGCGACCTTGGGCGCGCTTCTCAACGCCCTTGGCGTCCAACGCGCCACGCACAATGTGGTAGCGCACGCCGGGCAGGTCTTTCACGCGGCCGCCGCGCACCAACACCACCGAGTGCTCCTGAAGGTTGTGACCCTCACCGGGAATGTATGCGGTCACTTCGGCGCCGTTGCTCAGACGGACGCGCGCCACCTTGCGCAGCGCGGAGTTCGGCTTCTTAGGCGTCTGCGTTCGGACGACCGTGCATACGCCGCGCTTTTGCGGCGCTCCCTTGCGCTGCGTAATGCGCTTGTCGCCCTTCAGCGAGTTCGTGATGAACTGTAGCTGCGGCGCTTTGCTCAGCTTTTTCTTCGGTTTGCGGCCCTTGCGGACCAGTTGGTTAATCGTCGGCATGATCTCTGGACTTATCTGCTTACAAACGCTGGATTCAGGCGACAAGAAAGGCTACTGAATCCTCGCCCAGTAGCCTTTCTTCTCTTCAATTCAGGGTGGCGCACAGTGCGCACCAGCTAGGGTCTAGCCCTAGAAGTATAACACATTTTGCTCGCGGCAGAAAGGGGGGAGTGCTCAACTTTGGGGTGACTTGGCTCACAGACATGAGAGGCGCAGAGGATATGTAAAAATCTCTGCGTCCTTCCCGTCTCTGCGGTGCATGTTTCTTGTATCACCTTCAAGTGGCGCACTCCCACTCCTGCGCCCTTGCTCCCGCTTGCTGGTATCATCAATGGTTAGGGGCCACCTACTGATTGAATTATCGCTGTGAGAGCTGAATCTTCTATTCTGTTTGGTCTGCGCGTATGCGGCGCGGTGGTGTTTGGGCTGGTGGGCTGGTCGCTCGGCGACCTGGTCAGCGCCTTCTTGCCGCCGCCGATCAACGACTATGTGATCGCGCATGTGGGCATGATGAGCGCGCTGGCGTTGTTGGGGGCGTTGCTCTTCCCGGTCTTCTTTGGCCATCCGCTGATGCAGCTTTATCAACGCATCATCGCGCTGAGTGCGTCGCAGATCATTGCGGGGTTCATCGGTTTGAGCGCCGGCTTGCTGCTGGCAGCGCTGCTGGCCTTTCCACTGGCCCGCTTGCCGGAGCCGTTCGGCCCCGTGCTGCCATTTTTGGTGGCAGTGGGCTTTGGCACGCTGGGGCTGGGTGTGATGAGCCTGCGCTACCGCGAGATGTTTCAGATTCTCAACATCAAGCTGCCCGACCGCGAACCTTCCTATCTAGCACGGGAGCCGATGCTGCTGGATACCAGCGTGATCATTGACGGGCGGATCGCGGACGTGACGAACACCGGCTTTTTGCGCGGCGAGCTGATCGTGCCGCGCTTCGTGCTCAACGAGTTACATTTTGTCGCCGATTCGCCGGATGCCATTCGGCGGGCACGTGGCCGGCGCGGTCTGGAGGTGCTCAAGCAACTGCAAAAGGAATCCCCCTGGCCAGTGCGCATCACCGATGACGATCCGCCGGAGGCCCAGCGCGTGGACGAGAAGCTCGTCCTGCTCGCCAAACGGTGGAACTGCCCGATCGTGACCAACGACTATAACCTCAACAAGGTGGCTTCACTTCAGGGCGTCACCGTATTAAACATTAACGAACTGGCAAACGCCGTGAAGACGGTGGTGCTGCCTGGGGAGTCGCTGAGCGTACACGTCATCCAGCCGGGGCGAGAGGCGGGACAAGGCTTGGCCTATCTCGAGGATGGCACGATGGTCGTGGTAGAGGATGGCTTGGCCTATCTGGATCGCTCAGTTGATGTGTGCGTGACCAAGGTGTTGCAGACCGCGGCAGGGCGCATGATCTTTGCCCGCTTGAGCGTGAACCAGCGCGAGCCGGCCTAAACGCTATAGCATTGCTGACCCATGAGTCTCGTCATCTACAACGTGCTCACGCGAGAGAAAGAACCCTTTAAGCCTGTCCTGGAGGGCCATGTATTCATGTATGTATGTGGCCCAACCGTCTATGACTACTCCCATCTCGGCCACGCCAAGACGTATGTGGCCTTCGATGTGATCGTGCGCTGGCTGCGTTACAGCGGCTACAAGGTGCGCTACGTCCAAAACATCACCGACGTAGGCCATCTGTTGGATGACGGTGAGGACCGCATCCTGAAGGGCGCGCGGCGCGAGCGGGTTGAACCAATGGAGCTGGTCGAGCGTTACATGCGCGCCTACTTTGAAGACATGGACGCGCTGGGAGTGCAGCGGCCCGATATCTCGCCCAGGGCCAGCGCGCACATCCCAGAGCAGATCGAGATGATCCAGACGCTGATTGAGAAGGGTTATGCCTATGAGGTAAACGGCTCGGTGTATTTCAGCGTCGAGTCGTTTCCGGAATACGGCAAGCTCAGCGGACGACGGATCGAGGAGATGGAAGCCGGCAAGCGCGTGGCGGTGCGGGATGAGAAGCGCCACCCAATGGATTTCGCGCTGTGGATCAAAGCGCCGCCGAATCACGTCTTGCAGTGGCCTTCGCCCTGGGGACGCGGCTATCCAGGCTGGCACATCGAGTGCTCGGCGATGAGCACGAAGTACCTGGGCCAGCCGTTCGATATTCACGGCGGCGGCATAGACAACATCTTTCCGCATAACGAGGCGGAGATCGCGCAAAGTGAGTGCGCGCACGGCGTGACCTTTGCCAATTACTGGGTGCTTACCGGCTCGCTATTGGTCAACGGCGTGAAGATGAGCAAGTCGCTGGGCAATTTTGTGACGATCAAAGAAGCGCTGAAGACCTACCGGCCAGAGGCGTTGCGCTACTTCATCCTGACCGGCAAATACAGCAATCCGGCGGATTACAGCGCCGAGTCGCTGGCAGCGGCGAGCAAGGGCGTGGAGCGCCTGGAGACGACGCTGCGCCGCATCCAGGAAGCCCTGAAACATGCGCCACAGGATGGTGACGAGGCGACACAGGGCCGGCTGTTCGACCTGCTCGACCAGACCCGCATGCTGTTCACCAGCGCGATGAACGATGACTTCAACACGCCCCTGGCCCTTTCAGCACTCTTCGAGATGGGCAAAGAAGTCAACAACGCGATCAGCAGCGGCATCGCCTCGCGCCGGGTGTTGGAACAGGCCGATGCGATATACCGCGAGCTGGGTGGGCAAGTGCTGGGGGTCGTAGGACAGGATTCGAGTTGCCGCGATCAAACCAGCGCCGAGCGAGAAGAAGCGCTGATTCACATGCTAATCGAGATGCGCAATGAGGCGCGCAAGGCCAAGGACTATGCCCGCGCCGATGCGATCCGCGAGCGGCTGAGCAAACTGGGGATCGTCCTAGAGGATGGCCCACAGGGCACGACCTGGCGCATCATCTCGTGAGGTCAGTCAGGCTCGATGCCGGCTGCGCGCAGCCTCGCCGCCAGCCGCTCGGCGCGTGCGCGTTCGTCCTCGGCACGCTCAGCGCCGGTCGGGATAACCGTACCCTCTCGGTCGCACCAGCGCAGCCACATGGCCTCGCAGCCCTGATACTCCCCGCGCCACAGCGTCACGCCCAAGCCGATGTCGTCGAACCACCTCTCATCCGTGCGCACCAGATGACCACCTCGATACGTGTAAATGCGCAGCGGCTCGTCGCCCGTCTGCTGCCCGGGGTCATACACCACGTAGCGCTCAACCTTTATCCGCCCGTAGATGCCAAGCTTGCCGTTCGGTTCTTCCTCCCCGCCCTCGGTGTTGGAGACGATCTCCACCACCACCTCCGGCGGCTTGCCGTATTCCCAGATGAAATACGACCGACTCGTCTTCTTCCACAGGTCAGCCGGCGGGACTACGTCTAGGCTGAGGAACATGTCGGGGACGACTGGCGGTTGATGGAAGGCGTAGAACACACCGATGTTGCCATCTGCAATGAAACGACGGCCAAAGCGCGGGTGCGTCCACGAGGCGTAGAGGGATTCGATGAGCAAGCGGGCTTGTTTGGCGGAGAAGAGGTTGTCCACTGGCCGGTCGTCCTCTGTGACGAGGGTCTGCATGAAGCGCTCGTAAGCGTCCAGGTAGGCCTGGCTGAGGCGGGGCAGGCCGTCCGGACCGATAATGACGTCGGGTTCTGAGGTGGCGATGGTGGGCGAGCCCATATCTGAGATTCTAGCACTCTGTTGCGCCTTGGTGGAGGTTGCCCCTGTTGGTGAATGCGTCCATGCGAAGGGTGCATTCACCAATGGGGGCAATACAGCGCGCCTTCCAGGCAGCGACCAAGGATGCTGTACTTTCAAATTCTTCGCGTTCTCCGCGTCTCCGCGTGAGATCGGCCTTGCCCCGAACTGTGAATGCACCCCATGCGAACTCACGTCGTGGTATACTAGATGAATAGGAACGCTTGGAAGCTGCGCAGCCCCTCCTCGGTCAGCCGCCGTTTGAGCGCTACGCCCTCACCGCCGCCTACGACGAGATGTTCGCTCCGGATGGCAGCGTTCGCCCGGCGTATATTGAATTGGCTCATCGCCTGTGTAGCCTCAGCGCAGATGAATTGCAACAGCGTCAGCGCTACGCCGATCTCACCTTTCTTAACCAAGGGATCACTTTCACCGTATACGGCGATGACGCGAGCATTGAGCGGATATTTCCCTACGATCTGCTGCCTAGGATCCTCACCGCTGCCGAATGGGGACAGATCGAAAGCGGTCTGCATCAGCGCATCGTCGCGCTAAACGAGTTTCTACGCGATATATATCACGACGAGCACATCCTGCGCGATGGGGTTGTGCCGCGCCACTTGATATACAGTTGTCGCCACTATCGGCGCGAGATGCGCGGGCTGACTGTGCCGCGCGGCGTCTACATCGCGATCGTCGGCACCGACCTGGTTCGGCTGCCCGACGGCCAGTTCGTGGTCCTGGAAGATAACCTGCGCGTGCCGAGCGGGGTGAGCTACATGCTGACCAACCGCGCTGTGATGAAGCGCGCGCTCCCGCTGCTGTTCGGCGCGTATGGCGTCCGTCCGATTGACCACTACGGCCAGGCGCTGCTTGCGACGCTGCGCGCGCTGGCGCCGGCGCACTGTCCCGAGCCGACCATCGTGCTGCTGACGCCGGGCGTCTTCAACTCGGCATACTTCGAGCACACCTTCCTGGCCCGCCAGATGGGCATCCAACTGGTGGAGGGGCGCGACCTGCTCGCGCACAACAACGTCATCTACATGCGCACGACGAAGGGGCTGCAGCGGGTGGACGTCATCTATCGGCGCATTGACGACGACTTTCTCGATCCGATGACCTTTCGCCCGGACTCGATCCTCGGCGTGCCTGGCCTGTTCAACGCCTATCGCGCTGGCAACGTAGTGCTGGCCAACGCGATCGGCACCGGCATCGCCGACGACAAAGCCATCTATTCATACGCGCCGGATATCATTCGCTACTATCTGCGCGAAGAGCCGATCCTGCCGAACGTGCCGACCTACCTGTGCGACCGGCCGGCCGACCGGTCATACGTGCTCGCGCACCTCGATGAGCTGGTCGTCAAGGCCGTCGGCGAATCGGGCGGCTACGACATGTTGATAGGCCCGCACAGCACCCGCGAGGAGCAGGCGCTGTTCGCCGAGCGGATTCGCGCCAACCCGCGCAACTACATCGCGCAGCCGACGTTACAGCTCTCGCAGGCGCCGTGCTTCATTAACGACGTGATCGAGCCGCGCCACGTTGACCTGCGCCCCTTCGTGTTGTTCGACGGGGAGCGGACGACCATCGTGCCGGGCGGGTTGACGCGCGTGGCCCTGCGGCGGGGGTCGCTGGTCGTCAACTCGTCGCAGGGCGGCGGCAGCAAGGACACCTGGGTGTTGTATTAGCGTATGCTCTCACGGGTCGCCGATAGCCTGTTCTGGATGAGCCGCTACCTGGAGCGGACCGAGCACACCGCGCGCTTGATCGGCGTGGGGCTGACGCAAATCCTGGACCAGACCCCGCAGGCCATCATCCCGCGCTGGCGGCGGCTGCTGGCCGCGCTGCATATCGAGCCGGCGAACGACGGCCTGATCGATCCGCAGGTCATCACGCGCCTGCTGACCAGCGAGGCCGGGAATCCGGCGTCCATCGTCGCCTGCATGACGCTGGCGCGCGAGAACGCCCGCCAGGTGCGCGAGCAGATCAGCTCGGAGATGTGGGAGTACATCAACCAGCTCTACCTGAGCGTGCGCGCGACCAGCATCGAGCAAATCTGGCGCGATGAACCGGTCGAGTTCTATCAGATGGTCAAAGAGCGCCTGCTCCTGATCCAGGGCGTGACTGACGCGACGATGAACCACGGCGAGGGGTGGCACTTCATCCAGGTCGGGCGCTACCTGGAGCGCATCTGGGCGACCACGCTGTTGCTCGAGGTGTTCTTCCAGCCCTATCTCGCCGGCGACGACGGCGCAATTGACGCGATTGACTGGGTAGCGCTCCTCAAGAGCTGTACAGCCTTCGAGGCCTACTGTAAGGTCTACACTGCCGACGTGCAGCCAGCGTTGGTGGCCGAGTTCCTTCTGCTCAATCCCGACAGTCCGCGCTCGATCAGGTTCGCCGCCGATCAAGTGCAGACCAGCCTCGCGCAGATCGGCCAGTTGGCCGGCACCCGCCACGTCGCGCGCGTCAATCGCCTGGCCGGCAGGCTGCGCGCCCAGCTCGATTATGGCCAGGTTGACGAGATCATCGGGGATGACCTGCTCCGCTTCCTGAGCCAGATTCGCCAGCAGTGCAGCGCGGTCCACGACGCGATTTACCGCGCATACATCAGTTACCCGATCGACCAGGCCCTGCCTCAATAAGCCCACGCATCGCGGCGATTCGCACAGGTTCGCGTATGTACTACTCAATCCTCCACAAAACCTGCTTCCGCTATAGCGCGCCGGTGACCGAGAGCCATACCGAAGTGCGCATGTGTCCGCGCAGCGAAGACAACCAGCGGGTGATCAAGTTTCGCCTAGCGACCACGCCGCTCGCCCAGATCCAGCGCTACCACGATTGGCTGGGGAACGAGGTCTATCACTTCGACGTGGCGGCGACGCACCGGCAGCTATTGATCATCGCCGAGGCGATCGTACAGCTCACTCCCCCGCCGCCGCTCCCTGACCGACTGGATCACACGGCGTGGTGCGCGCTCGACCGCTTGGCCGAAGCAGGGGAGCACTGGGATTTCCTGATGCCCAGCCACTTCATCCAGGCCACGCCGGCTTTGATCGACCTGGCCTGCGAGTTCGGGCTGACGCGGCGGGTTGACCCGCTCAGTTTGCTGCGCGAGCTGACGGCGCAGATTGCGAACACGTTCGCGTATGCGCCGCAGACCACGCGCGTTGATTCGCCGATCGACGAGGCGCTGCTGGCGCGCCGAGGGGTGTGCCAGGATTTCGCCCACATCATGATCGCGCTGGTGCGTCACATCGGCATCCCCTGCCGCTACGTGAGCGGCTACCTCTTCCACCGCACCGAGGATCACGACCGCTCGGCGGAGGACGCCACCCATGCCTGGGTCGAGGCGTTTTTGCCCGAACTCGGCTGGGTTGGGTTCGACCCGACGAACAACTTAATCGCCGGCGAACGCCACATTCGTGTAGCGGTCGGCCGCGACTATGCCGACGTGCCACCGACGCGCGGCGTATACCGCGGCCAGGCGACCAGCCAGCTCGAGGTGGGCGTGAAAGTGTTGCCTGTTGCGACCCACATTGACGAGGCCGAAGTGCTGCCGCAGGTGACTACCGCGAGCGTCCAGGCTGAGCTGGCAGCCTATCAACAGGCGCAGCAGTAGGGCGCGAACATTTATTGCGCTTAGAGCCTATCCGAGTAACCCGGCGGCACGCAAAGCAATTAAGCAAAATGCAGGAAGGCCAGGTAATGCTCAGGTTTCTTCTCCCAGCGTATCAGCAAGCGGCGAAACCGGTTAAGCCAACTGTGACTGCGCTCCACCACCCAGCGTCGTGCCCGCTGGCCCGCTTCCTGTGCGATCTCTTTGGCTTCCTCACCACGACTGCGAATGTGTGCGGTGAAGCCAAATGCGCGTAAGATCGCACGCACCTCTTCATAATCATACCCCTTGTCCATACACATCCCTTGCTGTCGCTCCTCTGTTGGCTGCGGTCGCCCCACGACTATGCTCTCCAGCGTCGCACGTGATGTCATGGCAATGAGCGCCTTCAATTGTCACTCCGATGGGGACGCCATGCCCCTCCGTCAGCAACGACCGTTTGACCCCTGCCTTCCCGCGGTCAGTTGGATTCGGGCCGGTCTTTTTTCCCCCCAAGCGGTGCTTTGGTCATTGCCCCGTCCATACTCAGCCATGCCCAGTCAATGCCCTTTAGTTCATCAAATCGCTCGACGCCGACTTGCCACAGTTTCAGAAACACGCCAGCAGCGACCCATGCTCGAAAGCGATCATAGGCCGTGGATTTGGCGCACAGGCCTGTCCCGTTCAACGCCGCCCACTGACAGCCAGTGCGCAGCACATAAAAGATGGCATCAGCGCACTGGCGGTCAGGTACGCGCGGGCGACCGCCGCCAAACCGATGTGTATTCACGTGAACAGGCAGGAGCGGTTCCAGCACAGCCCAGAGTTCGTCCGAGATGCGAAAGCCAGTCGTGGTCTGGTTGTTCGGCGTGTGCGCACGAGTGCGCTTTGATATTCGTTCAGTGCTCACCCCATTAGCATATCAGTTATCCGGATAGGCTCTAAGCATGTATCTACGAGACATACGCGACCCTCGTCGTCGGCAGGGACGGACATATCCGCTGGCAAGCATTCTTACGATGCTCACACTGGCCGCTGTGAACGGTGAGAGCACACTGCGAGGGATACGCCGAGCAGCACTGGGAACGAATCCGCGACCGACTCAGTGGGCAGAAAGTCCTCCGCAGTATGGGACGCTATGGAACGTGTACGACAAGTGGAAGAAGCGGTGAGGCAGTGGTT
>Ga0209750_1001019_pt1 | contig 11599 bp, 20 predicted proteins | sample YNPBryulayer2012_FD_185813 | JGI IMG/M metagenome (GOLD analysis project Ga0209750, IMG submission 185813) | Anoxygenic and chlorotrophic microbial mat microbial communities from Yellowstone National Park, USA - YNP Bryant MS upper layer 2012... ...
GTGCCGATTGTGCGCGGCAGCGCGCTCGCGGCGCTCTCCAGCACATCGACCGACATCAACGCGCCGGAGTACAAGTGCATCCTCGACCTGATGAACGCAGTCGATGAGTTCATTCCCACGCCGGTGCGCGAAATCGATAAGCCGTTCCTGATGCCGATCGAAGACGTGTTCGGCATCAAAGGGCGCGGCACGGTGGTGACCGGGCGCATCGAGCGCGGCAAGGTGAAGATGGGGGATACGGTCGAGATTATCGGGATGACGCACGATGCGCCGCGCAGGACGGTGGTGACCGGGGTGGAGATGTTCCAGAAGACGCTCGACGAAGGGATTGCAGGGGACAACGTGGGGGTGCTGCTGCGCGGGATTGAGCGCACCGAAGTGGAGCGCGGACAGGTGCTGGCGGCGCCGGGGTCGATCAAGCCGCACGCGACGTTCAAGGCGAATGTGTACGTGCTGAAGAAGGAGGAGGGGGGACGGCATACGCCGTTCTTTTCGGGGTATCGGCCGCAGTTCTACATCCGCACGACGGACGTGACGGGGGCGATCCATCTGCCGGAAGGGGTGGAGATGGTGATGCCGGGCGACAACGTGGAGATGACGGTGGAGTTGATCGTGCCGGTGGCGATTGAAGAAGGGTTGCGCTTCGCCATCCGCGAGGGCGGGCGCACCGTCGGCGCAGGCGTCGTCTCGGCGATTGTCGATTAGTTATGAGTTATGGGTTTCCGGCGGCGGGGATCAGCGTTCAGGAATAGAGATCGATGAAACAACCATCCGATCCACGCTTTACCCCACCGCCACTACCCTCTACCTGAGGTGCATATGGCGAAACAAAAGGTTCGCATCCGGCTCAAGGCATACGACCATAAGATTCTCGACCAATCGGCGCGACAGATCGTTGAAGCCGCCGAACGTACCGGGGCGCTCGTCGCCGGTCCGGTGCCGTTGCCGACCAAAATCGAAAAGTATAGCGTCATTCGTTCGCCGTTTATTGATAAAGACTCGCAGGAACAGTTTGAGATTCGCACCCACAAGCGATTGATCGATGTGCTCGATCCGAGCCAGCAGACCATCAACGCGCTGATGAAACTCAACCTTCCGGCGGGCGTGGATATCGAAATCAAGTTGTAAGTCTGGAACAAAAGCAGCCGCTGCGCACAACGAAAACGCGCATGCTGCGGAGGTGCAATTGTGATCGAAGGGTTGCTTGGCCGCAAAATCGGCATGACCCAGGTCTTCGATGCGACCGGACAGGTCATCCCGGTGACGATCATCGAAGTGGGTCCATGTGTCGTCACCCAGATTCGCACAAAAGAGCGGGATGGGTACGAAGCTGTCCAGATTGGCTACCAGGAAGTCAAGGCGAAAAGCCTGACCAGGCCTGAACAGGGGCATCTCCGTGGTGCAGGTAAGTTGCTGCGCCACCTGCGCGAGTTCCGCGCCGATAATATCGCCGATCACAAAGTCGGTGATGTGTTGACGGTCGAGATGTTCACACCAGGTCAGCGCGTCGATGTCATTGGCACATCGAAAGGTCGCGGGTTCCAGGGCGTGGTGAAACGCCATGGCTTCGGCGGCGGACCGCGCACGCACGGTCAGAGCGACCGCCTGCGCGCTCCCGGTTCGATCGGCGCCGGCACCGATCCGGGTCACGTGTTGAAGAATACCCGCATGGCCGGGCGGATGGGCAATCAGCGGGTAACCGTCCAAAACCTGACGGTCGTTGATGTCGTTCCAGAGCGTAATCTGTTGCTCGTGCGCGGCTCCATTCCAGGGGCTAAGAATGGATTGGTCATGGTTCGCCGGGCGATCAAAGGCTCGTAAGAGCAGCGCGCTGAACGCATGAGCAGATATATCGAGGAAGTGCGATGGAAGCCAGGTTGTACAACCAGTCCGGCGAAGAGGTCGGCGTCATCCAGATATCCGATTACGTTTTCGGGATTGAGCCGAATGTGCCGGTTATGCATCAGGCGATGGAACGCCAGCGCGCCAATGCGCGCCTTGGCACCCATAATACGCTCGGTCGCGGTGAAGTCGAGGGGAGCACGCGCAAACTCTACCGTCAGAAAGGCACCGGTCGCGCGCGACAGGGATCGATCCGCGCGCCGCATCGGAAAGGGGGCGGTATTGCGCACGGACCCCATCCGCGCAAATATACCAAAGCCATGCCGCGCAAAATGCGCCGCCTGGCAGTGCGCTCGGCGCTCTCTGCGCGCTACCGCGACGGCGCGATTACTTTTCTGGATCGGTTGACGTTCGAGAAACCGCGCACCAAAGACATGATTGCGGTACTCAACGCGCTCAATCTGACCGGAAAGACCTTGATCGTGCTGGACCAGAAGGATGAGTACGTGCGTCGCTCGGCAAATAATCTGCCGAATGTCAAGACGCTGCTGGCGCACTATCTGAACGTTATCGATCTGCTTACGCACGATCATATCGTGATGCTGCAGGCGGCGGTGGACGTCGCTCAAGGGTATCTCGACCAACCGGAACATGTCGTCGCGGCGGCGGGCGCGAGTGAGGAGGAAGCGTCATGAACCCGCATCAGATCATCAAGCGACCGCTGATCACGGAAAAGAATATGAACCTGATGAGGTTCAACAAGTATTCGTTCGAGGTCGATCGCAACGCCACCAAGCCGCAGATCAAGCGCGCCATCGAAGAAATCTTCAATGTGCGGGTGACGGCGGTGCATACCATGAATGTGCGCGGGAAACTGCGCCGCCGGGGGCGTCAGTACGGCTATACCGCCGATTGGAAGAAGGCGATCGTCACACTTGCGGAAGGCGACCGCATCGACCTGTTCGAGGGAGCATAAACCATGCCGGTCAAAAAGTATAAACCAACCTCGCCAGGTCGCCGCAATATGTCGGTCTCGACCTTCGAGGAGATCACGAAGAAAGAGCCAGAGCGATCACTGCTCGAGCCGCTGCGCAAGAAAGCCGGGCGCAACAACTATGGTCGCATTACGGTGCGGCATCGCGGCGGCGGTCATAAGCGCCACTATCGCCGGATCGACTTCAAGCGCGATAAGATTGGGGTTCCGGCGAAGGTCGCGGCGATTGAATACGATCCAAACCGGTCGGCGCGCATCGCCCTGCTGCACTATGTCGATGGCGAGAAGCGCTACATCCTGGCGCCGCTCGGCTTGAACGTCGGCGATACGGTGATGAGCGGCCCCGACGCCGATATCCGGGTCGGCAATGCGCTGCCGCTGCGCCAGATACCGCTCGGTACACAGGTGCATAACGTCGAACTGGAAAAAGGACGCGGCGGCGTGATGGTGCGTAGCGCTGGCGCAGCCGCGCAACTGATGGCGAAGGAGGGCAACTATGCCACCCTGCGCATGCCGTCAGGCGAGGTGCGCCGCGTGTTCATCGAGTGTATGGCGACGATTGGTCAGGTCGGCAACCTGGATCATCAGAACATTCGCCTGGGGAAAGCCGGACGCAAACGCTGGCTTGGGCGACGACCCGAAGTGCGCGGCGCGGCGATGAACCCGCGCGACCATCCGCACGGCGGCGGCGAGGGACGCGCTCCGCGCGGCATGCCCACCCCGAAGACCAAGTGGGGCAAGCCGGCGCGTGGCGTGAAGACCCGCCATAACCCGCGGACCGATCCCTTCATTATCCGCCGCCGGACACGGTAAATATGAGGATGGAGGGTAAAGCGTATGTCGCGTTCTTCTAAAAAAGGTCCTTACGTCGATATCCGGTTGCTCAACCGTATCGAGGAATTGAACCGGGCAAACGAAAAGCGAGTGTTGCGCACATGGTCGCGCGACTCGACGATCTTCCCGCAAATGGTCGGGCATACCATCGCAGTTCACGATGGCCGACGCCATGTGCCGGTGTATATTACCGAGAATATGGTCGGGCATAAACTGGGCGAGTTCGCCCCAACCCGGTTGTTTCGCGGTCACGGCGGGAAGAAAGCCGACAAGCGCGGCAAAATGAAGTGATCGGAGCGCCGTCGCATTGCCCGCAGGCGCGCGACAGGCGCAACAGAGGTTTGATATGCAGGCGAAAGCAGTAACCAAATATGTCCGCATCTCGCCGACAAAGGTGCGCCCGGTGATGGATCTGGTGCGCGGCAAGCCGGTTGATCGGGCGCTGGCGATCCTTCGCTATCTGCCCCACAAAGCGGCGCGCGAGATCGCCCGCACGATCGAGTCGGCACGGGCGAATGCCACCAACAACTACGATATGGCGCCCGATGCGCTCATCGTGAAGTACATCTTCGCCGATGAAGGTCCGGCGTTTAAACGGATCATGCCGCGCGCCCGCGGTCGAGCCGATCGTATTCGCAAGCGGACGACCCACATCACGGTCATTGTCGATGACGGCGAGGAGATGTAGGCAGGCGGCGTCACCGCGCCGGCCCGCGGAAGAGAGAGCGAGGACCTATGGGACGGAAAGTGCACCCGATCGGCTTCCGCCTTGGGTATATCAAGGACTGGCAGTCGAAGTGGTTCGCGGAGCGCAACTATACCGAACTGCTCCACGAAGACGTCATGCTGCGCAAGATCATTGCCAAAGAGCTTGAGAATGCGGGTGTGGCGCGGATCGAGATCGAGCGCTCAGCGAATAAAGTCGAGGTGACGGTCTACACAGCCAAGCCGGGCATCGTCATCGGCAAACGCGGCGCGAAAGTCGATGAACTGCGGGCTGAACTGGAGAAACGGACCGGCAAGAAGGTCAAACTCAATATTCAGGAGATTCATCAACCGGAACTCGAGGCGCAACTGGTCGCCGAGAGCATTGCTGAACAGATCAACAAACGCGTCTCGTACAAGCGCGCGATGAAACAGGCCGTGCAGCGTGCTATGCGCCTGGGCGCCCAGGGGGTGAAGATCAAATGTTCGGGGCGACTGGCGGGCGCCGAGATGGCGCGCGTCGCCTGGGAACGCGATGGACGGGTTCCGCTCCATACGCTGCGCGCCGATATCGACTACGCACAGGTGCACGCGCACACAACGTATGGTCGGATTGGCGTGAAGGTGTGGATCTATAAGGGTGAGGTCTTCCCCGATCAGAAGGGGCAGACGCAACTACCGCAACCGGCAGTCGCCGCCGCACGTCCAGGTCTGACGGTTGAGGAAGAAGAACGGCCACAGCGCAAAGGCGGGCGTGGCGGACGCGGCGCGAACGCTGGCGCAGCGCGCGGCGGGCGTGGCGGACGGTCACGCAGCTGAAAGGAGCACAATCGTATGTTGATGCCGAAGCGTGTCAAATATCGCAAACAGCAGCGTGGCCACAATCGCGGCATGGCGCACCGCGGCAACACGGTTGCATTTGGCGAATACGGCTTGATGGCGCTCGAAGCGACGTGGATGACGAGCCGCCAGATCGAGGCGGCACGCCGTGCCATCAGTCACCACGTCAAACGCGGCGGGAAAATCTGGATCCGTATCTTTCCAGATAAGCCAGTCACAGCCAAGCCTGCCGAAACCCGTATGGGATCGGGCAAGGGAGCGGTTGATCACTACGTGGCGGTCATCAAGCCGGGGCGTATTCTGTTCGAACTGGCTGGCGTCCGCCCTGAGGTTGCGCACGAGGCGCTGGAACGTGCAGCGCAGAAACTGCCGATCAAATGCAAGATTGTTCCGCGCGAAGACCTGGAGGGCGCAGCATGAAAGCCGATGAGTTGCGCAAACTTGATAATGAGCAATTGCGCGCGAAATTGAAAGAGTGCTACGAGGAATTGTTCAACCTGCGTTTTCAGCAGGTCATGGACAAATTGACGGCCACCGGCCGCCCGCGGGTCGTCCGACGCGATATTGCGCGTATCAAGACGATCCTGCGTGAGCGCGAACTTGGCATTGAAGTCCAGGAGACAGGTCAATGACTGAAGCGCGACGACGACAATTCAAGGTCGGGCGAGTCGTCAGCAATAAAATGCAGAAGACGGTTGTGGTGGCGGTTGACTATCTGAAGCCGCATCCGCTCTATCGCAAAATCATTCGCCGCACCAGCAAGTTCCATGCGCACGATGAGCAGCAGTGTCGGATCGGCGATATCGTGCGCATCGGCGAAACTCGCCCGCTGAGCAAGACCAAACGTTGGGAAGTGGTTGAGATTATCAAGCGCAATGAGGAGGCCTGACCATGGTGCAGCAGGAAACGCGGCTGCGTGTCGCCGATAACACCGGCGCAAAGGAGATACTCTGCATCCGCGTGTTGGGCGGCTCACGTGTGCGCTACGGTCGCGTCGGCGATGTTATTGTCGCTTCGGTCAAGGAAGCGACACCCGGCGGCGCGGTGAAGAAGGGCGAAGTGGTGCGCGCCGTCATCGTGCGCACGGCAAAGGAGTACGGCCGCCCCGACGGTTCGCATATCCGGTTCGATGACAATGCAGCGGTGATCATCGGGAAGGACAACAACCCGCGCGGGACGCGCATCTTCGGTCCCGTCGCTCGTGAGTTGCGCGAACGCGCATTCATGAAGATCATCTCGCTGGCGCCGGAAGTGCTGTGATGGGAGAGGGTGCAATGCATGTCAAAACCGGCGACGAAGTCCTGATCATCACCGGAAAAGATCGCGGCAAGCGCGGCAAAATCAAAGAAGCGCGCCCCAAAGAACAACGGGTGATTGTTGAGGGACTGAATATTGTGAAACGACACATGAAGCCGCGCGGTCCAACACGACCCGGCGGGATTATCGAGATGGAAGCGCCGATCCATGTGTCGAATGTGATGCTGATCTGCCCGAAATGCGGTCGCGCATCGCGTACCGGGCATCGCTTTCTGGAAGAGACGGATCACAAGGGCCGCCCCAAAAAGGTGCGGTACTGTAAAGCATGTGATGCCGTCATCGATGAGTGAATGGCGAGAACGGAGCGACAACTGCGCTCCGGGATCTCGAGGAGCAGGTGATGGTACCGCGACTCAAAGAAAAATATCAGACTGAGGTCGTGCCGGCGCTGATGCAGGAGTTTCGCTATCGCTCCGTCATGCAGGTGCCGCGGCTCGAGAAAATCGTGCTGAACATCGGACTGGGCGAGGCGATCCAGAACTCGAAGGCGCTCGATGCTGCGACAGCGGATCTGGCGGCAATTGCCGGTCAGAAGCCGGTGATCACCCGTGCCAGGAAGTCGATTGCAGCGTTCAAGGTGCGTCAGGGGATGCCGATCGGGGTCATGGTCACGCTGCGTGGTCCACGCATGTGGTCCTTCCTTGATCGGTTGATGAATCTGGTGCTGCCACGCCTGCGCGATTTTCGCGGCGTCAGTCGTCGTTCATTCGATGGACGCGGCAACTACTCGATCGGTCTGCGTGAGCAGATCGTCTTCCCGGAGATCGACTACGATAAGGTCGATAAACTCCGTGGTCTCGAAGTGGTGATTGTGACAACCGCACCCGATGATGAACAGGGGTATGCGTTGCTCAAGCGTCTCGGCATGCCGTTTCGTGATTAGGTGCGTCCAGGCCAGGAGCGCCGATCCTCAAAGGCGCTGACCAGCCCGGACTTGATAAGGAGATCTGGTTTGGCACGAAAAGCGTTGATTGTCAAAGCACAGCGGCCGCAAAAGTATAAAGTGCGGGCCTACAACCGCTGTAAGATCTGTGGGCGTCCGCGTGCATATATGCGGAAGTTCGGTATGTGTCGCATTTGCTTCCGCGAACACGCCCTGCGCGGGTTGATCCCCGGCGTGACGAAATCGAGCTGGTGAGCAGATCCGACGCCTACAGTCAGTCCGGAGATGAAGGAGGACCGCAGTGAGCATGCATGATCCAATTGCCGATATGCTGACCCGCATCCGGAATGCGTGTATGGCCCGCCACGCAACGGTGTCGATCCCGTCGTCGAAGATGAAACTCGCCATCGCGCAAATCCTTAAGCGCGAGGGGTTCATCCAGGACTTCACGGTGCAGGAAGGCAAGCCGCGCAACACGATCGTTATTACGTTGAAATACACTCCCGATCGGCGACCGGTGATTACCGGGCTGAAGCGTGTGAGTAAGCCGGGACTGCGCATCTATACCAAACGCGCCGATATTCCGCGGGTGCGCGGCGGATTGGGGTTGAGCATTCTCTCGACCCCGCGCGGCGTGATGGCGGGACACGAGGCGTGGCAGCAGCGCGTCGGCGGCGAAGTTCTCTGTTACGTCTGGTAGCGCCGAGGAGTGAAATCATGTCGCGTATTGGCAAAAAACCAATCCCGGTCCCGCGTGGCGTCGAGGTGACGATCACGGAGGAGAACCTGGTGACTGTGAAAGGTCCGAAAGGGACGCTCGCGCAACAGTTCTCGCCGGAAATGCTCATCAAGCATGAGAACGGCGTGATTACGGTCGCGCGCCCCTCGGACGATAAACGCCACCGCGCCCTGCACGGGTTAACGCGCTCGCTCATCGCCAATATGGTGACGGGCGTGACCGAAGGGTATCAGCGGATTCTGGAGATCACCGGCATCGGGTATCGCGCTGCGCGTGAGGGAAAAAACCTGGTCCTTCAGGTCGGATTTTCCCATCCGATCCGTGTAACGCCACCCGAAGGGATTACCTTCGAGGTGCTGGAGCGCCGCAGCGCAAATGAACCACAGCAGGTGATTATACGAGGTATCGATAAGCAGAAAGTTGGCGAAGAAGCGGCAAAACTGCGCGCGCTGCGCCCGCCGGAGCCGTACAAAGGGTATGGCATCAAGTATCGTGATGAGCGGATTCGTCGCAAGGCGGGCAAGGCAGGGAAAGCGCGGTAACGCTTCCAGAACTTTTTTGCGACTCAGCAGCGGCAGGGGATGGTCATCTCTGCCCTCAGGAGCAGATCGCTATGGCAAAACGAACACCACGAGAACTGCGAATCCGACGCCATCGTCGTGTGCGGAAAAAAGTCCACGGCACTCCGCAACGACCACGGTTGTGCGTCTTTCGCAGCAATATGCATATCTACGCGCAGGTCATTGATGACACGGTTGGGCGAACGCTGGCGGCAGCCTCCACCGTAGAGCCTGAACTGCGCGCATCGCTGACTGGAAAGACGAAAACCGAACAAGCGAAGGCGGTCGGCGCCGTGATCGCTGAACGTGCCAGAGCCGCCGGTATCGAACGGGTCGTCTTCGACCGCGGCGGGTTCAAGTATCATGGGCGGGTGCAGGCGCTCGCCGATGCAGCGCGTGCGGGCGGACTCCAGTTCTGATAACGCCGCCGGTCTGCCCGGCAGCACAGTTGCAGGTTGCAGGCGCCGCCTTCGCCGCAACCTCTAGCCTTGATGGAGTGTGACAGTGATCAAGCGACGCATTAATGCGGACGAACTCGAACTCGAAGAGCGCGTGGTGCAGATCAACCGCGTCTCGAAAGTGGTCAAAGGCGGGCGCCGCTTCAGTTTCAGCACGGTCGTCGTCGTGGGCGACGGTAAAGGGCATGTCGGCATTGGCATGGGCAAAGCGGCTGAAGTGCCCGAAGCGATCCGCAAGGGTGTGGAGGCGGCGAAAAAGAACCTGATCCGGGTACCGCTCTCCGGCACGACCATTCCGCACGAAGTGCAGATGGAGTTTGCCGCTTCCAAGGTGCGCCTGCTCCCGGCTGCTCCGGGCACCGGCGTCATTGCTGGACGCGGTGTGCGCCCGGTGCTTGAGATGGCAGGCATCAAAGACGTGCTCTCGAAACGGTACGGCAGCAACAATCCGATCAACGTGGTGAAAGCGACGTTTAAGGCGTTGAGTGCGCTGACGTCGCTCGAAGAACAGGCGCGTATGCGTGGGATGACGCCGCGCGAACTGAACCTGCGGCGCATGCGGCGCGAACCGGCGCCCCAGGAGGCGTAGCCGATGTCCAGATTGAAAATCACGTATCGCAAGAGTGCGATTGGGTATAGCCGCGACCAGAAGGCGACCATCCGTTCACTCGGGTTGCGCAGGCTGAACAGCGTCGTCATTCACGACGATACGCCAACCATTCGCGGGATGGTCTTCAAAGTTCGTCATCTGGTCAGCGTTGAAGAAATTGCCGACGACACCTCGCCAGATGCCGAAACGGGCGCTGATCTGGAGCGCGATGGGGGGAACCGATCATGAAACTGCATGATTTGAAACCGGCGCCAGGAGCGCACCGTGAGCGCAAGCGCATCGGGCGCGGCATCGGCTCGGGCAAGGGCAAAACCGGCGGCAAGGGCATGATGGGTCAGAAGGCGCGCTCCGGTCCCAAGCCATCGCCATCGTTCGAAGGCGGGCAGATGCGTATTACCCGCAAAATGCCCAAACTGCGCGGCTTCAAGAATCGCTGGCGGGTTGAGTATCAGGTGATCAACATCGGTCAACTGAACGATGTTCCCGATGGAACCGAACTGACCATTGAGGAGATGGTCGCTCAGGGATGGATCCATCCGGCAAAGCCGGTCAAGATTCTTGGGGATGGCGAACTGGAGCGGAAACTGACGATCCACGCGCATAAGTTCAGCGCCAGTGCGCGGGCGCGGATCGAAGCCGTTGGCGGCGCCGCTATCGAAACGCCATGGGTTGTGGAACGGCGCAGTCGTAGCCGGGGACCCAACCCGCCCCGGCATAGCCGCAAGGCGGAAACGCCGCAGAAGGCGTGAGGCGCGGACGATCCTGGCGCCGACCGCTTTCTGACTAAAGGAGAAGTGCATGCTTGAGTCGGTTGTCAATGCGCTCCGGTTGCCCGATCTGCGTCAGCGCATCCTGTTTACGCTGGCAATGCTGTTGCTCTTCCGGTTGATCGCCCATATTCCTGTACCAAACATCGATCCGACGGCGCTGGAAAGTCTGCGGATCGCGCTGCAGGGGAATCAACTGGCACAGTTGCTTAATATTTTTGCCGGCGGCGCACTGCAGAACCTGTCGGTGGCCGCGATGGGGGTTTACCCCTACATTACTGCCCAGATCATTCTGCAACTGCTCGTGCCGCTCATCCCGGCGCTGGAAGAATTGCGCAAAGAGGGTGAACAGGGACGCATGCGCCTGAACCGCATCACGTTCTACCTGACCATTCCGATGGCGCTGTTGCAGGCCTATGGGCAGACACTGACACTTGAACGCAGTCTTGGCACAGGGCAGGCGCTCTTCCAGACGCCGTTCGATATTGTGAATAATTTCTTTCCGACCTTTACCATCCTGGTGAGCATGCTGGCGGGAACGATGCTGCTGGTGTGGCTCGGCGAACAGATCCAGGAACGCGGGATCGGCAACGGCGTGTCGATGATCATCTTCGCCGGGATTGTCGCCGGGTTGCCAGGGTTGATCATTCAGGCGTTTACGACCGTCGAACTGGGAGGCGTTGAGCAAATTATCGGGCTGGTGTCGTTCCTGCTCATCGCTCTGGGAACGATTGTGGGGATTGTCCTGATGCACGAGGGGCAACGACGCATCCCGGTACAGTACGCCAAGCGCGTGCGTGGCAATCGCGTGTATGGCGGGCAGAGCAGCCATATCCCGCTGAAGGTCAACATGGCAGGTATGATCCCGCTGATCTTCGCGCAGAGCATCATCATCTTTCCGGGCACGATTGCATCGTATGCCTGCCCGGAACAGATTGCGCCGCCGGGATCAGGCGTCTTCAAGCAGATTGCGTGCTTTACGTATCAAACGTTTAGCCCGCAGTACGGCAGCGGGACGCTGGTGTACTCGATTGCGCTGTTTGTGCTCGT
>Ga0209750_1001028_pt1 | contig 11504 bp, 8 predicted proteins | sample YNPBryulayer2012_FD_185813 | JGI IMG/M metagenome (GOLD analysis project Ga0209750, IMG submission 185813) | Anoxygenic and chlorotrophic microbial mat microbial communities from Yellowstone National Park, USA - YNP Bryant MS upper layer 2012... ...
AGCAGTATTTTCCAAGTTTCAATCCTTGTTTTGGTGGATTTTGCTCTTAAACAAAGTAAAAGCTCCTTCGAACAAGCATATTTCAGATTGTTTCAATCCTTGTTTTGGTGGATTTTGCTCTTAAACGGTATTGGAGATGGTAAAATCGATGCGGGACCGATGTTTCAATCCTTGTTTTGGTGGATTTTGCTCTTAAACCAAGCTTTTCGTAGATGTCCGGAGGCAGTAATATTGTTTCAATCCTTGTTTTGGTGGATTTTGCTCTTAAACGCCCCAAAATTATACCTGCTTGTTCAACAGACTTTGGTTTCAATCCTTGTTTTGGTGGATTTTGCTCTTAAACTCAAAAAGATTTTATGTTCAACAAAGTCAAGGATTGTTTCAATCCTTGTTTTGGTGGATTTTGCTCTTAAACTATAACAAAGGGTTAGAAGGATGGTGAAAGTGGTGAAAGGTTTCAATCCTTGTTTTGGTGGATTTTGCTCTTAAACTTGACTTCTTCTCAATTAGAAGAGGCTTATATAAAGTTTCAATCCTTGTTTTGGTGGATTTTGCTCTTAAACCTTGGAAGTATGCATCTTCCCCCAATTAATTCGTGAAGTTTCAATCCTTGTTTTGGTGGATTTTGCTCTTAAACTTACTATGAACAACTTTGAGCTTATCCAACCGCTTCTGTTTCAATCCTTGTTTTGGTGGATTTTGCTCTTAAACATAAAGAAATATCAAAGGAGGCAAAGTATGAACGGAAGTTTCAATCCTTGTTTTGGTGGATTTTGCTCTTAAACCAACCAACTCCAAATTGATGACCTCACCGATGATGCGTTTCAATCCTTGTTTTGGTGGATTTTGCTCTTAAACACCTTCACCTCTTAACTTATTGTCTTTTCAAGTAGTGTTTCAATCCTTGTTTTGGTGGATTTTGCTCTTAAACTAAGGTGATTTTAGAAAGAATTGCAAAGGCGCTTTGTTTCAATCCTTGTTTTGGTGGATTTTGCTCTTAAACGAAGAACGGGGCGGGCTCACCCGCCCTTATATTTTTTGTTTCAATCCTTGTTTTGGTGGATTTTGCTCTTAAACCCTAATAAATGCGGAATTTCGGCAATTGATTAGGAAGTTTCAATCCTTGTTTTGGTGGATTTTGCTCTTAAACAAATATTGATTATGCAGATTTTGAGTTACCCTATGATAGTTTCAATCCTTGTTTTGGTGGATTTTGCTCTTAAACTCTATGAGGACCTTCCGCTTGATGATGTTCAACTAATGTTTCAATCCTTGTTTTGGTGGATTTTGCTCTTAAACCTAACGGGGTTAACTCGAAAGCGTGTTCTGGAATTTATGTTTCAATCCTTGTTTTGGTGGATTTTGCTCTTAAACATGGTATGCTCTTACGAAAGCCGAGAAGGAAAAGAGTTTCAATCCTTGTTTTGGTGGATTTTGCTCTTAAACCGTGAAATGAAAGATGAACCAGCGCTGATGGGTTATGTTTCAATCCTTGTTTTGGTGGATTTTGCTCTTAAACCTCCAAGTGAAACTAGCTCGGAAAGTATCTCTAAGTTTCAATCCTTGTTTTGGTGGATTTTGCTCTTAAACTTGGTTTTCCGCTCAATTTCTCGATTGGTTGATTCTGTTTCAATCCTTGTTTTGGTGGATTTTGCTCTTAAACCCATAGTGTAGACTTTCACATACTCATCAGCCCAGCGAGTTTCAATCCTTGTTTTGGTGGATTTTGCTCTTAAACTCGAAATTGTTCTCAATGCTGCGTCGATAAGTATACAGTTTCAATCCTTGTTTTGGTGGATTTTGCTCTTAAACCTACTACAACAAAGGAGCCACCACCCTGCATTTCAAGTTTCAATCCTTGTTTTGGTGGATTTTGCTCTTAAACAATACATACTGATTTAATCACTTATCGAAGCCCTGAAGTTTCAATCCTTGTTTTGGTGGATTTTGCTCTTAAACCTGGACGGAGTGCAGAAGAATATTATGAATCGAAATGTTTCAATCCTTGTTTTGGTGGATTTTGCTCTTAAACCCACACCTGCATTGCGGTGCTTTTGAAACAAATTTTGTTTCAATCCTTGTTTTGGTGGATTTTGCTCTTAAACCAAAAGTTTAATTTTTAACTTGTTTCAATCCTTTTGTTTCAATCCTTGTTTTGGTGGATTTTGCTCTTAAACCCCCAATTCTACGCACAGGTAATGCAATTCAAGTAAGTTTCAATCCTTGTTTTGGTGGATTTTGCTCTTAAACAAAGCATTCTCATCGAATGAAAACATAGTAAACTCCAGTTTCAATCCTTGTTTTGGTGGATTTTGCTCTTAAACCCAATAGATTTTGCACGCAAGACCGTGCAGCCTTGCTGTTTCAATCCTTGTTTTGGTGGATTTTGCTCTTAAACTGTTCAGCACTTGATTAGTAATTTTCGGCAAGCCGTGTTTCAATCCTTGTTTTGGTGGATTTTGCTCTTAAACATTGGATATTCGACTTTACCAACTTATTGACCATCGGAGTTTCAATCCTTGTTTTGGTGGATTTTGCTCTTAAACCGAATCATTCATCTCGTCGATTTTGGCTCCTGTTTTAGTTTCAATCCTTGTTTTGGTGGATTTTGCTCTTAAACACCAGTTTCTTTTTGGAACGCAGGTTTTGCGCTCATGTTTCAATCCTTGTTTTGGTGGATTTTGCTCTTAAACAGAAAATCGAGGAGTATCAACTCCTTATAGGTCAATGTTTCAATCCTTGTTTTGGTGGATTTTGCTCTTAAACCCCAAACTTTACATACAATATACATACAAAATTAAGTTTCAATCCTTGTTTTGGTGGATTTTGCTCTTAAACTTGAGATAACCTCAATTAGTGAAGACAAGAGTATAGTTCAGTTTCAATCCTTGTTTTGGTGGATTTTGCTCTTAAACTGCCGAGTCCGAGCATTAACGGAGGAACAAGTACAATGTTTCAATCCTTGTTTTGGTGGATTTTGCTCTTAAACGGAAATTTTTGAAGGGGATATAATAAAGGATACTATTGTTTCAATCCTTGTTTTGGTGGATTTTGCTCTTAAACTTTCGCAGGAATCCTTCTGGGGTTCGGAAGCCATACTTAGTTTCAATCCTTGTTTTGGTGGATTTTGCTCTTAAACTTGCGCTCCTCTCGAACACAAAGGTTAACCGAATGGAGTTTCAATCCTTGTTTTGGTGGATTTTGCTCTTAAACGGGATTACTAAGAACCGGCGGTAACCAGAGTCGTCTTTGTTTCAATCCTTGTTTTGGTGGATTTTGCTCTTAAACTAACTATAAGTTTCATTTCCAACCTCCTTTATTTTTTTGTTTCAATCCTTGTTTTGGTGGATTTTGCTCTTAAACACTTTCGACCGAGCATATTCCTTTTTGTGTGCGTGCGATGTTTCAATCCTTGTTTTGGTGGATTTTGCTCTTAAACACAGCTCGATATTTTCAAAAAGATTTTATGTTCAAGTTTCAATCCTTGTTTTGGTGGATTTTGCTCTTAAACTGGGTAGCCTAAACCGAAATCTTTTCCTAAACGACCGTTTCAATCCTTGTTTTGGTGGATTTTGCTCTTAAACTAGTATTCAGGAAATCAAGGATAAGTTGGACAAACTGTTTCAATCCTTGTTTTGGTGGATTTTGCTCTTAAACCAATCAGCAAGATTATTAGAAGTGCGAAATAGGGTGGTTTCAATCCTTGTTTTGGTGGATTTTGCTCTTAAACCCAACACAACCATTTTGCATACAACTTACAAAGACAAGTTTCAATCCTTGTTTTGGTGGATTTTGCTCTTAAACAATGTGTCCCACCTGGTTCAGAAGTCGAGCTTTTACGTTTCAATCCTTGTTTTGGTGGATTTTGCTCTTAAACTAAATTGTAATGTTTCAAGATCGTCCAAGTTCAAAAGTTTCAATCCTTGTTTTGGTGGATTTTGCTCTTAAACGGGTTTTCCACATATCGCCATAATTCCCGCCAACAAGGTTTCAATCCTTGTTTTGGTGGATTTTGCTCTTAAACTCCGTTTAGTCGCTCTTTTTCCATTTTGTCCACCTCGGTTTCAATCCTTGTTTTGGTGGATTTTGCTCTTAAACAGTAAAAAAAGCTATTGCGGAACTGGAAAATGGAAAAGTTTCAATCCTTGTTTTGGTGGATTTTGCTCTTAAACAAGCCAAGCCGTATCTATTCCAAGCTTTTCTAATTTGTTTCAATCCTTGTTTTGGTGGATTTTGCTCTTAAACTTATTCCGACTTTGACCCATCAGTAGGCGGAGGCACGAAGTTTCAATCCTTGTTTTGGTGGATTTTGCTCTTAAACCATTGCAGAAACGATGTGACGCTATTGGAAATCCAGTTAGTTTCAATCCTTGTTTTGGTGGATTTTGCTCTTAAACGTTCTTACGAGAGAAAAAAGTCTCCAAAACAGAACTGTTTCAATCCTTGTTTTGGTGGATTTTGCTCTTAAACAAGAAAACAAAGAAGGGAAACTGCTCGATGAGCCAGTGTTTCAATCCTTGTTTTGGTGGATTTTGCTCTTAAACCTTATAACTGACCAATATTGGAAAGGAATTGTAAGTTTCAATCCTTGTTTTGGTGGATTTTGCTCTTAAACTTATGGAAATATCGGGGCATAAGGATTGGCGGGTTTTGTTTCAATCCTTGTTTTGGTGGATTTTGCTCTTAAACGCAAGTGGTTGTATTTGGCTTTCGTCAAGTTCGACCAGTTTCAATCCTTGTTTTGGTGGATTTTGCTCTTAAACCCGAAAATTACTAATCAAGTGCTGAACAGAATGCGTTTCAATCCTTGTTTTGGTGGATTTTGCTCTTAAACATTTCGTAGGGGATATTATTATCTTCACAGTATTTGAGTTTCAATCCTTGTTTTGGTGGATTTTGCTCTTAAACTCCAACCAAAGAGCAGTTCGATAATAGACATTGAGGGTTTCAATCCTTGTTTTGGTGGATTTTGCTCTTAAACTAAAAAGAAATCCCAATCTTCTTGATTTTGATATGGAGTTTCAATCCTTGTTTTGGTGGATTTTGCTCTTAAACCCCCACCTTTCGGAAACTCCATTGAGAATTTTATCAGGTTTCAATCCTTGTTTTGGTGGATTTTGCTCTTAAACTGAATTTAATCTAGACACTCTCGAAATTTACATCGAGTTTCAATCCTTGTTTTGGTGGATTTTGCTCTTAAACTTAGCACAGAGGGAATGGCTTTCTTTTTTGTAACGAAGTTTCAATCCTTGTTTTGGTGGATTTTGCTCTTAAACATCCAGAAGTTTATGAACGTATGAAGAATGAATTTTTGTTTCAATCCTTGTTTTGGTGGATTTTGCTCTTAAACCTAAGAGTAAAGAATCTTTATCGGCAGTGGAAGGGAGTTTCAATCCTTGTTTTGGTGGATTTTGCTCTTAAACCTACCAAACGTATCTTATACCGCTGCGAATCGTAAGTTTCAATCCTTGTTTTGGTGGATTTTGCTCTTAAACTTCATAAATTTTAAAATTTATTATGAATAACAAAATGTTTCAATCCTTGTTTTGGTGGATTTTGCTCTTAAACTTATATGCGCCGTTTATTGGAAACTTACACTGACTAGTTTCAATCCTTGTTTTGGTGGATTTTGCTCTTAAACCTTCTAACTCATTCGTATATTCGGTGGCAAACCAAGTTTCAATCCTTGTTTTGGTGGATTTTGCTCTTAAACTGACCCATTGCAGGCTTTGGCTCCGCAAATTGCACAAGTTTCAATCCTTGTTTTGGTGGATTTTGCTCTTAAACAGTCTCGCTTTTGCGGAGACTTGTAACGATACCTAGTTTCAATCCTTGTTTTGGTGGATTTTGCTCTTAAACGCACTTGCGGAGTCTTAAAAAACCTTTCATATCCCCAGTTTCAATCCTTGTTTTGGTGGATTTTGCTCTTAAACCTTTTGCAAGCTCTAACCGATACAGATTGTAAAAATCGTTTCAATCCTTGTTTTGGTGGATTTTGCTCTTAAACCTATGAACGAAGAGAAAGAATATCTTTATTTTGCTGAGTTTCAATCCTTGTTTTGGTGGATTTTGCTCTTAAACCTCGGGACAAAATGGAAAAATCTTGCAGCGTGACATGTTTCAATCCTTGTTTTGGTGGATTTTGCTCTTAAACTGTCTTCGCAAGCGCACTTGCTACTTCGCATACCTAGTTTCAATCCTTGTTTTGGTGGATTTTGCTCTTAAACCTTGCCGTGCTAATTCTATCTGATGTTCCCAAAGCAGTTTCAATCCTTGTTTTGGTGGATTTTGCTCTTAAACGGCAGCACGGCGGGAGAATCTATACGCTTTTGCATGTTTCAATCCTTGTTTTGGTGGATTTTGCTCTTAAACAGTAAAATTAGCAACTGGATGCACTTCGGGTATTTTAGGTTTCAATCCTTGTTTTGGTGGATTTTGCTCTTAAACTGAAATAGTTAGAACAAGAACAAAAGAAGATAAATTGTTTCAATCCTTGTTTTGGTGGATTTTGCTCTTAAACAATATCTTTTTCCGAGATACCAACCCCCCCCATTGTGTTTCAATCCTTGTTTTGGTGGATTTTGCTCTTAAACGTGCTATCACTTCCTGCAAAATCTTCCTCTAATTGTTGTTTCAATCCTTGTTTTGGTGGATTTTGCTCTTAAACGTTTCGAATCTTTTGCAAACGCAGCAAGCTTTTCGGTTTCAATCCTTGTTTTGGTGGATTTTGCTCTTAAACTTTATTAGGTTCACCAGTTGGGAATGAGTGTGATGAGGTTTCAATCCTTGTTTTGGTGGATTTTGCTCTTAAACCAAAATAGATACTCTTTGGGTTTCTGATACAGCATATTGTTTCAATCCTTGTTTTGGTGGATTTTGCTCTTAAACGTGATTTCTTCTTCATTATATGTTCCTTCAATTGTGTTTCAATCCTTGTTTTGGTGGATTTTGCTCTTAAACATTACATCGAGCGATTTCAATTTTGGTATTCGCAGGTTTCAATCCTTGTTTTGGTGGATTTTGCTCTTAAACTACATCAATCAGCAAAAGTTATATTTCTGTATGTTAGTTTCAATCCTTGTTTTGGTGGATTTTGCTCTTAAACGAGAGAGAGAAATTCGCATCGAAAGAAGAGCAAAGTTTCAATCCTTGTTTTGGTGGATTTTGCTCTTAAACCATATTTTCACAAAGGTTATGCGAAAATTCAGAACGGTTTCAATCCTTGTTTTGGTGGATTTTGCTCTTAAACCTGTGCAACAGGGCTCCAGAAGAGTGGCGGAATGTGTTTCAATCCTTGTTTTGGTGGATTTTGCTCTTAAACATAAACCAATTGCTACTTCCAGTCCATCAGCATCTTGTTTCAATCCTTGTTTTGGTGGATTTTGCTCTTAAACGCTTTCGATTATACCACAAAGTATGATAGAAGCTTGGTTTCAATCCTTGTTTTGGTGGATTTTGCTCTTAAACCTAATGATTGCCGAGACTATTCGTGCACGCCGTGAATGTTTCAATCCTTGTTTTGGTGGATTTTGCTCTTAAACCCAATGGTATGAAGATCGCTCCTTTTCCTACTGATGAGTTTCAATCCTTGTTTTGGTGGATTTTGCTCTTAAACCCCGAAAAAAGAATTTATGGATTTCGGATAAACTGTTTCAATCCTTGTTTTGGTGGATTTTGCTCTTAAACTTTCGAGTAAATCTCCAAGTATAACAGCGTTAATAGGTTTCAATCCTTGTTTTGGTGGATTTTGCTCTTAAACACGCTGGCGGAAGGAACTATCCGACCTTTTGTTCGAAAGTTTCAATCCTTGTTTTGGTGGATTTTGCTCTTAAACAAATCACGGAACATTGCCCTATTGTTTTTCAACTCCGTTTCAATCCTTGTTTTGGTGGATTTTGCTCTTAAACAAAATTTGACCCTACTGATGGAAAAGAATACTTAGGGTTTCAATCCTTGTTTTGGTGGATTTTGCTCTTAAACACATATCCAAAAAGTGAGTTCGGTTTCTTTGCCCATGTTTCAATCCTTGTTTTGGTGGATTTTGCTCTTAAACCCAACAACCGCACAATTAGCAACAGGAAGCAATTGGAGTTTCAATCCTTGTTTTGGTGGATTTTGCTCTTAAACAATGGGCGTCGAAAAGCAAAAAGGATAAGCTTCGATGTTTCAATCCTTGTTTTGGTGGATTTTGCTCTTAAACATATTCGAATTTTCCATTTTCGTTATCAAAAGAAACAGTTTCAATCCTTGTTTTGGTGGATTTTGCTCTTAAACTTTCTGGATTAAAGGGTAACATAAGAACACCTCCAGTTTCAATCCTTGTTTTGGTGGATTTTGCTCTTAAACCCTATAAGGCGTTGATACTCCTCGATTTTCTTTTTAATGTTTCAATCCTTGTTTTGGTGGATTTTGCTCTTAAACCTACCCGAGGATGTACTTACAGCAATCGGGTCAATTTTGTTTCAATCCTTGTTTTGGTGGATTTTGCTCTTAAACCGCTCCCCATCCTTGGGAAACCTTTTTCCCAATCCAGGTTTCAATCCTTGTTTTGGTGGATTTTGCTCTTAAACCAATAACATTAGTTCAATATATTCCGCAACTTATCCAAGTTTCAATCCTTGTTTTGGTGGATTTTGCTCTTAAACGGGCTGGGTTCAATGCGCTTCCAGCCGTGAAAGGTCCGTTTCAATCCTTGTTTTGGTGGATTTTGCTCTTAAACCAATCTTCCGGGAACAGCCGGTCCCGAAGATATTTCTGTTTCAATCCTTGTTTTGGTGGATTTTGCTCTTAAACTTGATAAACAATGCAGAGATTCGCCTTTTTGGTGCTGTTTCAATCCTTGTTTTGGTGGATTTTGCTCTTAAACAAGAAACTACTCTCTTCCCTTCTCTGCTATATCATCGTTTCAATCCTTGTTTTGGTGGATTTTGCTCTTAAACACGCTATCTTTCGATGTCGGATGAGGATTTAAAAAGGAAGTTTCAATCCTTGTTTTGGTGGATTTTGCTCTTAAACTAACCTCCAATGATTCATAAATTTCTGCAAATTCCTGTTTCAATCCTTGTTTTGGTGGATTTTGCTCTTAAACTCACACTGCTATCTTTTCCGAAACTACACGAGAGAGTTTCAATCCTTGTTTTGGTGGATTTTGCTCTTAAACCACGATTGATGGTGGATGGGTTCCACAAGAAGAGAGTTTCAATCCTTGTTTTGGTGGATTTTGCTCTTAAACATGTATGATAAAAAACAACATAAAAAAAAGATAAAAAGTTTCAATCCTTGTTTTGGTGGATTTTGCTCTTAAACAAAGTCGCTGCGGATTTAAAGAAAAAGGGCTTGACTGTTTCAATCCTTGTTTTGGTGGATTTTGCTCTTAAACGTAAATATCAAGATACAGGCTTATTCGCCCGTCTTTGTTTCAATCCTTGTTTTGGTGGATTTTGCTCTTAAACAAGAAGGACGCAGCCACCCCAGTTCACGCCAAGCCAGTTTCAATCCTTGTTTTGGTGGATTTTGCTCTTAAACTAGGTTGGGAAAACGTAAGATTTTCTACCTTTTTTGAGTTTCAATCCTTGTTTTGGTGGATTTTGCTCTTAAACAAATGGCGTGCGTGAAATTCCGGGATTGAAAATATTGTTTCAATCCTTGTTTTGGTGGATTTTGCTCTTAAACATGGCTCAGGCTTACAAAATGTTTCAGGAAGGGCAGTTTCAATCCTTGTTTTGGTGGATTTTGCTCTTAAACAGTGAAAACTCGTAAAACCACTTATTCTTTCACGAGGGTTTCAATCCTTGTTTTGGTGGATTTTGCTCTTAAACTTCATTTTATTTCCTCAAAATACTACAATATTCGAAATTAGTTTCAATCCTTGTTTTGGTGGATTTTGCTCTTAAACCCCACCGCAAACAAATTGTTGTAACTCTTTGAAAAATGTTTCAATCCTTGTTTTGGTGGATTTTGCTCTTAAACCTATATCGAAGACAAAAGGAAAGAACTAACTAAACCGTTTCAATCCTTGTTTTGGTGGATTTTGCTCTTAAACTGTAGATGGACTTGGGGAAGTGCAGATTCCTTATATGTTTCAATCCTTGTTTTGGTGGATTTTGCTCTTAAACGTGGGATGGCTTCGGTAGGTTCTGGGGAAGTATTCTTGTTTCAATCCTTGTTTTGGTGGATTTTGCTCTTAAACCGAACGAACAGCATTGGGTTTCAACCCCCTACTGCGGTTTCAATCCTTGTTTTGGTGGATTTTGCTCTTAAACGCAGTTGGGAAGAAGTTTGGGAACAAGCCCTTTCGGGGCGTTTCAATCCTTGTTTTGGTGGATTTTGCTCTTAAACTACCTTATCTTGTTATTTTAGATTTTGGCGAATTTGGTTTCAATCCTTGTTTTGGTGGATTTTGCTCTTAAACGCGGAGCCTCGAACCCGAGACATTTTTGACGATTTACGTTTCAATCCTTGTTTTGGTGGATTTTGCTCTTAAACGGCAACGTGCTTTGCCTTTATACTCCGTTTAGTCACGTTTCAATCCTTGTTTTGGTGGATTTTGCTCTTAAACTAATTTACGAAGGTGATATCGTGAAAGATGTTATAGGGTTTCAATCCTTGTTTTGGTGGATTTTGCTCTTAAACCACCCTCATTGTTACCTCTTGTTAATAATCACAATAGTTTCAATCCTTGTTTTGGTGGATTTTGCTCTTAAACTTAACCTCGATAATGTTTGTGGACATATGTCCAAGTTTCAATCCTTGTTTTGGTGGATTTTGCTCTTAAACTTGAAAAGATTAGTGAATTGTTCGGGGATTTCTGTTTGTTTCAATCCTTGTTTTGGTGGATTTTGCTCTTAAACACTTCGCCGTGAGAACAAAGAGTATCGGGAGCGATGTTTCAATCCTTGTTTTGGTGGATTTTGCTCTTAAACCTGAACAGGAAAAACGGCAAAGCAGTCCCGGGGTGGTTGTTTCAATCCTTGTTTTGGTGGATTTTGCTCTTAAACCGGTCTCAATGCCTTCCGTTATTGGAATGTTTTTTGGGTTTCAATCCTTGTTTTGGTGGATTTTGCTCTTAAACAGGAATTAAAGGAATTGCAAATGCTTTCCAAGACCTTTAGTTTCAATCCTTGTTTTGGTGGATTTTGCTCTTAAACTTTAAAATATCTTTTTCTGTTTATAACTTTTGCGGTTTCAATCCTTGTTTTGGTGGATTTTGCTCTTAAACCAAACAAATTCGTTCGAAGCTTTACCGACGAAGCGTTGTTTCAATCCTTGTTTTGGTGGATTTTGCTCTTAAACGCCCGCCTCCAAAAACATCTGCGTTCTCACTACTTCGGTTTCAATCCTTGTTTTGGTGGATTTTGCTCTTAAACCAAACGCATAGAGGTCTGAACTCAACAAAAAGTTGGTAGTTTCAATCCTTGTTTTGGTGGATTTTGCTCTTAAACTGGAAGGCAATCAAAAGGTCAGAGGCTGTGATGTAGTTTCAATCCTTGTTTTGGTGGATTTTG
>Ga0209750_1001032_pt1 | contig 11475 bp, 11 predicted proteins | sample YNPBryulayer2012_FD_185813 | JGI IMG/M metagenome (GOLD analysis project Ga0209750, IMG submission 185813) | Anoxygenic and chlorotrophic microbial mat microbial communities from Yellowstone National Park, USA - YNP Bryant MS upper layer 2012... ...
TCCGTTTCAGTTGCTCCGAATTTCGGGATATGGTCATGGAAACATGTTGCGGGCTGCATAACTTCCGAATTTGGCTGAAACGCAAAAAGCAGTCCGAAAATCAAAACAAATCTTGATGAAGTCTAGTGCTCTTCAGCGAGCCGAAAATTCCTCAATCGACCCGACGAAAGTAGAACACGTTGACGAACTGGTGTTTCAGTGCTCTTCAGCGAGCCGAAAATTCCTCAATCCAATGACGTTCTGCCGCTCTTGATGCGTTTTACGGTTTCAGTGCTCTTCAGCGAGCCGAAAATTCCTCAATTTTTATCTCTGTTGCACGCGCAAACGGTCTGCGTAAGTTTCAGTGCTCTTCAGCGAGCCGAAAATTCCTCAATGATAGATCTGTTCTGCGGCGCCGGCGGGAGCTCGCTGTTTCAGTGCTCTTCAGCGAGCCGAAAATTCCTCAATATCATCATCGACATCCACCCAGCGCGTGCAATCCAGTTTCAGTGCTCTTCAGCGAGCCGAAAATTCCTCAATGCGTTCGAGAGCGTGCGACGGGGACATCCGCCGCTGGGTTTCAGTGCTCTTCAGCGAGCCGAAAATTCCTCAATGGTGCTGCGGTCGGCGTACGTGCAGGCGAATCGGCAGGTTTCAGTGCTCTTCAGCGAGCCGAAAATTCCTCAATTAATCGGATAACATCCGTCACCAACACCCGTTCAGAGTTTCAGTGCTCTTCAGCGAGCCGAAAATTCCTCAATTCGCCGCTTAGTTCAATACGGAATTGAAGCCTATACGTGTTTCAGTGCTCTTCAGCGAGCCGAAAATTCCTCAATCGTTGAGAATGTCGGTCATACTAGGAGCGCTGAACTGTTTCAGTGCTCTTCAGCGAGCCGAAAATTCCTCAATCCGACCGGTTGACCGGATGGATTCGACCGGTTGACGTTTCAGTGCTCTTCAGCGAGCCGAAAATTCCTCAATGAACGGTACAAATGCGATATAGTTTACTGTCTTTGGAAGTTTCAGTGCTCTTCAGCGAGCCGAAAATTCCTCAATCGCCACCGTGCGCCTCACGAACAGGCAATACTCGATGTTTCAGTGCTCTTCAGCGAGCCGAAAATTCCTCAATATTATCGACACGCAGAGACGTCGCCAAGTCGGTAGGGTTTCAGTGCTCTTCAGCGAGCCGAAAATTCCTCAATAAAAATCCTGCTGGTCTACGCTCCAAGACCTGATGAGTTTCAGTGCTCTTCAGCGAGCCGAAAATTCCTCAATAGACGTGCGAGCGATCGATAGATAGATACCTAGCCGGTGTTTCAGTGCTCTTCAGCGAGCCGAAAATTCCTCAATGGCAAGACGATGATTGATGCGCGTGAGTTTCTAGAGTTTCAGTGCTCTTCAGCGAGCCGAAAATTCCTCAATGACGGATCGCAACAAGGTAGTAGTCATCAGTCGAGTGTTTCAGTGCTCTTCAGCGAGCCGAAAATTCCTCAATAGATCGTGATCGTCTCCATCGCGGTTCTCCTTTCGATGTTTCAGTGCTCTTCAGCGAGCCGAAAATTCCTCAATCAAAAAGTTCAACGATTTGGTGTTCCTTCGCGGCAGGTTTCAGTGCTCTTCAGCGAGCCGAAAATTCCTCAATCAACGACATCGAATTTGTCGAGTATGAGCAGTTCCAGTTTCAGTGCTCTTCAGCGAGCCGAAAATTCCTCAATGATATCCCAAGCGTTGCAACCGGCCAGATTCTGGCCGAGTTTCAGTGCTCTTCAGCGAGCCGAAAATTCCTCAATGCAGAGACCGACAGCGGCGATTCGATACGGATACGCATGTTTCAGTGCTCTTCAGCGAGCCGAAAATTCCTCAATCAAGCGATTGAGGGTATACAATAAGTCGGTAGAAGTTTCAGTGCTCTTCAGCGAGCCGAAAATTCCTCAATGGCGGGTAAGGCTTGACATACGTGATCTGTTCTTGGGTTTCAGTGCTCTTCAGCGAGCCGAAAATTCCTCAATGTTACCCAACTTCGGCGCGGGGTTATGCGTCGAAGGCGTTTCAGTGCTCTTCAGCGAGCCGAAAATTCCTCAATCGGGGCGGGATCGCGGTATTGCCGTCCTCGTTCACCGTTTCAGTGCTCTTCAGCGAGCCGAAAATTCCTCAATCGCAGCAACCTATGCCAGAAGTTGCGCCGTATCGCCACAGTTTCAGTGCTCTTCAGCGAGCCGAAAATTCCTCAATCGATCCGACATAGAGCGTATGACCGCGCCCCTTCACGTTTCAGTGCTCTTCAGCGAGCCGAAAATTCCTCAATCGCCGCTTTGCGTGGCGTCTCGAATGCTCAACTAACGGTTTCAGTGCTCTTCAGCGAGCCGAAAATTCCTCAATACATCGTACCAGTGCACAGTGTGACCGACAGCGGCGAGTTTCAGTGCTCTTCAGCGAGCCGAAAATTCCTCAATGGCACCCAGATCGAACCGATCGGGAAACCCCATCGCGGTTTCAGTGCTCTTCAGCGAGCCGAAAATTCCTCAATTGCGCGGATAGCGCGCTCGACACGCTCGATCGTCGCACGTTTCAGTGCTCTTCAGCGAGCCGAAAATTCCTCAATCATCAACGTGCGTGATCTGTGCATCAGACAGACCACGCAGTTTCAGTGCTCTTCAGCGAGCCGAAAATTCCTCAATTCGCATTCAATTTCGTCAAGAATTGAGCGGTGATTTCGTTTCAGTGCTCTTCAGCGAGCCGAAAATTCCTCAATGGTGCTTCGTGATGAGCAACCGGTTATTGTGACTGCGTTTCAGTGCTCTTCAGCGAGCCGAAAATTCCTCAATGGTACGGTTATGCGACGTATACACTCAACGAGTCGAACGTTTCAGTGCTCTTCAGCGAGCCGAAAATTCCTCAATATGTCGACGTCGTCCAGACCGTCGAGCAGCGCACGGGTTTCAGTGCTCTTCAGCGAGCCGAAAATTCCTCAATTGTCAGACCGAGGTGATCCAACATAGAGCGTACAACGTTTCAGTGCTCTTCAGCGAGCCGAAAATTCCTCAACGCAACGAGTCGCAGATCACGGTTGAACTGTTCGTCTGTTTCAGTGCTCTTCAGCGAGCCGAAAATTCCTCAAGCTGACTAGCCGCTTAGGGCTTGCAACCCGCGTGCGTTTCAGTGCTCTTCAGCGAGCCGAAAATTCCTCAACGTGCTGGACGGGTTGCAGGCCCTTTATCACGTCGATGTTTCAGTGCTCTTCAGCGAGCCGAAAATTCCTCAATTGCCGAAGTCTGCCGCGTCGAATAAGGAGCAGTGGGTTTCAGTGCTCTTCAGCGAGCCGAAAATTCCTCAACTTGTTGAGGCGGCGCTGGTGCAGCGGCAGACGGTGTTTCAGTGCTCTTCAGCGAGCCGAAAATTCCTCAAGCGGAACGGCGTACCGCGCCGGGCGCGGGTCGGTCGTTTCAGTGCTCTTCAGCGAGCCGAAAATTCCTCAATAACGACCGTCGGTCAGTTTGACGCTGACGGTCGTATGTTTCAGTGCTCTTCAGCGAGCCGAAAATTCCTCAATAGTTACATTTCGTCGGACGAACAAACACGCTTCAATGTTTCAGTGCTCTTCAGCGAGCCGAAAATTCCTCAAATTCGCGGGGATCGATTTGCCCGCAGAAGTGCAGTGTTTCAGTGCTCTTCAGCGAGCCGAAAATTCCTCAAGGTCGCCGCGAACAGCGCAAGGAAGGCGAATACCCGTTTCAGTGCTCTTCAGCGAGCCGAAAATTCCTCAATAATCTTCAGTATCCGCGCGTCCGGCAGAAACCGGGTTTCAGTGCTCTTCAGCGAGCCGAAAATTCCTCAATTCGATATTGTGACCGACTACACCGAAGCCGTTGCGTGTTTCAGTGCTCTTCAGCGAGCCGAAAATTCCTCAAACGATCTGGATTATCGCAGCGCGTTCGTTGCGCCGGAGTTTCAGTGCTCTTCAGCGAGCCGAAAATTCCTCAATTTGCCGTCACGCCGTTCGTCAAACACAACTAGCGTAGGTTTCAGTGCTCTTCAGCGAGCCGAAAATTCCTCAATTGCGCTGTCGGAAGAGGACGCGGCTGAAGTTTTGGAGTTTCAGTGCTCTTCAGCGAGCCGAAAATTCCTCAATTCGGTTGGGTTATCGGCGTGCGCGCGTCCGGCGTCGGTTTCAGTGCTCTTCAGCGAGCCGAAAATTCCTCAATGCCGCGCGGCTGCGTGACGAGGTGGCGGCGGCGGTCAGTTTCAGTGCTCTTCAGCGAGCCGAAAATTCCTCAAGTTACCCCAATGGCCAGGGCAAGCACTCCAACGAAGTTTCAGTGCTCTTCAGCGAGCCGAAAATTCCTCAACGATCTTCGAGCGTGTCGCCCACTCGCGCGCACTGAGTTTCAGTGCTCTTCAGCGAGCCGAAAATTCCTCAAACCCGATGGGTGAGCGGAATTGGTGAACCCCACCACGTTTCAGTGCTCTTCAGCGAGCCGAAAATTCCTCAATCAGGTTGTTGCGCCCGATCCGTCTCACCACTGGCCGCCGTTTCAGTGCTCTTCAGCGAGCCGAAAATTCCTCAATTCTCCAGATCGACTCGAACAACTGATGAACGTCGAAGGTTTCAGTGCTCTTCAGCGAGCCGAAAATTCCTCAATAGAAATAAAAGAAGAATGCGTGTTGTGGCGGTAAGTTTCAGTGCTCTTCAGCGAGCCGAAAATTCCTCAATCATACGACTGGGTTGAGCGTTGCGTGCTCTACCGAAGTTTCAGTGCTCTTCAGCGAGCCGAAAATTCCTCAATAAAGCGCTCAATCTTGAGGATTTTCTACCAGCCGCGGTTTCAGTGCTCTTCAGCGAGCCGAAAATTCCTCAATCGGACGCGACGCGCTGCATATCGGGCTGTACGGAAGTTTCAGTGCTCTTCAGCGAGCCGAAAATTCCTCAATTTCTATGATCCTGTCCAATCGCTGAAGCACCTCTTGCATGTTTCAGTGCTCTTCAGCGAGCCGAAAATTCCTCAATATGTGACAATAGTTGTCACACGTCGTGCGGAAGAAGTTTCAGTGCTCTTCAGCGAGCCGAAAATTCCTCAATTACAATATGTGGTTGGCGGCGGTCTGGGCAATCCAATGTTTCAGTGCTCTTCAGCGAGCCGAAAATTCCTCAAGCGCGGGGCGGGAACGTACTGACGATTTCTCCAAAATTGTTTCAGTGCTCTTCAGCGAGCCGAAAATTCCTCAAGCGCGGGCGCTGCTGCGGCGGGCGCTGGCGGATCGGGGTTTCAGTGCTCTTCAGCGAGCCGAAAATTCCTCAATCTACGGCGACGAGGGGCAGCAGCGAATACTGAGCGCAATGTTTCAGTGCTCTTCAGCGAGCCGAAAATTCCTCAACTCATATACTACCACACCCCGCGCCGGTTGTCAAGCGTTTCAGTGCTCTTCAGCGAGCCGAAAATTCCTCAACATTACTAAACGAATCGTCTGTGCGGTGGGCGATACGTTTCAGTGCTCTTCAGCGAGCCGAAAATTCCTCAATCGCAGCGCGGCTCAGCCTTACCCCATACTACGAAGATGTTTCAGTGCTCTTCAGCGAGCCGAAAATTCCTCAATGGTATATAGTACCGGGTATTACGTCCATCATTTGGACGTTTCAGTGCTCTTCAGCGAGCCGAAAATTCCTCAATTCCGCTAAAGGAACCGGTAAAACGCAATGGTTGTCAGGTTTCAGTGCTCTTCAGCGAGCCGAAAATTCCTCAAGTCAATTACGTCCTCGAACATTCCGAGTTCCTCGCGTTTCAGTGCTCTTCAGCGAGCCGAAAATTCCTCAATCGGCGTTGATGAACGTCAACGTCGCTTCGCCGACATGTTTCAGTGCTCTTCAGCGAGCCGAAAATTCCTCAACCTTTCACAAGCGTTAAGCCCACCTGGTGGTTTCCGTTTCAGTGCTCTTCAGCGAGCCGAAAATTCCTCAAGCGCGTTTGGTAAAAATTGACGGTAGAACAGTTCCGCAGTTTCAGTGCTCTTCAGCGAGCCGAAAATTCCTCAATTGAAGAAGTGCCGTTCTGAACCTCGTTGGAAAAGAAGTTTCAGTGCTCTTCAGCGAGCCGAAAATTCCTCAAGCGGGAAGTGCAACCGACGCGGCGAAGGTGAAACTCGTTTCAGTGCTCTTCAGCGAGCCGAAAATTCCTCAATCTTTCACTACCCGAAGGAGCGGACGAAAACGGCGTATCGTTTCAGTGCTCTTCAGCGAGCCGAAAATTCCTCAATGCTGTTTCTGACCCTCCTTCCAACGCTCATTGAATGTTTCAGTGCTCTTCAGCGAGCCGAAAATTCCTCAATCTGACGAGCGCCACAACGAAATCCGCGTATCGCTCCGTTTCAGTGCTCTTCAGCGAGCCGAAAATTCCTCAAAGAATCAGGCTTGGCGTAGTAGACGCTAAGTTAGGAGTTTCAGTGCTCTTCAGCGAGCCGAAAATTCCTCAATCCTCGCCGTCGTTGACGTAGCGCGCGCAGACGATTGTTTCAGTGCTCTTCAGCGAGCCGAAAATTCCTCAAGGTGACGACGTTCCCGCGCGTACAGAGAACGGCGCGCGTTTCAGTGCTCTTCAGCGAGCCGAAAATTCCTCAATTGTGGTATGATGTATACGTTATGTCCGTCTATTATAGTTTCAGTGCTCTTCAGCGAGCCGAAAATTCCTCAACGGGCGCGGGTTTCTGGCGCACATCCATCCGCTCACGTTTCAGTGCTCTTCAGCGAGCCGAAAATTCCTCAATCCAAAGTGTCGCCGTACACCAACGATTGCCCGTTGAGTTTCAGTGCTCTTCAGCGAGCCGAAAATTCCTCAATCGGCGGTAATCACCCGCTGGAGGTAGGCGATCTCGGGTTTCAGTGCTCTTCAGCGAGCCGAAAATTCCTCAAGGCGCTGCTGCTGGCGGCGAATGTCAGAGCGCCCGGGTTTCAGTGCTCTTCAGCGAGCCGAAAATTCCTCAATCTCGCCCTCGCGCTTACTGTGGAGCGCGCCGCAGATGTTTCAGTGCTCTTCAGCGAGCCGAAAATTCCTCAAACCGAGAACGCGCCGCTTTTTCGTACACCAATCTGGTTTCAGTGCTCTTCAGCGAGCCGAAAATTCCTCAACTTCTTCAATCTTCAGCCGCAGCGCGGCGAGTAACGGTTTCAGTGCTCTTCAGCGAGCCGAAAATTCCTCAATTTTGCTGATCGCGCTGGTCAGCAAAGCGCGGGCGTTGGTTTCAGTGCTCTTCAGCGAGCCGAAAATTCCTCAAGGCGCTGGAAGGGTACATCGCCGAGGCGGTCGCTTGTTTCAGTGCTCTTCAGCGAGCCGAAAATTCCTCAATTCGCACAGCAGCGTTGCGTCTGGCGGCGTGCAGCGGTTTCAGTGCTCTTCAGCGAGCCGAAAATTCCTCAAGCGATGACCGAACGTGCGGCGCGCCAAGAGTTGGACGGTTTCAGTGCTCTTCAGCGAGCCGAAAATTCCTCAAATTTCAGCGAAAATCCGGCGAATTTCCCGCTTGACAACGTTTCAGTGCTCTTCAGCGAGCCGAAAATTCCTCAAGATCCCTCGCCGCGACCGGGCGGCGCTTCGCAGAAACGAGTTTCAGTGCTCTTCAGCGAGCCGAAAATTCCTCAATCGTGGCCCGGACAACCGCAAATCGCGGAAACGATCTCGTTTCAGTGCTCTTCAGCGAGCCGAAAATTCCTCAAGCGTGCTTGATTACTGTGTCTCTATCATACCGCACAGAGTTTCAGTGCTCTTCAGCGAGCCGAAAATTCCTCAATCGGCTGGTGCAGCCGCTTCGCCGCCGCGTGCAGATGTTTCAGTGCTCTTCAGCGAGCCGAAAATTCCTCAATACCCCGCTTCGTATTCCGTCGATCAGCGCTTCGCCCAGTTTCAGTGCTCTTCAGCGAGCCGAAAATTCCTCAACGACAGAAAAAGCCGCGCCGCTGCCACGCGCGCGCGTTTCAGTGCTCTTCAGCGAGCCGAAAATTCCTCAATTCACTATGAAGACGGTCTATCACACGAAAGACGTTGTTTCAGTGCTCTTCAGCGAGCCGAAAATTCCTCAATCCAACTCGTTCCAGCGGTCTGTATCAATACACAACGTTTCAGTGCTCTTCAGCGAGCCGAAAATTCCTCAATTCCTTCAAGCGAAAGAGTTCGCCCCCGTCTCGGAGGTTTCAGTGCTCTTCAGCGAGCCGAAAATTCCTCAATCTGCAAGCAATGCGGGTTGCGGTGCTGCTGGCGCGCGCGTTTCAGTGCTCTTCAGCGAGCCGAAAATTCCTCAACTCGCCGCGCCGCAGGCGATGCCCGCGCGCGGTTTCGTTTCAGTGCTCTTCAGCGAGCCGAAAATTCCTCAATCCCGCACGCTCATCTCCTTCAGCGCCTTCAAGTTCGTTTCAGTGCTCTTCAGCGAGCCGAAAATTCCTCAAGACAAGTACCGGCGCGAGAAGATACAACTAATGCTGTTTCAGTGCTCTTCAGCGAGCCGAAAATTCCTCAATTATCTACAACAAAACAGCACAAGCGAATATAAAACGTTTCAGTGCTCTTCAGCGAGCCGAAAATTCCTCAATTGGTGTATCCTTGGACAATCTCCACGCCATAGACCTGTTTCAGTGCTCTTCAGCGAGCCGAAAATTCCTCAATCTCGATGAAGAAAACGATGACGTTATCGCCCTCGTCGGTTTCAGTGCTCTTCAGCGAGCCGAAAATTCCTCAACGACCTGGAAGCAAGAGATCGCCAACCGTATCAGCCTGTTTCAGTGCTCTTCAGCGAGCCGAAAATTCCTCAATGACCTGGAAGCAAGAGATCGCCAACCGTATCAGCCTGTTTCAGTGCTCTTCAGCGAGCCGAAAATTCCTCAATCTACACCAGAGACAAGTTACCGGAACTCGTATCGCGGCTGTTTCAGTGCTCTTCAGCGAGCCGAAAATTCCTCAATTCACTCCAGACGCGCACAATCGTTTTTGCCCGTTGTTGTTTCAGTGCTCTTCAGCGAGCCGAAAATTCCTCAATTATGTAGCGATGGCTGCGTTATGTATCCCTGAAGAAGTTTCAGTGCTCTTCAGCGAGCCGAAAATTCCTCAATTGATCGGTTCATTCCCCCGTCATCGCGGACATACCCATGTTTCAGTGCTCTTCAGCGAGCCGAAAATTCCTCAATGTCCGTCGTGTTGCATAGCCATGCCCTTTTCCAAAGAGTTTCAGTGCTCTTCAGCGAGCCGAAAATTCCTCAATTCGTCTGCGACGGGCACCGTTGGCGGCGCGTCTGCGACGTTTCAGTGCTCTTCAGCGAGCCGAAAATTCCTCAATCAGTAGTGAAAAACATGCAAGCGATGAGCTTGCTGGTTTCAGTGCTCTTCAGCGAGCCGAAAATTCCTCAATGCGATATCCCATCTTGCGGGAACGCAAGGCGCCAAAGTTTCAGTGCTCTTCAGCGAGCCGAAAATTCCTCAATCGTGGGCGGCGGCGGCGTGGGCGGCGCGCCGCGGGAGTTTCAGTGCTCTTCAGCGAGCCGAAAATTCCTCAATCAGATACGCCCGGCCGGCGGCGCAACCGCGCGCTGCAGTTTCAGTGCTCTTCAGCGAGCCGAAAATTCCTCAATTCTGCGTGTCTGCTCGTCGTGCAGCACGAGCTTACGCAATGCGTTTCAGTGCTCTTCAGCGAGCCGAAAATTCCTCAATTGCGGCGAACCCAATCTCTTGAATATCCCGCGCGGCGAGTTTCAGTGCTCTTCAGCGAGCCGAAAATTCCTCAATTGCGTCGCACTTTTCTTCCGCCGTCTTCGCGTCATCGTTTCAGTGCTCTTCAGCGAGCCGAAAATTCCTCAATGAAGTGCTTACAGTGCGATGCTACAAACAATCCAGGTTTCAGTGCTCTTCAGCGAGCCGAAAATTCCTCAATGATGTGGTAAGATCGCTACTACCGTGCCAGTAACAGTTTCAGTGCTCTTCAGCGAGCCGAAAATTCCTCAATCGCAATCGTGCCAGGTCGCAAGCGAGACCTGTGTAGAGTTTCAGTGCTCTTCAGCGAGCCGAAAATTCCTCAATCCAGATATCGCCCACCGTCAACACGGCGGACTGCGGGTTTCAGTGCTCTTCAGCGAGCCGAAAATTCCTCAATTGAGACCTGACATTCCGTTGACGCATGAAGACACCGCCGTTTCAGTGCTCTTCAGCGAGCCGAAAATTCCTCAATGGTGTCTATAATGTTTTGTATCGAGTTTAAAGAAGAGTTTCAGTGCTCTTCAGCGAGCCGAAAATTCCTCAATCTCCGAGGGAGTTCGGCGTAACAGCATGATGAAAGGTTTCAGTGCTCTTCAGCGAGCCGAAAATTCCTCAATGAGGGTCAGAAGGAACCGCATCCCGGCTGGTATCGCAGTTTCAGTGCTCTTCAGCGAGCCGAAAATTCCTCAATTCAAAACCCCTCCTCGCAGAAGTCGCTTTGTTCCTCGTTTCAGTGCTCTTCAGCGAGCCGAAAATTCCTCAATCACTCGACAAGCGCAGGGGGTTGCATTTCTTGCGGAGGTTTCAGTGCTCTTCAGCGAGCCGAAAATTCCTCAATTCGAGCGAATCAATATTCACCCCGCGCATCTTTGCAGGTTTCAGTGCTCTTCAGCGAGCCGAAAATTCCTCAATTAGTAGAGACGTAATCGATAATCACTCACACAGAAGTTTCAGTGCTCTTCAGCGAGCCGAAAATTCCTCAATCGGCGCTGCGCGGCGGTACGGGTATTGTGTGGGGTGCAAGTTTCAGTGCTCTTCAGCGAGCCGAAAATTCCTCAATGCCAGGCGCGCGCGCTGGCTGCGAGAGACGATCGTACGTTTCAGTGCTCTTCAGCGAGCCGAAAATTCCTCAATAGCAGCGGATGCTGACCGTATGCTGCTGAGTGCAGGTTTCAGTGCTCTTCAGCGAGCCGAAAATTCCTCAATGACCGTCAGCATCAGTTCCGCAACCGCCTGCGCGTCGCTGTTTCAGTGCTCTTCAGCGAGCCGAAAATTCCTCAATGGCGGTCGGGGAAACATATGTCGATCCCGACGCAGGTTTCAGTGCTCTTCAGCGAGCCGAAAATTCCTCAATTCCAGCGCGCCCTCGCCCCGACGCGCGGGGAACTGGCGTTTCAGTGCTCTTCAGCGAGCCGAAAATTCCTCAATCTGGACGCGGCACAAACTGCGCAGCGACGCGCAGGGTTTCAGTGCTCTTCAGCGAGCCGAAAATTCCTCAATTTTCACAGAATCGTCGGAATCGTCGGATTCATGATGTTTCAGTGCTCTTCAGCGAGCCGAAAATTCCTCAATGAAACCGCACGCGGGCATCGCCTGCGACGTGGCGAGTTTCAGTGCTCTTCAGCGAGCCGAAAATTCCTCAATACTTTCCTTTCCGCTAAAAGTTGCCAGCCTCGTGCGCCGGAATTGGCTTCCGGCAGATTTGAACCTTACAACATAACCTGTTTGGGCGTGCCAAACGGCCTACGTTGCCGCCATGTTGGCCGTTTTC
>Ga0209750_1001039_pt1 | contig 11441 bp, 8 predicted proteins | sample YNPBryulayer2012_FD_185813 | JGI IMG/M metagenome (GOLD analysis project Ga0209750, IMG submission 185813) | Anoxygenic and chlorotrophic microbial mat microbial communities from Yellowstone National Park, USA - YNP Bryant MS upper layer 2012... ...
TGGGGCGAGCCGGCGTTGTTCGCTGTAGGAGTTGGCAACCATGATGATCAACAGGAGCGCGCCCCAAGCAAACTCCTTGAAGAATTGGCCGCCGCTGATGGTGAAGAGCAACATGTTCATGCCGGTGGAGATAAACTGAAGCGCCAGGATGGCCAGCACGATGCCGGCGATGCGCCCCGACCCACCGTTGGGGTTGACGCCGGCCAACACGGCGACCACGATCGCCTGCAGGACGTAGGACGGCGCAAAGTCCCACTTGGCCGAGTTGTTTCGCCCCAAAAAGATGATGGCGACAACGGCGGACAATAGCCCGCTCAGCATATACGTCATCAGCAGCACCTGCCGGACGTTGATGCCGGAGAAACGCGCCGCCTTCACGTTGCTCCCTATCATGTAGAGCTTCAAGCCGAAGGGCGTCCGGTTCAGGATCACGGCGAAGATCGCCACGACGACGACGAAGATCACGAGCGGGATCGGGATAACCCCAAGCACGTTCGAGGTGCCGATGAAGGTCAGGCGATTCTCAGCGAAGACCGCATTCCCGCGCGTCATGGCGACCGTCAGGCCGGTATATAGCGTCATCGTGCCCAGCGTGGCCAGGATCGGCGTGAGGTTCACGTAGGCCACCAACAGGCCGTTGAACAAGCCGGCCAGCGCACCGGTGACGAATGCGACGGCGATCGCTATCGCCAGCCCGACGATCACTTGACCCTCCGGCGCGTCAGCGGGGATGAGCGCGCGGATGACCATCGCGGCCAGCACGCCGGCAAGGTTGGCCGTGCTCACCACCGAGAGGTCAATCCCGCCGGTCAGCATTGTGATCATGATGGCGATGGCCAGGATGCCGATCTCCGGGAACTGGCTGCCCATGGAGAGGAAGTTCTCCACCGTCGGGAAGACATTCGGCCTCAGCAGGCTCATCACCACGAAGATGGCAACACAGGCGATCAGCAGGCGCAGCAGGTTGCCATCAACGACGAACTGGATTCTGGGGGCAGGCTTATAGCTGACTTCTGGGGCGCTCATGCTCGCTGCTCCACTGGCACTGGTTCAATTTCCACGTTTGCGCGCCGGCTGCTGCGCAGGGTGCGAATCGTGGGCACGGCAGTGCCGATAATGATAATCGCGCCGATCACCACCCGCTGCCAGGTAGACGGGATGCCCATCAAGATCAGGCTGTTGCTGAGGACGGTCACCAGCATCACGCCCAGCAACGTGCCGATGACGCTGCCGCGCCCGCCGGCGATCGAGGCGCCGCCGAGCACGGTCGCCGCGATGACGTCCAGCTCCTGGCCGACGATGTCCTGCGCGTTGGCCTGGCGGTTCAGGCCGCCGTAGATCATGCCGGCCAGGCCCGCCAACAAGCCAACGAAGACGTAGATGAAGACCTGCGTGCGCGGAATGTCGAAGCCGGCGCGCTCAGCGGCCTCGCGCGAGCCGCCCATCGCGTAGATGCTGCGCCCCAACATGGTGTAACGAAGGATGAACTGGGCCAGGATGGCCACCGCCACGAGGAACAGCACCGCCGAATGCAGCCCGACCGTGATCCCTCGATCGTCAGTGACCGTGAACAGAAAGGCGCCTGAGTAGGCGGCCATGCCGGGCGGCAGGTCCCGGATGATCTTGCTGCCGATCACAAAGAGCAAAAAGCCGCGGAAGAGGCTTTGTGTGCCTAGGGTGACGATCAGCGTCGGCAGGCGAAAGCGGGCGATAAAGAAGGCATTGATCAAGCCGAGCACGCCGCCGATCGCTGCGGACATTAGAAAGAAGGCGAACATGCCGCCCTCGAAGCCGACGTTCTTCATGATGACGGTGGTCGTATACATCGAGAACACGGCAATCGCGGTGAAGGAGACGTCTATGCCGCCCGATATCAATACGATCAGGACGCCGATGGCGAAGATGCCGGTCACGGTGGCGCTGCGCGCAAGGTCGAACCAGTTGCCCGGCGTCCAAAAGACGGGGTTGATGAACCCGATCAGCAGGCACAATCCCAGCAGCGTGATGCCTACCAGGGTCTCTTGGCGAGCGAAGATCTTTTTAAGCATGGCAACGAGTGACTAACGCGCAGAGGTCATCGCGGTTGCCTCGGTGAGGCGAGCCGTCAGCTCTGCCTCGGTGATCTCCGGGCGATTGAAGACGTCAGCAAGGCGACCTCGGCGCATCAAGAGGATGCGATTACACAGGTGCAAAAGCTCAGGAATGTCGTCGGAGATCACCAAGATGCCGAAGCCTTGACGCGCCAAGTCCTTGATGATCTCGTGCAGCTCCATCTTGGAGCCGACGTCCACCCCAACCGTTGGCCCGTTCAGTATCAAGATGCGTGGCTTGCTGGCCAGCCATTTGGCCAACACCACGCGCTGCTGGTTGCCGCCGGACAAACTCTTCACCGGCAACTCGGGGTTTGCTGTTTTTATAGATAACTGATCAACCCAATAGCGAACCTGCTGGTGGAATCGCTCGGTCGAGAGAATGCCCCCGCCCTGGGTAAGGGTATCCACGACGCGGACGACGATGTTGCGACCGATAGACTGGTCGAGGAACAATCCCTCTGTGAGGCGATCCTCAGGGACGTAGCCGATGCCATGACGGATGGCGCTCTGGACATCGTGAATATGCACCGGCCGGCCTTCTATGAGAATCTCGCCCGAATCCACCGGCAGCATACCGAATAAAGCCAGGGCCAGCTCGGTGCGGCCGCTCCCCAGCAAGCCGGTGATGCCCAAGATTTCACCCCGACCCAGCGCGAAAGAGATATCTTCAAAGTTACCGCGCGAGCTAAGGCGGCGCACCTCTAACAGCGGCTGGGCATCGGTAGGCTGATAGTCGTAGTCGGCCTCCTCGATCTGCCGGCCGGTCATGTAGTAGGTGAGCTTGGTGCGGTCCAGCGAAGCCACGTCGGTATCCACCACCACCCTGCCGTTGCGGATGATCATGACCTTGTCGGCGATCTCCAGCACCTCATTCAGCTTATGGCTGACGAAGAGCACGGCCACCCCTTCCTGCTGGATATTGCGGATGACGCGGAAGAGGGCGCGGATCTCCTTCTCGGTCAGGGCGGTGGTGGCCTCGTCCATGATGACCAAGCGCGCATTCTGGACGAGGGCGCGGCAAATCGCCACAAGCTGTTTGTCGGCCACCGAGATGGACTCGACCTCGACATCTAAAGGCAATTGCACGCCGATTTTGTCCAAAGCTGCCCGCGCGATCTGATGCACATGGCCCCAGCGCACCATCTTCACGTTGCGCGATAGCTCGTAGTTCAGCGCAATGTTCTCGGCAACGGTCAGGTTGGGGAACAAAGAGAAGTCCTGATAGATGACCTGGATACCCTCGCGGATGGCATCCATCGGCTGGAGGCGGTCGAAGCGCTTGTTGTTAATAATGATCTCGCCTTGATCAGGCGTCACCACGCCGGCGATGATCTTGATCAGCGTGGATTTGCCCGATCCGTTCTCGCCCACCAGGCAGTGGGCTTCGCCGGGCTTAACGACCAGGCTGACGTCGTCCAGGGCCTGGACGCCGGCAAACGATTTGCTGATATGGTTTAGCGTGAGAAAAGCATCCACTGCGCTCAAGATGCGTAGGGCGAGCAGACGACTGCTCGCCCTTCTGCATGAGAAGACGGCTCAACCGAATTAGAAGTTGTATTGGTCGAGGTTGGCCTTCGTCACGTCCACCCAAGCGGAGCCGTAGAGGATGTTGCCACGTGCGATCAGCTTGTTGTAACCCTCCAAGCCCAGGTCCATGCCATCGCCGATCGGCTCGCCCTTGATGTGCATCATGGCCAGCTTATTCATGGCGATGCCCGCCAGCTTGGGATCCCAGAAGCTGATCATCTGCACCGCACCGCTGGCGATGAACTTGCCGGTGATGGAGGGAAGGCTGGTGCCGGCCACCACGATCTTGCCCACCAGGCCGGCCTCCTCGATTGCCTGGCCGACGCCGGCTGCATCGGTTGAGGCACTCGTCTGGACAGCGCGCAGGTTGGGATAGGCCTTGATCAGCTCCTTCATCTTCTGATAGGCGATCTGGGAGTCGTCCTTGGTCTCCTGCTTGTCGGCCACCAGCTTCATGTTGGGGTACTTCTCTTTCTGCCGCGCGATGCCGCCGTCCACCCATTCATTGTGCGTCTTAGAGCCTAGGCTGCCGACGAAGACCGCATATTCGCCCTCGCCGCCGATCTGCTCGGCGATGAAGTCCATCAGGTGTGCGCCGTAGGCCGTGTTGTCAAAAGCCTCGATGTCCCAGTGCATGCTCTTCTGGTTCGAGGCCTCGTGGGTGATCACAGTGATGCCAGCGTCCATGGCCTTCTTGAGCACCGGGTCAAGCACATCGGGGTCCATCGGCACCACGCACAGCGCGGACACTTTCTGCGCGATCAGGTTCTCGATGATGGGGATCTGCAAAGCGGCGTCGGCTTTCTCAGGGCCGGTCAAGAACGCGGTGACGCCGTTCTGCTGGCCCCACTCCTTGACGCCTTCTTCCATGCGGTTGAACCAGTTGATGCCGGCGATCTTGACCACAGTGGCGTAGGTGCCCTTGGCCTTGTCCTCCGCGCTGGTCGGCTGCGTGCCAGCGGAAGGCTGTGTGCCGGTTTGCGGCGGCGGGGCCGCGCAGGCAGCGATCACGGTACCCAAACCCAACAATCCTGCGCCGCGCAGAACCTGGCGGCGGCTCAGACGACGATTCGCTAATCTCTTCTCGGACATTTCAGTTACTCCTCAAATCTGGTTGGAAATCTGAACGGATAAGTTGAGACACAAACTTGGCGGTCGGTCAAAATCTTCAAACACGTCGCGCAGACACTATCCCGATAGGCTCACCTCCGCTTGCGTATTGGCCTTCGAGGCTCTAGGGAGTTCATCGAGAGAAGATAATACTCTCTGAACGAGGGATAGACAAGCAGGCAACGGGGCGTGTTAACAAATGTGCAAGCCCGGCGCTGCGCACAGCGAGACGGGGGCGCCACCGCTGGGGATAAACGCCCGCGCTAAGCAAGGATGCGCGGCGCGGCGCTAGCTCCCCGGCACACGCCGAAGGTCAACCAGCCACTCATGCAGATTGCGAAACCGATCGCTGGGGTGGACGATGGGGGCAACCTGCACATTGCGCACGCGCGAGGAGATGACGTAGTCGTAGACCGGATAGTAGAGCATGAGGGCGGGCAGCTCCTCGGCGAACTTCTCCTGGAAGCGGCGATAGAGTTCGAGACGCCTTGCCCGATCGGTCGTCTGGCGCGCCTGCTCCAGCCACTCGCTCGCTTCGGCGTTGTCCCAGCCGGCGTAGTTCTGACCGTTGATGGCTTGGCTGCGATGCCAGAGGGGAAAAGGGTCAGGATCACCATCGAGGAGCGTCTCAACCAGCGCTACCTGAAACTGGTGCGTGGCCAGAAAATTGGCCACCATGTTCCGCACCGGGATCACCGTCACCTGAACGCCCAGCTCGCGCCACTGTCTGGCTACCATCTCCGCGACGCGCAGCGCAATGCCTCCTTCCGGGGTGAGCAAAGTGAACGCGACCGGCTCGCCATCCTTCTGCCAGACCTCCACGTTGGCGGGCGCGACCGTAGCAAGTTCGTAGCCGGCCTCGCGCAATAACTCCTTGGCCTGCTCCAGATCGCGGCGGTATGAACGCACGCTTGGATGGTAGGCCCAGGTGCCTGGGATAAACGGCGTGTTGGCCAAGACTGCGCGACCGCGGAGCGCCTCGCGGATGATCGCCTCGCGATCTAGCGCCAGCATCAGCGCACGACGCACGGGCAGTTCGGTCAGCGAAAACGCGCCGCTATCGCGGCGTAAATTGAACATCAGGGCAACGAAGCGCGCGCTCGGCATGCTGTAGAGGATGGCATTGGCAAACGCCTCTTCCGCAATTGGTTCAGGCGCGGCAAAGCTGGCCATGCCATCTATATCGCCGTTCTCAAACGCCCTCAGCACGCTCTGCCAGCTCGGGTAGTAACGCAGCACCAACCTGCGCAGTTGAGGCCGTGGACCGCTGTAGGTGGATGAAGGCTCTAGCGCGATAGACGATATGCGCGCGCCGGTCGTGCTCAAGTCAGCAACGCGCCAGGGGCCGTTCCCTATCGGCTGACGATTGAAAGCGACCTCTTCCAAAGCATTCGCCAGTGTGTTCGACAGGACATGTGCAGGCAGCAACCCTACTGTTGTGTAGTCCAAGAACGGCGCAAAGGGCTGTGGCAGCCCAAACTGCACCGTTCTATCGTCTAGCTTGACCAGCTCAATGCGCTGCCAGAGTTCGCTGTAATCCCGACGGCCCGGGAAAGCCGGGTCCCTCATGAGGCCCACCGTGAAGATCACGTCATCTGCGGTGACGGGGTAGCCGTCCTCCCAGCGTTCATTCGGGCGAAGCCTAAAGGTATAAGTAATGCCATCGCCTGAGATGGTCCAGCTCTCGGCCAGATCGGGCACCACTTCGCCGGCTTCGTTCAGCCTGGTCAAACCGCGAAAGACCAGGGCACACACATCGCGCTCAGCCTCGTTCAGCGGGCAAAGCAGCGGATTGATTTTCTCCGGAGCGCCGACGACGCCTTCAAAGTACGTCCCTCCTTCGCCGGTGACTAAGACGGCGCTGCGAGAGACAATGAATTGATAACCGAGAAAAGCCAGACCTGCGACGCCGAGGACGATAAAGAACAGGGTGAGCCGTATCGTCCGCATGTCCTGATGCACGCTGCGCGCGGTTGGCGCACGGCTAGCGGCTGGCGGAGAAGAAGATCACATTGACGATAGCGAGCACGAAGAAGGCAATGGCGATGAAGATCGTGATGTTAAAGAGGACGCGGTCAAACCCACGCCGGGTCTGATAGATGCCCTGCGCACCGCCGAACACGCCGCCCAGCTCTTCGCCTTTGGATTGGAGGAGCATGACCGCGATGAGCGCGACGCCGAGCAAAATTTGGGCGATACCGAGAAAAATGTTCATAGCCGGCGCGCATTATAGGCCAGCCTGCGCCGGAGGTGCGTTCGTGGCGAGGGGCAATGCCCCCTTCTTATTCCCCCGCACGCGGGGGAAGGTTTCCACATAGAGCGCCGCGCTTCTAGGTTGTCCCTATTGGTGAACGCATCCTGCGCCGGAGGGTGCGTTCGTGGCGAGGGGCAGAACCTTGGATGGGCGATGGCAGTGCCGTCACCCACCACTTACGGCGGTCATCCCTTGCCATGCGCGCCATCCCCGCGCGTCACGGGCGCGCAGTATGATGCTTAAGATGAACCGCTTTGCACGATTGATGCTGGCTGCTACCGGCGCAGCGCTGGCTTGGTGGTTGACGTGGCCGGAGCTGGCCCAACGCCGCGCCTCACGATTCTTGCACCAGGTTGGCCACCGCGAACGTCGCGGCGTTGCCCTGATCACCGGCGCATCATCGGGGATCGGCGCAGCGTTCGCCCGCCGGCTGGCCCAATATGGTTATGACCTGGTGTTGGTGGCGCGGCGACGGGCGCGGCTGGAAGCGCTGGCGGACGAGCTCCACCACGTCACCAGCCAGGTGGTGGTCGCCGACCTGGCCATCCCAGCCGACATCGCGCACGTCGCCGGCATCGCTGCGGATTTAAGCGAGCGCGGGCAGCTTGACCTGCTGATCAACAACGCCGGCTTCGGCACAGTCGGCCGCTATGCGGACCTGCCCTTGAAGGGGCAGATGGACATGCTGAACGTTCATATCGTGGCCACCCTACAGTTAATCAAGGCGGCTTTGCCCGGCATGTTGCGCCGCGGGCGCGGGGGTATCATTAACGTCGCCTCGATCGCCGGCTGGTACCCGCTGCCGGGCAACGCCACCTACAGCGCCAGCAAGCGTTTTCTCGTGAACTTCTCCGAGTCGCTCCAGGCAGAGCTAGACGGCAGCGGCGTGTACGTCCAAGCCCTGTGCCCGGGGTTCACCTACTCAGAGTTTCACGACACAGAGGCATATCGCGCCGGCGGGTTTCGGCGCGAGCGGCTGCCGCGCTTTGTCTGGCAAACGGCTGAGGCAGTCGCAGAAGCTTCGCTGAACGCGCTGGGTCGCCAGGTCGTGTGCGTGCCGGGGATGCACAACCGCGCGCTCGTCCTCGCCCAAGCCCTTGTGCCGCGCGCGGTGTTGCGCTGGGCCTGGCAATGGATGAAGATTAGGGAGAGGCCTTGATGCCCTCTTCCCGCCGCAGCATCGGGAAGAGCAGCACCTCGCGGATCGAGTCGCGGTTGGTGAACATCATGACCAGCCGGTCAATCCCCAAGCCGAATCCGCCTGTTGCCGGCATGCCATACATCAGCGCGCGCACGTAATCCTCGTCCACCGGATTGGCCTCCTCGGCGTCGGCGTTGATCGCTTCGTCCAGGAAGCGCTGGCGCTGATCGAGCGGATCGTTCAGCTCGCTGAAGGCATTGCCCAGCTCGACACCGCCGACGAACAGTTCAAACCGCTCGACCAGGTTGGGGCTGCCGGGGACGCTTTTGGCGAACGGCGAGATGTCGCGCGGATATTCGTAGAGGAAGGTCGGCTGGACCAAGGTCTTCTCAACATGGTCACCGATCAGGCCGTCCACGATCTTGCCCCAGGGTTTGCCGTGGACCACCTCAGGGGGCATCAGCCTGCGCCGCAGCACTTCATCGGCCAGCGAGCGCCGGTCGGGGAACTGAAGGTAGTCTATGCCGGTTCGCTCCAAAAGCGCGTCGCGCAACTTGACGCGCTGAAAGGGCTGTAGCCAGTTGATCAGGTGGCCGCGAAACTGGGTCACACCGTTCGCCTCCGCCGGCAGCACGCGACGCGCGACATGCTGGAGCATTTCCTCCACCAGGTCCATGACCGCATACATGTCCATGTAAGCGGCATAGAACTCCAGTTGGGTGAACTCCGGGTTGTGCTTAAAGCTCACCCCCTCGTTGCGAAAGTCGCGCCCTATTTCATAGACCCGCTCCAGGTTGCCGACGATCAGCCGCTTGAGATACAGCTCAAAGGAGATGCGCAGGTAGAGATTCTGGTCGAGCTGATTATGGTAGGTGATGAAAGGGCGAGCAGCCGCCCCCCCGTAGATCGGTTGGAGGATGGGCGTCTCCACTTCGAGGAAGCCCTTGTCGTCCAAAAAGGCGCGGATGGCCTTGACGATCGCGGCGCGCATGATGAAGATCTGGCGCACTTCCGGATTGACGGCCAGGTCCACGTAGCGCTGGCGATAGCGCAGCTCAGGATCGCTGAAGGCGCTATGGCGCACCAGCCGGCCATCCGGGAGCTTCTCCTCCTTGGCCAAGGGCAGCGGGCTGAGCGACTTGGCCAAAAGCCCCCAGTCGGTCACCCGCAAGGAGGGTTCACCGGTCTTCGTCACAAACGGCACGCCTTTGGCCTCGATGAAATCGCCCAGGTCTAACTCTTTGAAGAGGGCGAAGGCATCGGCATTCAGCGAATCTTCCCCCACCCGTCCATACACCTGAACCCTGCCGCTGGCGTCCTCGATGCCCAAGAAGGCCGCCTTGCCCATCACGCGCCGTGCGACCACGCGGCCCATGACGGCAACCTCCGCTGCGTCGGCGGTTTCGCCATCCATTGCGCGCTGTGCCGCTTCCAACGCGCGCTGAACCGCGTCGGCGGCCATCACCCGCTGGTGAACAAATCGGCAGCGGGGGGGATAAGGATCAATGCCGGCTGCGCGCAGCCGGTCCAATTTGGACAAGCGCTCGCGCTCGACTTCAGAAAGTTCCATTTACTGTTAAACGGGCAGCCGGTTGATGAAGAGCTGCCAAGAGGTCAACTGAGGGGAGACCGGGAGATGAACTTGCGATTGCCAGCAGGCCGATGGTCTAGGATTTTCCGTCCTGCGCGTTAGCCTGTGCTGCGCGGGCTTCTGCCATCGCCGTCTGGGCGCGCTTGAGGCGCTGCGCGCGCTGAAACGCAGCAGCAAATGGGCTAAGTTCCTCCTCAGCAGACCCTGAGGAAAGCGCGTAATCGCTGGGGTTGATGCCCTCCAGGGTGAGTTCCAACTGACGCTTATTTTGCTCGACTTTAAGCACCCGCACCTTGACCTCTTCGCCGACGGTGACGAAGGTGTGCATATCGGCATGGCTGACGCCCAGCGATGAGAGGCGCACGATGCCGTCGCGCTCGGCGCCGATATCCACGTAGGCAGCGTTGCGTTCAACGCGGGTGACTTTGCCGACGTACGTATCGCCCTTCTTGATCTTCTCCCAGGGCAGGGCCGGCGGCTCGATCATCGTCAGGCTGATCCGCCGCTTGCTCTCGTCCACCTCGATCACCCACACCGTGTCAATCTGCTCGCCGACCTTCGGCCGCACGCCTTTCGGCATCAGATTGAAGGGAATCAGCCCGTGCTTTGGCCCATCAAAATCCACGAAGACGCCGAAGCTCTCCACAGAGACCACGCGCACGTTGTGTAGCTTGGTGCCGATCGGCAGGCTATCCCAGTAATACGCCGGTGGCTTGTGCATCGTTAGGTCTATCCGTTTGCGTTCAGGCTGAACGCGGTGAATGTAGACGGTGACTTCGTCGCCTACGCGGAACAGGTCAGCAACGCGGAGGATGGGCTTATCGCTCACGATCTGCGAGATGTGCAAGAATCCATCCACGCCCACGCCGATGTCCACGAAGACACCGCCTAACTCCACGCGCGTCACCTTGCCTGTAAAACCCATCCGCGGCCTGAGCGCGTGCAAGCCGTGTGGGGCAGCCTGTTCGGCGTGGCTGGCGCCGTTCACGCTGGTTGTGCCATTGACAGTTGGAATCTGAATCTCTTCAACCACCGACAGTTCCTCTCGTATCAATGAGATTTTGGAGATGTGAGTTTGTGCTGGTCAGCAGAGAGCTGCCCTGCAAACGGTATATATTTTAGCTTAACTTGAGCAGGGGTGTGCGTTCACGGGCAGGGGCAACGATGCTGCTCACCCAAAAGCGCTGCGGAGTGACACAGGCGGCCGTGTCATTCTGAGTGCCGGCGAAGCAGAGGCGGTTTGCGAACCGCCCCTGCGCGCGGCCGACTGAAGCGCTGCGGGGGCGCGGAGGCGAGGCATTTGGTGGCTGCGCAGGGGGCGTAGCACCGCTACGCCCCTACGATATGGTCGGGCAGGATTTTAGATGCTTCGCTGTGCTCAGCATGACAGCCCCCTTTCTTTCCCCCGCACGCGGGGGAATCAGAAGGGGGCTTCCCCCGCACGCGGGGGAATCAGAAGGGGACGCTGCGGGGGTGCGGAGGCGGGGCAGTTGGTAGCTTCGCAAGGTTCTATGCAGTGCATATCCCCATTCAAACGGCGCATTCCCGCGCACCTCCTTGCACATGCGATTTAGGTGAAAATACCTAACGCGCTTTGAGTATTTTTACTCTAGTCAAACCCGCAAGGTCTGTATACGATGAATATACGCCCTCAGGGGGGATCTTCCTGCCGGCGGGGGTATGCATCGCCGGCAGGAAGATGGGCATCAACGCCAGCGCTTCACT
>Ga0209750_1001051_pt1 | contig 11349 bp, 11 predicted proteins | sample YNPBryulayer2012_FD_185813 | JGI IMG/M metagenome (GOLD analysis project Ga0209750, IMG submission 185813) | Anoxygenic and chlorotrophic microbial mat microbial communities from Yellowstone National Park, USA - YNP Bryant MS upper layer 2012... ...
GCTCGCCTGATTGCCCATCCCATCAGCTACCGTGTCAACCAACAGCCTATCCGCGAGTTGATCACCCAGATTCGGGAACGCTGGCTGGGATCCCTGTTGGTGGGTGGCTAATTTTGAGGCACTTCCTCTGAGGGGGATCACGATTGCGTACAATGGGGGCATTCGGGCTTATTTCCCCCAGCAGCGTTCAGATTCAAAAAAGGTTTTTCGAGGTTGATTATGCGGTACCGTCCACTGCTCGCCATCCTGTTGGCGCTTTGTTTGAGCGTCTTTGCTGTTCCGGCTAAGGCTGCCAAGGCGCCGCTGACCTATGACCAGATCCGCAACACCGGCAAGGCCGCCATTTGCCCTTCGGTCTCGGACAACGCCCGGGGCCGTATCGAAGTGCCTAGGGGGGGATCCCTGAAGCTGACGGATGTCTGCTTCCAGCCGGTGCAAATTGAGGTGGAAGAGGAAAAGCGGAACGGCGAGAAAGAGTTCATCAAGGCCAAAAACATCATGATCTCAGCGGCCACTCTGGGGCCGATTAAAGCTGAGGTGACTCCCAAAGACGGTGCGCTGGAGCTCAAAGTGGTGGATGGGATCACCTTTCAGCCGACCACCGGCCAAATGCCCCGCCGCGAGCTGGTGCCGTTTCTGTTTAGCGTGAAAGACTTGGTCGCCACTGCCCAGGGCTCCGCCATTGACCCTTCGACCGATTTTGAAGGGGAGTTCTTGGTGCCCGGCTATCACAGCAGCACCTTCCTCGACCCGCGCGGGCGGGGATCCAACACCGGCTACGACACTGCGGTAGGTCTACAGGCTGCCAAAGATGATTTTGCCACCAACCGCAAGGTGGACGAGGTTTCCCAGGGGAAAATGTCCCTGCGGATTGCTCGCGTGGATCCCAGCACTGGCGAAATGGCGGGATCCTTTGTTAGCATTCAGCCTTCCAGCACCGAGCAAGGGGCGATGGAACCCCACACTGTTCGCATTCAAGGCCTGTTTTACGCCCGCCTGGCGCAGGAGTCTTGAAGAGGCTTGAGGAAAGCCGAGAAGAGATCCAATTTCGGGCTTGAGATGGGCAGAGATCCCGGCGATCCCTGCCTATTTCTGTTGATACTATGTCTGTCTGGGTTTGCCCGTTGGGGAAGTGTGCAGCGATAAAGTCTGGGCCAGATGCCGCCACAGGTTCATTTGCAGATGGCCGATGCCACTAACCTGCCTTTTATGTTGACTCTGGACCCAAGGGGACTCTCAATCTGGACTCAAGGAAGCCCTTTGTGAGTTCCGCTTCAGCCAGTACCGCCACCAGTGCGGATCCGAGTTCTGCTGCGCTCGCTACCCCAAACTGAGCCTCTTTGCCGCAAGATGAGGTTCAGGGCAAAGAGGGAAGTGATGGCCAACTACGACTGGATTCTGATCGGCGGTGGGATTACCGGGGCAGCCCTAAGCTATGAACTGGCCCGCCAGGGGGGATCCGTTCTCCTCGTGGAGAAAGAAGCGGTGCTGAAGGGGGCAACCCGCTACAGCTACGGGGGCTTGGCCCATTGGGCGGGCAAAACGCCGATGCTCAAAGCTTTGGGGGAAGAAGGGATCCAACGCTACCGCACCCTGTCAGAGGAGTTGGAGGCAGACATTCAATTTCGTGAGCTGGACCTGCTCATGCCCATTGCCCCCGGCTACGATGCAGAGGCCGTTGAGGCGGATCTGGCCGACTGTCGCATCCCACCCCGGCGGATTTCGGTGGCGGCAGCCTGCGAGCTGGAGCCGCTGCTGGATCCGGCCGCTCTGGAAGTAGTCCTCTGGGCTCGGCATGGCCACATCAACCCCTTGTTGACGGCGCTGGCCTTTCAAACAGCCTTGCAACGATTGGGGGGATCCCTCTTGATCGCAACAGCAACGGCCCTGCGGCGGCAGGGAGCGCGCATCACGGGCGTAGAGTCCGGAGCCGACTGCTACGGAGCAGGCCAGGTGGTGGTGTGCGCCGGCGGCTGGACACGGGCTCTGTTGCGCCAAGCGGGAATCCGGGTGCCCATCTACTACACCCATGCCGAATCCCTGGAGCTGGAGCCCTCGGATTTGCAATTGAAAGCGTTGGTGATGAGCGTGCCCGTGCAACGCTTGGAACTGGAACGACAAGCCGCCCATCCCGATCGGGATCCCCTTTGGGACGAGCCAGGGCACGAGCTTTGCCCGCCGATTCTGGATGCCGGGATCCTGCAATTTGTAGATGGCAGCATTCGCATGGGCCAGATCAGCCGGGTATTGACGGATCCCCATGCCGAGGTGGATGCAGCCGCCAGCGAAGCCCAGATCCGGGCACAAGCCGGTCGCTACCTGCCCAAGTTGGCCCACCTGCCTGGACGGTGGTATCACTGCTTGGTGGCCTTCAGCGCTGATCACCAGCCTCTGGTGGGATCCCTGCCCGGTTGGGAAGGCTTACAACTGTTTTCCGGCTTCAGCAACCCCCTGCCCATCCTGCCCGCTTTGGCCCGTCGCTTCGCCCAACAAGCCTATGGACAGGCGGATGAATGGATCCCTGCTCTGTCGCCGGCGCGGTTTGCCCAGGTTTTGAGTTGATGCCTTGCCTATTCTCGATGACCATCGCCAACAAGTCTGGAATACGGCTATCCCGTCTGCAGCATAATGAAAGCCGGAAGTTCTCTGCGTCGGATCTATGCCCAACAGCTTGCCCAGCTCCGTCGATCTCAGCCAGAAGCGCATTTTGCTCACAGGGGGCAGCGGCTTTTTGGGCAAACATGTGCTGCAACAGTTGCAGGTGCTGGGGGTAAAGCCGGAGCAGGTGCGCATCCCGCGCTCCCGCACCCAGGATCTGCGCCGTTGGGAAGTCTGCCAAGAGGTGGTGCAAGGGCAAGATATCGTCATCCATTTGGCCGCCCACGTGGGTGGCATCGGCCTCAACCAAGCCAAGCCGGCAGAACTCTTCTACGACAACCTCATCATGGGATCCCAGCTCATCCACGCCGCCTACCTGGCCGGGGTGGAGAAGTTTGTCTGCGTGGGCACCATCTGCGCCTATCCCAAGTTCACCCCCGTTCCCTTCAAGGAAGAGGATCTCTGGAACGGCTACCCAGAGGAGACCAACGCCCCCTACGGCATCGCCAAGAAAGCCCTGCTGGTGCAGCTGCAGGCCTACCGGCAGCAGTACGGCTTCAACGGCATCTACCTCCTGCCGGTGAACCTCTACGGCCCCATGGACAACTTCGACCCCGAAAGCTCCCACGTCATCCCAGCCTTGATCCGCAAAGTGCACGAAGCGCAGCAACGGGGCCAAAACTACGTCGAAGTGTGGGGGGATGGCAGCCCCACCCGCGAGTTTTTCTACGCTGAAGATGCGGCCCGCGGCATTGTCATGGCCACCCAGCTTTACGACGGGGCGGATCCCTTGAACCTGGGCACCGGTGAAGAGATCTCCATCCGGGATCTGATTGCCCTCATCTGCGAGCTGATGGAGTTCCGGGGAGAGATCCGCTGGCAAACGGACAAGCCCAATGGCCAACCCCGCCGCTGTCTGGATGTCTCCAAAGCCCGAGAGAGGATGGGTTTTGTGGCCAAAGTCGGCTTGCGGGAAGGGCTGCAGCGCACCATCGACTGGTACCGCCGCCACGCCTGCTCTGGGCAAAGCTAGGCAACCCCTTGGCTCTCCAGCCGGCCATCCTCCATGTGCAGCACCCGATCCGCGATGTCCAGGATGCGGTTGTCGTGGGTCACCATGAGGATGGTGCAGCCCTGCTCCCGCGCCAGCTTCTCCATCAGGGTCACCACCTCGCGGCCCGACTTACTATCTAGGGCTGCCGTGGGCTCGTCCGCCAGCACCAGCTTGGGATGGCTAACCAAGGCGCGGGCAATGGCCACCCGCTGCTTTTGTCCGCCGGAAAGCTGTTCCGGGTAGTAGTGGACGCGATCCCCCAGGCCCACCGCCGCCAGCATTGCTTCCGCTCGCTGCTGGGCTTCCTGAGGAGAGAGGCCGTTGTGCAGCTCCAGGGCCATGCGCACGTTTTGGGCTGCCGTCAGGGATCGCAGCAGGTTATGGGCCTGGAAAATGTACCCGACCTGGCGGCGGATTTGAATGAGAGTACTGGGCTGAGCTCCCCGCAGCTCCTGTCCCAACACCCGCAAGCTGCCCTCCTGCACCGAGCGCAAGGCCCCCAGCAGCGTCAGCAGGGTGGTTTTGCCGGAGCCGGAAGGGCCAGTCAGCAGCACGATCTCCCCTGGCTGCAGGGCAAAGCTAATGTCGAAGAGAATCTGCTTGCGCAGGGATCCCTCGCCGAAATAGTGGTTTACACCTTCGGCTTTCACCACTGGCTCAACGGCATTCTGGGCAGAAGCAAGGGCAGCTTGATCGAGAAGAGGAGTCAGCATAGGAAACTCAAAATCTCAAAACTTTGCGTTGACAACTCATTGACCACTTAGGCCGTCATTTGGAGCGTTGAGATGAGACCATTTAGAAACCTTTGGCCGGAGAGCGTTGATGAGGATCCCAGAAGTTTTTAGACAGCCTAGCTCAAACCCTTCACCATCCATCCGATCCCCTTTGGCAGACTATTGACTTACCAACGCCCCGGCGCCCTGCCCACAGCCAAAACTCTAGAAAATGTCGGCAGGATCGGCTGCCCGCAGCCGTCGCACGGCAATCGCTCCTGAGATGAAACACATGCTCACCGCCAGCCCCAGCACCAGCACTGCCCGGTTGAAGGTCATGGCAATAGGCAGCAACGTGGCATTGGCCGTCAAATCGTAGAGCAAAACCGACAGGGCAAAGGCAGGAATGTACCCCAAGCCGGCCAGCAGGAGCGCCTCCTGAAATACCACCCCCAGCAGGTAGGTATCGGTATAGCCCATGGCTTTGAGAGTGGCATATTCTGCCAGGTGATCCGACACATCGGTGTAGAGAATTTGATAGACAATCACAATGCCGACAATAAAGCCCATGCCCACCCCCAGGCCGAAAATAAAGCCGATGGCTGTGCCCTCTTCCCAGTAGGTTTGCTCCATATCGATAAACTCCGCCCGTGAGAGCACCCGCACATCTTCCGGCAGCAAAGCCCGCATCTGCCGCACCAAGGGATCCGGATCCACACCCGGCTGGAGTTGCACCACGCCGATATCCACTAGGCCGCGCCCCCGCTGCGGAAAAATGCGCAGGAAATTGAGGTCGCTGGTGAGGATGGTGCCGTCGGCTCCGAAGGTGGCCCCCATCTCGAACAGGCCCCCCACCTGGACGCGGCGGTTTCCCACCTCAGTAACCACCTCTCGCCCGGACTCAAACCACTCTGGGATGGGGCCAAACTCGCTGCGGGAGCGGCGGTCAAAAAGCACCACGTCCGCCTTTTTGATCTCTTCCAGCTCGTCCGGCGTCAGTTCCGGCAAGTCCAACAGATCAGCCGAGGGATCCACTCCTACCACAAAAATGCTGCGGGTACGGCGGGTCTCTGGGTTTTTCCAGAGGGCAAAGCCCACATAGACAGGCGAGATGGCCCGCACCCCCTCAAAGCCCAAAGCCTGATAGAGTCGCCGCTGGGAGAAGGTGTTCATGGCAATCAGGGCGTTGGACTGGGGGCTGACCAGGAAGATCTCTCCCTTCAGGGCCACGTGGAAGCGGATGGCACTTTCCAGCAGGCTGTCTTGGAAGCCCAACTGCATGAACATCAAGATGCAAGCAAAGGCAATGCCCGCCAGGGCCACCAGCAGGCGGATCTTCTCCCGCGTCAACTGCAGCCAGGCCAACGGGATCCGATGGGCGATAAAAGCCACACTGAACAGGCTGTACATGGGCTGAGCCTACCCCTCGACATCGATGGCCACATTCACCTGCAGGTTGGTCAGGCCAGCCACGCGGGCGCTGCTCTCCGGATCCAGGCGGATATACACCTCTACCACACGGGCATCCACATCGGCAGCTGGGTCGGTGTTGAGCACATCTTTCTTGCCAATCTGCAGGCCTACCCGCTCCACTCGGCCCTGCAGGGTTTCTGGCAGAGCGCGGTTGCTAATGGTGGCCTGCTGGCCTGGCCGAACCCGCAAGATGTCTGTTTCGTAGACCTCGGCCACCACCATCATTTGGTCAGTGTTGCCCAGCTCGAGAATGCCCTCGCCGGCGGGGATGACCTCTCCAGGGCGGGTGTGGATCTTGAGCACCTGTCCAGCACGGGGAGCGCGGATGAGGGTGCGCTCTAGGCGAGCTTCTGCCAGTTCCAGATTGCGGGCCAGGGATCCCAGTTGGACTTGGGCTTGGGCCAGACTCAGTCCCGCCTCGGCAGCTTGGACTTGGGCTTGGGCATTGAGCAGATCCCGCTCACGGGCCAGGCGCAGTTGGCTCAGGGTGGCTTCGGCAGCCCGCAAGTCCTCCTGTCGTTGCCGCACCAGCAGCCGGCGTTGATCCAGCTCTTGTTGCGAGATTGCTCCTTCCTGCCAGAGCTCCTGAAAGCGGGCCAGATTGGCCTCGGCATCGGCCAGTTCTGCCCGGATACGTTCCACCACCGCTTCCTGGGAGCGGATTTGCATCTGTTGCGGCTCGTCCAGACGGCTGAGGCGGGTGCGTGCCTCTTGGATTTGGGCCTGACTGAAACGGGTCTCGGCCTGCAACCGGGCGCGGGCCTCTTGAAGTTGGGCGGCAGCGTACTCTCGCTCCGCCAACCGCTCGGCGTAGCTTTCCAAGCGGGCCAGCACTTGGCCTGCCACCACGCGATCCCCCTCGGCCACCAGCAGCTCTCCCAGCCGTTCTCCGGGGGAACCGGCAATGCGCAGCACTTCCCCCTCCGGCTCCAGGCGACCCAAAGCACCAACTTGCGGAGGCAGCCGCATTTCCACCGTTGCCTCTGCACTTCCCGATACCGACTGTGTGGCTCCCTGTTGGCTCAATCCCAGCCATGCCAGACCGGCACAACCAAGCAGCCCGACTCCTGCCAGCGACCAAAGCGCTCGTGGGTTCATGGCCTTTTACCTGCTGTGGCTTTGCAGACGACAAACGCCGCCTCTTTTTCTTAAATAAGTGTAAAGTTTTTGGGATGAAAATGTCCAGCTGTATTCTGTGTTGCTTGTGCTCACCGTATTTTCACCCCCTGTGGGTTCCCCAAGGTGCCGGCAGATCACGGCAACCGGTGGGGCGCAGCCTACCTAGCTCTGGGGATTCCTGATATGATGTGGCCTGTTCGAACCTGTTTGTAGTCAGCAGAACGCAGTCCTTTTTTTGGAGTGTGGCGGTTTTAGGAGTGGGGTGGAGTTGCGATGGTGGAAACAGTTGGAGGAGGGGATCCCATCCCGCCGTTGCCGGTTCGGTCTCAGCCTCCGCCCCTGCATTTGGATCCCCTAGATCCCTTGCTTTCCACCTATCACTTTGTGGGCATTGGTGGAGTGGGGATGTCGGCCCTGGCCTATATCCTGGCTAAACAAGGGTTTCGCGTTTCCGGATCCGACATTGTCGCCAATGGCCGTACCCGCCGCCTGGAAGCTTTGGGGGTGCGCTTCTTTCAGGGCCACAGCTTGGAGGGGTTGGTCGGGGATCCCCAGGTGGTCTATTCCAGCGCCATTCGCCCCACCAATCCAGAATTGGCTGCTGCCCTGGGCAAGGGATTGACGGTTTGGCACCGGGCAGACTTGTTGGCGGCTCTGTTTAACCGTCGCTCTGGCATTGGGGTGGCCGGCACTCACGGCAAAACCACCACCAGCAGCATGATCGGCTATGTGTTGCTCTCGGCGGGCTGGGATCCCACCTTGATTATCGGCGGGGAAGTGGATGCCTGGGATGGCAATGCCCGTCTGGGTAAGGGGGAGTATTGGGTGGCCGAGGTGGATGAGTCGGATGGATCCCTGGTGCGGCTCTATCCCAAGATTGGGGTGATCACCAATATCGAGCTGGATCACCCCGATCACTACGCCGATTTGGGGCAGGTGATCCGGGCTTTTCAACAGTATGGGCAGCAAAGCCAAACCCTGGTGGCCTGTCTGGACTGTCCCAACGTGGCGGCTCACCTGAGGGTGGATGTGGGCTACAGCCTGACCGGTCATCCCCAAGCCCAGTACCAAGCCCGTCAGATCCTCTACACTGCCAATTCCACCTGCGCTGAGATCTGGGAAAAGGGATCCCTCCTCGGACAGCTTCGCCTACAGGTGTTGGGATCCCACAACCTCAGCAATGCCCTGGCGGCGGTTGCCGTTGGGCGACAGTTGGGCTTGGAGTTTGCGGTGATTGCCTCAGCTTTGGCGCAATTTCGGGGGGCGCATCGCCGCTTTGAGCACAAGGGGGAAGTGGGTGGAGTCACCTTTATCGACGACTATGCCCACCATCCCAGCGAGATTCGGGCCACTCTGCAGGCAGCCCGTCTGCAACAGCGGCGGGTGGTGGCCGTGTTTCAGCCTCATCGCCACAGCCGTTTGGCTGCCCTGTTCCAAGATTTTGCCCGCTGCTTTGGGGAGGCGGACGTGGTGGTGATCGTGCCTACGTATGGAGCGGGAGAGCCGGCGCCTGAGGGTTCCGACAGCTTGCGCTTGGCCGTGGCGGTGGCGGAGCACCATCCCCATGTGCGCTATGTGTCGTCTTTGCCGCGATTGCCGGAGGTGTTGCCGTCCGTCCTGCAGCCTGGAGATCTCGCCGTTTTTTTGGGCGCAGGGGACCTAAATCAGCAGATAATCGCTACGATGCGGGCATATGCGGCTCAGGTGAGGGAACAGCCTGGGCAAGCCAAAAATCCAAACTTCAGCTGAAAAGATAGCTGCTTCTGAGGTATTGAATCATGACGACGGCTCCGGTGGTGCCTCAGCGGGACGGTTCCTGTGAGTCTGAGGCGGCAAGTCTTACCGCTGAAGACAGGCTTCTCCCCCGCGGGCCGGCGGCTCTGCTATCTGGACGAATTCAATCGGGGATCCCGTTGGCTCCTCTGACCACCTTTCGCGTGGGCGGCAAGGCCGAGTGGTATTGTGAGCCCCGTAGCCATCTGGAGCTGCAGCAGTGTTTGGCTTGGGCGCGAGCAGAAGGGATCCCCACGACGCTGCTGGGGGCAGGTAGCAATCTGCTCATCAGCGATGCGGGGTTGAAGGGGCTGGTGATCGGTACCCGCCGTCTGCGCGGGATGCAACTGTTGGCGGGGGGGAGAATGTGGGCCGCTGCCGGAGAGCCTTTGGTCAATCTGGCGCGGGCAGCCGCCAAGCAAGGCTGGAGCGGTTTGGAGTGGGCCATCGGGATCCCGGGCACCCTGGGGGGAGCCGTGGTGATGAATGCGGGTGCCCACGGACGCGCCATGGCGGATGTGCTGGTGGAAGTGCAGATTTTGGACGAGGAACAAGAGCCCTGCCGCCTAGAACCTGCCGATCTGCAATTTGGCTATCGCCGCTCTCGCCTACAGGACTCCCCCTGGACGGTGACAGGAGCGACGCTGCAGTTGATCCCAAGCAGGGATCCGTCCCAGGTGCAGTGGGAAACCCAGCGCTACCTCAACCAACGCCTAAGCTCTCAGCCCTATCATTTGCCCAGTTGTGGCAGCGTCTTTCGCAACCCAGAGTCTCACCCTGCCGGCTGGCTAATCGAGCAGGTCGGCTTGAAGGGGTACCGCATCGGTGGGGCCCAAATTTCAGAGCGCCATGCCAACTTCATCCTCAATTGCCATCAGGCGAGTGCCAAGGACATTTACCGCTTGATTCGCTTGGCCCAGGAAAAGGTCTATCAACAATGGTCGGTGCTTTTGGAGCCGGAAGTGCGCATTCTGGGATCCTTTGAGGATTAGAGGAGCATTGGGCAGACAATTTGGACTGTTTTCTTTTGGTGATTTTGATGATTCTGCTCTTAAACTGTTCTTACCGCCTTTTGTAGATGTTCGCCTATCGGCTTATGAGTCAAGATGCAGCCACCTTACGTCGTTTAATTCGACGGCTCAATCAGTCCCACACCACTGCGGAAGAACGCCGCTATTTGGTGGAGATCGGCAGCTTGGCTGCTTTGCTCACCCCGGAAGAGGCTGCCGCTTTGGCCCAGGATCCCAAGCAACTCACCGCCGAGCAGCACTATCGCATTTGGGACTGGGTGCATCGCTGGGAACGGGAGCACCGCCACGAAGATCTGGACTGGGATCCCTCCCTAGACCGACACAACGACTAGAACTCGAAAGAATCCCGTCCCGCTATCACGAACAAATCCCGGCCAGAGTCTAAGACAAAAGCCATCTCCAAGTCTCATTTTTGAACAGGATCCACACCCCCAAACCCACCAGAATCCAGGGCACCCAGCGCTCTCCCCGCTCGGCCAAAACCTTGGCTACTTCAGGTTGCATTGTCATTTTTTGAGCCGCGGTAAACCACAACCCTTTCATCAGAAAGCTGATGTTATCCCCAAAAGGTAAAATACCACCCCGGAGCTTCTTCCCCATCGGCTCTGTCTTCAACGTTGCACTTCAGGCTTCTTCATGAAAACCCCGATACAATGCCTAGCCCTACACTTGGGAGAATGGCACGGCCTCTTTTCTGACTATCGACCTACTGCCCACGGTGGTTGGGAGCTAGTAGGCCAAAAGCGCAGCCTCATTACCTTTGAGGCTTTGGAGTTGGGCGCGATCCGCCAAACCAACGCCTACTACCCCCTACAGGGATCCCCCACTCCCGAAAGCTCCCAGAGCTGGGTCTACCAGGATTTCTCGCCGGGATTGCGCTTTTTCCCCGATGGATCTTTTTCCAATGGGCGGCTGCAACTGGCGCCGTTTAGTGATTTTGCCGTCGAGCAGGGCTTTCTCTGGGGGGATCGCAAGGCGCGGCTGGTGCAACAGTGGGATGCCCAAGGTCGTCTGGTAGAGGTAACCGCGATCCTGGAGCGGCGCGGCCAAGCTTTGGATCCCGTTGCAGACTGTGCACCCCTGAGCAGAGAGCAGCTGAGGGCCTGCCTCCAGGGGAGATGGCGGGGGATCGCCCAGAGCTTTGCGGTTGCCGAGGGCCGGTTTGCCGAAACCGAGGTGGACTGCTCGGGGGCAGAGTGGTTGAGCAACTGGGATCCCTTGCCGGGAGGGCTGTGGATTGGCGGGCCGGATCCCTTGCCCATCCCTACCGCCCACCGGGATCGCAGCTTTTCGGTGAGCCTGAGCTGGTTTCCGCAGTCGGAAGACTGCCATTGTCTCTTGCGTTTGATCCGGGACTACGATGCCCGCGGTGCTTGGCAGCGGGTTACGCTGATCCGGGCGCAGAAGGATCCTGGTTGAGGAAGGCGCAAACCTGGGCAAACACCGTTTCCCGCTCGCAGTCCAAAGTGAGGATGTGGTCGGAGTGCTCCAGCCAATGCAAGATCTTCTCCTCGGATCCCAGCTCTTGATAGAGCCACGCTGCCTGTTCAGGATCCACTACTGTATCTTGGCGAGATTGCAGGATCAG
>Ga0209750_1001063_pt1 | contig 11252 bp, 10 predicted proteins | sample YNPBryulayer2012_FD_185813 | JGI IMG/M metagenome (GOLD analysis project Ga0209750, IMG submission 185813) | Anoxygenic and chlorotrophic microbial mat microbial communities from Yellowstone National Park, USA - YNP Bryant MS upper layer 2012... ...
AGCTCAACAGAGCATAGCCCTGGCCGTTGAACGCCTTGGCGGCCATCCAGCGCGCGCCAGGCGCCACGCCGATCCCACCCTCGCCCACGATTGTGCCCATCGTGTGCGTGCCGTGGCCATTGACATCGGAGGGATAGACAGCGCCCTCGCCTGTCGCGTCAAACCAGTTGTGCAGATGGTCGGCAGCCGGCCCGCCACTCCAACCACGGTAACGCGGCTTGAGCGCCGGATGATTCCAATCCACGCCGGTGTCTATATTGGCGACCACGACGCCGCTGCCGGTGACGCCCAGCTCGCGCCAGACGCGGTCGGCGCCGATCTTGGCGATGCCCCACGTGGTTTGGCCGGGGTCGAGCGGGCCGGACTGGACGCGCGCTTCTAGGGCTGTGCTCAGCGGCGCGCGCGCCTGGAGCGCGGGCGTCAACACGCCGGCGGCCAGTGGAGAGGGAATTCCGTGTATCCATTTCTGCCAGCGGTCGAGCGCCACGCTGCGCACGTCGGGTCGGCGGGCCAACGCCTGCACGACCGCCGGCCGCGCCGCCAGCGCTACCGCGTTGATCGCCCACAGCGGGCGCACGTCCGAGACCTGCTGCGCTATGCGAGGTTGATCCAGGTAGGCCAGTAGATCGCGCTGCGCGGACTCGGCGGCGTGTCGCAGCGCGCGCACGAACGCCGTGCGCTGCGCGATGCGCCGCGCGAGGGGTTCGCGCAACTGGCTCTCAATCAGCGCACTGTGCTCCGCATCGGCCAGCCGCACGATCACGCGGATCGCCTCGTCCTCGCCTGCCTTGGCCAGCGCCGCGCTCAGCGCCGGCTCAAGCGTCGTCGGCTGGGCATAAGCCGCTGACCACTGTCCTGCCGGCCAGCTTGTCATGCTCAAGGCCAGAATGAGCAGGACAAAAAGTGCACGTGCGCGCCTTATCACATCTCCTACTATACTGTCTTTGAAAGAAGCACATGGAGAGCACAACGGTGGAGCTGCCGAATGAACTCACGCAGCTCTTGTACAGAGACAATCCGTGGTGGATAAGTGAACCAGCGCCGGCGCTGCCTCCAAATCGGCGTTGGCTCTTTGAGCCAACCTTGCGCAAACTGAAGGACGGCCTGGCCCCCGTGACTGTCCTGCGCGGCCCGCGCCAGGTGGGCAAAACCATCCTCCAACGGCAGATCATCCAGCACCTGCTGGACGTCGAAGGCGTTCATCCCAAGCGCATCTTCCGCGTCCAGTTCGACGAGCTGCCGCTACTGCGCAGCATCAGCGAGCCGCTGCTTGTGCTGTGTTACTGGTTCGAGGAGCAAGTTCTAGGAAAGACCTTTAACCAGGCGAAGCGGGATGGTGAGCAAGCGTATCTGTTCCTCGACGAAGTCCAGAACCTGGCCGATTGGGCGCCGCAGGTGAAACACCTCGTTGATCATCACGACGTGCGTGTGCTGCTGACAGGAAGTTCTGCCTTGCGGATCGAAAGGGGACGCGATAGCTTGGCCGGCCGGATCAGCACGCTTGAAATGGGGACGCTCACCTTGCGCGAGATCGCCCGCTTGCGTGGTTTTGGCGAGATCCCCGAAATCCTGCCTTATAACGGGCTTGGCGCGCTGCGCCGCAAAGACTTCTGGCTGGACCTTCGCCGGCTTGGCGAGCAACACAGCGCGACGAGGGACGCAGCCTTCGCGGCTTTCTCCGAGCGCGGCGGCTACCCCATCGCCCAGGCCCGCGCCGACCGGCCGTGGGAGGAGATCGCCGACCAACTCAACGAGACGGTGGTCAAGCGCGTGATCCAACATGACCTGCGCATCGGCGAGCGCGGGCGAAAGCGCGATCCCACGCTCCTCGAGGCGCTCTTCGGGCTGTGCTGCCGCTACGCCGGCCAAGCCCCTGGCCAAGCGCTCTTCGTCAACGAGTTAAGGCAACCGCTGGGGGCTGATGTTAGCTGGCAGCGCGTTTTGATCTATCTGCGCTTCCTGAGCGACACGCTGCTGATCCGCGCCGTGCCACCTTTGGAGATTCGCTTAAAGAAGAAGAAAGGCAACGACAAGCTTTGTCTGTGCGATCACGGGCTGCGCGCGAGCTGGCTGGGAGAAACAGTGCCGCTCGCACCGGCATCGTTGGCGCAGACGCCTCACCTCAGCGACCTGGCCGGCCACCTGGCCGAGAGCGTCGCCGGCTATTACCTGAACACCATCCCCGGCCTGAACGTCGCCTGGTTCCCTCAACGAGATGCCGAGCCAGAGGTGGACTTCGTCATCACCATCGGCGACCAGCGCATCCCAGTCGAGGTCAAATATCGCGCCCGCATTGACGGGCATCGCGACACGTTCGGCCTGCGCGCTTTCATCGAGAAGGCAGCCTACAACGCGCCCTTCGGCATCCTCGTCACGCTCAACGATATGCCTCCCCTCGACGACCCGCGCATTATCGCCCTGCCCTTATCTAGCCTGCTGTTGCTTCGGTAGGTTCAATACAATTGCGCTGTCGTGCAGACCGGCGTCTATCTGCACATCCCGTTCTGTCGGGCGCGCTGTAGCTACTGCGACTTCAACACCTACGTCGGGTTGGAAGCGCTGTTCGAGCCGTATGTCAACGCGCTGCTGCGCGAGATCGCGTTGGCGGGGGACGGCAGCGCACGGGCGCATACGCTCTTCTTCGGCGGCGGCACGCCCTCGTTGCTCTCGCTGGCGCAGATCGGCCGGTTGATCCGCGCCTGCCGTGAGCACTTTCACCTGCCCGCCGATGCCGAGGTCACTGTCGAGTGCAACCCAGATACGATCGATCAAGACTACCTGCGCGCTCTGCGCCAGGCCGGCGTCAACCGCTTGAGCTTCGGCGCCCAGAGCGCTAACCCCGATGAGCTACAGCTCCTGGGCCGCGATCATGGCTGGGCAGCGGTGGAAGCGGCCGTTGCCCACGCGCGCGCCTCCGGCTTTGACAATCTGAACCTCGACCTGATCTTCGGCCTGCCCAACCAGTCGCTCGCGGCCTGGCAGCGCACGCTGCGCGCGGCGCTGGACCTGTCGCCCGACCACATCTCGCTCTACGCACTGACCATTGAAGCCGGCACGCCGATGCACGACTGGACGCGGCGCGGGACGCTCCCGCTGCCTGATCCCGACCTGGCCGCCGACATGTATGAGTGGGCGGAACAAACCCTCGCCGATGCCGGCTATGAACACTATGAGATCTCCAACTGGTGCAGGCCGGGCCGCGCCTGCGCGCACAATCTCATCTACTGGCGGAACGAGCCTTATCACGGCCTGGGCGCCGGCGCGCATGGCTCAACCATCTACCGACGGCGCTGGAACGTCAAGCGGCCGGCCGACTACATCGCGCGCCTGAACGACGGCCGGTCTCCCGAGGCCGGCGGCGAGGACCTGGACGAAGCAACAGTGCGCAGCGAGACGATCATGCTCGGCCTGCGCCTGCTCATCGAGGGCGTGGACCAGGCGCGCTTCGCTGAGCGCTTCGGCGCGCCGGTCGAGCACTTCTACGCCGATGCGCTTGAGCGCGGCATCAAGCTGGGCCTGCTGGAGGTGTCACCGGCGCGCATCCGCCTGACCGCGCGCGGGCGCTTCGTCAGCAACCAGGCCATGCAACTGTTTCTCTGAGTAAAAATGGACGTGCTCACTCATCGGCTGTCCAATTGGCTGATTGAACACGCCGACGAATGCGTTGCGGCGCTGGCCGAGCTGGTCCGCATCCCCAGCCTGGTTGGCCAGGAGGGAGCGGCGCAGGACTGGATGGCACAGCAGTATCGCGCAGCCGGCTTGGAGGTGGACGTTTTTGAGGCTGATCGAGCGGCAGTACAGGCGCATCCAGCGTTCGTAGATTCCGGCATCCCCTTTGCCGGTCGGCCCAACGTGGTCGGTCGCTGGCGCGGGGTCGGCGGCGGCCGCTCGTTGATCCTCAACGGCCATACCGATGTGGTCTCGCCGGAGCCGCTGAGCGCATGGTCGTTTGATCCGTTCGGCGCACAGGTGGTCATCGGCGAGGACGGGCGACGGCGGATGTACGGGCGCGGCGCGCTGGACATGAAGGGCGGGCTGATTGCCAACTTGTTCGCCCTGCGCGCGCTTCAGGCGTGTGGCATTCGACTGCGCGGCGATTTGATCCTGGAGAGCGTGATTGAAGAAGAAGCCGGTGGGGGTGGCGGGACGCTGGCCTGCCTTCTGCGCGGCCATCGCGCCGATGGCTTCATCGCCAGCGAGCCACACTGGGATGACATCACCATCGCCCATCCCGGCATCCTGTACTTTCGCATCGTTGTGCCGGGCCGGGGGGCGCACGCCGGCCGCGCCCACCACGGCGTCAACGCGGCCGTAGAAGCAGCGCCCATCATCGCCATGCTGGGCGAATGGGATCGCGAGCGCGCCGAACGTTTACATCATGAATTATTCGAGCGCCTGGAGCCATCCGCCCGCCGCTCGTGCCATCTCAACGTCGGCGTCGTGCGGGCCGGGGATTGGCCGTCCAGCGTGCCGAGTTGGGCTGAGATCGAGGTGCGCCTCTCCTTCCTGCCCGGCGAAACCGAGGCCGGCATCCGAGAGGAAGTCGCCGCGCGGGTGAATGCTGTCGCTCAGCGCAGTTCGTGGCTGCGGGAACACCCGCCAAAGCTAGAGTTCTTCGGCTGGCACACCGACCCGTGGCTTCAGGACGAGCGCCACCCCTTTGTCCAAGAATTCGCCCGGTGCGTGCGCGCGCTGCGGCAAGATGCGACGCTGCCCACGATGCGTCCCTGGGCGGGCAGCCCGCCGCCCATCCTGGCTGGCGGCACAGCGGGGCTGGACACGCGCTTTGCCGGCCTCTACGGCGTGCCGGCCCTGGCTTGGGGGCCGAAGGGGGGCAACATGCACGCGGCCGATGAGTATGTGGACCTGGATTCGGTGCTCGCCGTCGCGCACGTCCTGGCCGTCTTCGCCGCGCGTTGGTGCGGCGTCGCGGCGGACTAGGCATACCGCGTCTCTCGCGTGACGCGCTCACAGCGGGATGTTGCCGTGCTTCTTCGGCGGATTGGCGTCGCGCTTATTGCGCAGCATCTGCAGCGCGTTGATCAGGCGCGGGCGCGTCTCGTGCGGCTCGATGATGTCGTCTATAAAGCCGCGCTGGGCCGCGACGAAGGGGCTGGTGACTTCCTCCTGATACTGGCGGACCAACTCAGCCTTGCGCGCCGCCGGATCCTCGGCGTTGGCCAACTCGCGCCGGTAGATGATGCTCACCGCGCCGTCGGCGCCCATCACGGCCAGCTCAGCCGAGGGCCAGGCCAGCACCAGGTCACCGCGAGTCGCGCGCGGGCTGAGCACGCAATACGCGCCGCCATACGCCTTGCGGGTGATCACGCAGATCTTCGGCACGGTCGCCTCGCAATAGGCGTAGAGCAGCTTGGCGCCGCTGCGGATGATGCCGCCGTGCTCCTGGGCGACGCCCGGCAGAAAGCCGGGCACATCCTCAAAGGTAACGATAGGGATGTTGAAGCAATCGCAGAAGCGCACGAAGCGCGCTGCCTTCTCGCTGGCGTTGATGTCGAGCACGCCGGCCAACACCGCCGGCTGGTTGGCCACGACCCCCACCGCATGGCCGCCCAAGCGGGCGAAGCCGATGATGATGTTGGTGGCGTAGTGCTCCTGAACCTCTAGGAACCTGCCATCGTCCACGATGCGCGTGATCACCTCGCGCATGTCGTAGGGCTTATTGGGGTTATCCGGCACGATGCTGTCCAGCGCGCCATCCGTGCGCAGCGGGTCGTCCTTGGTCTTGACGAAGGGCGGCTCTTCCATGTTGTTGCTGGGCAGGTAGCTCAGCAACATGCGGATGAGGTAGAGGCAATCGCCCTCGCTCTCAGCCGCAAAGTGCGCCACGCCGCTGGTGGTGTTGTGGACCAGCGCGCCGCCAAGCTGTTCGAACGTCACATCTTCATGCGTCACTGCCTTCACCACGTCGGGGCCGGTGAGGAACATGTAGCTGGTGTTCTTGACCATAAAGATAAAGTCGGTGAGGGCGGGCGAATAAACGGCCCCGCCGGCACATGGCCCCATGATCGCGCTGATCTGCGGGATGACGCCGCTGGCCAGCGTGTTGCGCAAGAAGATCTCGCTGTAGCCCACCAGCGACGCCAGCCCTTCCTGTATGCGCGCCCCGCCGCTGTCGTTGATCCCGATCAGCGGGGCGCCGTTCTTCAGCGCCATGTCCTGGAGCTTGACGATCTTGCCGGCGTGCGCTGCGCCCAGGCTGCCGCCCATGATGGTGAAGTCCTGGGAATAGACATAGACCAGCCGGCCGTCAATCGTGCCCCAACCAGTCACCACGCCGTCGGTCAGCCAGCGCTGGTCGCTCATGCCGATCCCGTTGGTCTGATTGGTCACGAAGGCATCTATCTCGCGGAAGGAACCCGCGTCGAGCAGCAGTTCGATCCGCTCGCGGGCGGTGAGTTTGCCTTTGGCGTGTTGTGCCTGGATGCGCTCCTCACCGCCAGCCACCAGGCTCTGCGCACGCAGTTCGCGCAGCTTCTGAAGGCGAGGGTCAATTGAGTTCTGCATGGGGCAACTTGTCCTTGTTAGGGGATTGTAAGCACATCAGCGCGCCTCGGCGCGCGCTGTTCGTCCGCTCGGCATAGTGGCCAGTCCGGTCAATAGGCCAATCGCCAGGCCAGATAGGGCGCTCAGCACAATTAGCCACGGCGTGCGTTGGATGGCTTCGCTCCCACTCACGAACACCAGCCGGTCTAGCCAGAGATGAAGCTGATAGGTCAAATAAGCGACGATGATCGCGCTGCCGGCCCAGCGCCGCGCGCTGGCCAAGCCATAGGCGCAAATGGTGAAGCCCAGCGCCCAGAACAAGCCGCTGGCCGCAGTGTACTGCCAACCCGCTAGCCATTGGGCCTGCTGTATCGCTAGCCAGGCGCGGGCCAGGTTTGCCGCGATCAGCAGCAACAGGACGCCTGCCAGGAGGGCGCGCAGCAAACGCCTCATGGGGAGAGCGTCATGGCGACGATCTGATCGGCCACCGCAGCAGCCCAAGCCAGGCCGTAAATTCCCAGCCCAACCGCGTAGAGCACCCGCCTGCCGGCGTCCAAGCAGCCGACCAGGGGCGCGCCGTCCGCCGTGGTCGTCGTCAAGGTGGCGTGCCACTGGCTGGTTTGCGCTGCTTCTCCCAGCCCGAAGCGGCGCAGAAAGTCGCGCAGCCCGACTAATGGATCGCGAGCCAAGTCTTGTGTCTGCCAGAACCACGCCACAGCCCGCATGCGGCCATCCTCGCCGGGCAACAGCGCTGCCTGTCCGCCGTCAACGACCAAGGGCTGGCGCAGCAGGAGCGCCGGCAGCGCCGAAGGCGTCAGTGGGTGCGATGCCCACAGCGCGCCGCGCGCCGGGCGCAGCGATTCAGCCAGATACGGAGAGAGCGCCCCAACGTGGGCGTTGGTCGCCAGGACGACGCGCGGGGCAAAGAAGGTATCGTGCCGGCACATCACGAATATGCCCCCGCCCGCTTCCTCTGATTCCAGCGAGAGCACTTCAGTATGCTGGCGGACGGAGACCCCCGGCTGGCGCAGCAGGTGAACAACCAGGTAATCGAGGTCTATCTGAGCCGCACCTTTCACCACCAGCCCGCCGCTCAGCCCGCCGGGTAGCGGCTCGCTCGTCGCCGAAAGCCAGGCAACACCATCGGCGGTTTGCAACAGTTGCGCGAGCGCGCGCTGCGCTGCCGGCGACGAGGCCGCGTAGATCACGTCGCACGTCTGGCGCAGGGCGCCAAGCGGCGCCGCGATCTGCTTAAGCTGCTCGCCGCTCTGGCGCGTCCGCGCGAAGTGCGCCGGCTGCGGGTCGGGCGTCACCAGGCCCAGCCCATGGCGCGTGGCCCCATGGCCGGCCTTGTGAGCATCCAGCACCTGCACGCGCATGCCTTGCTCGGCCAACCGCGCAGCGATCAGCGCGCCGGTCAACCCTGCGCCGATGACGATGACGTCGGCAGTTGCGCTGCGCATGCGCGGCAAGGCTATGGCTTGCTGGTCTTCTTTTTGGCGACCGACTTCGGCTTGGGCGAATCTGCCGGCTGCGCGGCCGGGTTCAGCCGGCGATACACCTCCTCGGCGTGGCCTTCGGGCTTGACCTTCTCCCAGACGTGCTCTACGCGACCATCCGGGCCGACCAGGAAGGTGGTGCGCAGGACGCCTGTGTACTTCTTGCCATACATGCTCTTCTCGCCCCACGCCCCGAAGGCCTCGGCCACTTTGTGATCCACGTCGGCCAGCAGCGGGAAGGTCAGGCCATGCTTCTCGGCGAAGCGCTGCTTTGAACTCACGTCCTGAGGGCTGACGCCGAACACCGGCACCCCCAGCGCCTGGAAATCCGGCAGACGGTCGCGGAAGCTACACGCCTCTTTGGTGCAGCCGGGCGTATCGTCGGCGGGATAGAAATACAACACGAAGCGCTTGCCGCGCAGGTCGGCTGACCTGACTACCCCCTCTTGCGAGGGCAGCTCGAAATCCGGGATCGGATCACCTACTTTCAACATGCTTTTTCAGGAATGTCAAGAATAGTGGGCGACGCCATTTTTTGAATGACTGGTCACCGTATGTCTAGGTCGCGCTGGCTGGCGCGCGCGGCGCCCGATCAGCCTGCGGAACTTTTGCCACAGCGCTGCTGCCGCGGCACGGCCCCTCGTCGTGGCCTGCGCGTAAAGGGCGCGCAAGCGCGCTTCGCTGAGCGGTTTCTCCGAGCGACACCAGCGATAGACCGCTTCGCCGATGGCATACGTGCCGGCGAAGGCAATCGCCACCTTGGGCGCGATGCCGAGCGCCGGCAGCAAGCTTACCGCGCCGCGGGCGGCCTGTCGGAAGGCCAACCCGCCGCCGATCACGCCCAGGACTTGAGGCATGACGTGTTGAACATCCGCCGGCAGCCCCATCGTCAGCGTGATCTTGTATGCCAGCAGGAGCTGATTCTTGGTGAGCACGATTGTGTCGGCCACCGCGACAGGCAGACCAGTGACCGGATTAATCTGTAGCAAGCCGGCACCCAGGCTATAGGCTGCGTTGGCCGTGGCGGTCTCCTCGATCAGGTCGCGGATGACCGGTTGGCGAAAGGCCGGCAGGTGGCGTGCCAAAGCCAAGTCGTCAATCACCCGCATATCCCGTATGGCCCGCACCAGCCGTTCCACGGCGGCTGTCTCATCTACGGCCTGATCGGACATTGGGATATACACCGCAGGCTCGGTCGCCGGCAGCGCGTCGTCAGGCTGGAGGTACGCCATCAGGCAAGGCACGCCTGAGGTCATCAGCGCTTGGTGCAGCCGATCCGCTTCGTCATCACGCTGATCTGCGCGCGCCACAATCACGACCAGGTTGGCCCGCGCAAGTTGCGCAGCGTCGCTAAGCAGTGCGCCTTTGGCCGTGCGCAGCGGGGGAATGTCGTGGGCGCGGTCGCCGCGATACAGCAAGCCGGCCAGGTGCTCCGCCATCGGCAGGTCGCGGCTGGCGAAGACGATGAGGAACGGCATCTCCGCCGCAGCGCGCGCTGCCCGCACATCCATCTCGCGCAGGATGCTCAACACCGCGCCGAGCGTGGAAGAGAACCTGGCCATGGCCAACGATGATGCAGGCTGCTTCCGGGTTGCTAAGAGGCTTTGGTCTCGCTGCCCTCACTGGGCTTGGCCTCGTTGGGCTTCTTGGCTTCGTCGCCCTCCAGCCCCTTGCGGAACTCGCGGATGCTCTTGCCCAGCTCGCCGCCGATCTTGCCGATCCGTCCCACCCCGAAGAGCAGGATAATCACGGCCAGAATAAGGATAACTTCTAGTGGTCCTAGATGCATCGCTCCATGCTCTAATTCTGGGATTGAGCGGCCGTGGGGTCGCTCTCGCTTTGGATTATAGTCCACGAGCGGGAGCGAAGGGGCGCATTCACCGATAGAGGCAACCTTCTACCAAGCTATGCTACTGGCGAAGGAGAACCTTATAGAGGTTGGGCGACGGCAGTGCCGTCGCCCACCCAGGTTCTGCCCGCAGCCGTGAACGCACCCAAACGATCGCCTCTATATAATCGCCGCCGATGCTGCCCTCTTCTCAAAAGTTCGTCATCCTACTGATCTGTTGCGCCGGCCTGGCCGCTTGCGGCGCGCCAGCGCCAACGCCGACCTCCGCGCCCCGCACGGGTCAGACAGCGCCATCGGCAGCGCTGACGCCGCGCGCCTTCTTGCCGGTGTTCGCTGCGCCGGGCACTGCCAGGCGCGTCTTGTTCGTCAACGGCGACCATATCCCCGAGAGCGGTTACCCACACTCGCGCGTCCGCGACGACGGGAGCAAGCCGGAGAGCTTCTCGCGCCTGCGCGCCGAGGTGCTCGAAGGCGAGCTGGGGCTACAGGTGGACGAGTTCATCCTGACCGCCGACGCGGCCTTGAGCCGCGCGCAGCTCGCGCCTTATACGCTGGTCGTGCTCGGCGCGAACGGGCGCCTGCTGCGCCCGGACGAAGTAGCCGCCCTCACTGAATACTACGAGGCCGGCGGGCGCGTGCTCGTCTATGCCGACTTCCAGTACGGGCCGGACAACTGGGCCAGCGACAACCGCTTCCTCAACCAATTCGGGATCGAGGTCTTTCCCGACAACTTCCAACCGGCGACCCAGATCACCGACCTGGTGGCCGACCATCCGATCATGCAAGGCGTGCGCGCTTTCGCCACAGAGGGCAGCAGCCAGTTCCTCATCTCGGCGGCTTCGCTTGGCCAAACCCTCGTGCTGGCCAAGTGCTCGCCGCTGGAGCGCCCCGGCTGCGCGGTCGGGCCGGCTGAACAGGCCAAGATTAAACCCGGCGATGTGGTGGCCTGCACCTGGGCTCGCCAGAACGCACGCGGGGGCAAGCTGGCCGGCACCTGTGACCGCAACACCTTTCACAACGGCCCAGGCCCAGGCACGGATATTGACCAATTCGACAACCGCACCTACGCCCGCAACCTCTTCCGCTGGCTGACCGAATGAGCGCCCTTGCGCTGCGCGTCCGGAATCGTGGCCTGCTGTTCATCTTGGCGACGTTCCTCGCCCTAGCGCTCGTCTATAACGTCGCGCTGCCGATCTTCGAAGCGCCGGACGAGGCCTCGCACTTTCGCTACGCGCACTACTTGGCCAGCGAGCGCCGGCTGCCTGACCTCAAACGCGACCTGCCCTCACATGAAGTGACGCAGCCGCTGCTGTATTACGTCGCCGTCGCGCTGGTCATCAGCCCGTTTGACCGCAGCAACCTCGGCCAATTGCTGCTCTTGAACCCCGACTGGTTTGACC
>Ga0209750_1001094_pt1 | contig 11035 bp, 6 predicted proteins | sample YNPBryulayer2012_FD_185813 | JGI IMG/M metagenome (GOLD analysis project Ga0209750, IMG submission 185813) | Anoxygenic and chlorotrophic microbial mat microbial communities from Yellowstone National Park, USA - YNP Bryant MS upper layer 2012... ...
CGATTGTGCCCGTGCTGGAGATTGGCGGCGACGGCGCGGAGGACGGCTTCGCGCGGATTTTCGTGCGCTACCAGCCCTGCACGGACACCGAGTGCGGCTTGCCCGTCGAGCGCGTCTACCTGATGCCACTCAGCCTGCGCCCGCAGGGGTAATCGCGCCCGACTGCGCCCACTGCTGTAGCTGCGCGGCGTCTTCCACGCGCACGGGCGTCGCACCCAGCGCCCGCAGGTGGGCGTTGTCGGGGCTGTCAAGAGTGAACACTGGCTTGCCCCATGCGCGCGCGTCGCGGCAGAGCGCCTCCGTCTTGCTCCCCGACGCCGCATGCGCGATGAACACCCCGCCCGCCAGCGCAAGCACCAACCGATTGCGCTGCGCGGCGGTCTCCGCTGTCGGGCGACGCACACTCGCCCCAAACGGCGACACCAACAACAGACGCCCCTCACGCACCGCCGCACGCTGCGCCCCCGAAAGGCGCATCCGCTCCACCCCACGCGCAGGACAAACCACCACAGGCTGCCCGCCTCGCAACAAAATGTCCAAACAGTCCCGCTCCATCGGCGTGTGAAAACCGCCCACCACCGCTGCACCCGCCTCGCGCAACGCACGCGCCATGTCGTATGCCTGCAGAACCAACGCGCCCGGACAACGCACCGAACAGAAAAACGCGAGCAACTCACACCGCAAAAGCGACACATCGCCCAGCACATACAGTTGACGCGGCGCATGATCGCTAAGATAACTCACCACACAGGGCGGATACGCATCTGTACCCCAATCGATACAAGTCGTCCGCGCGTCGTCTTGAATTGTTTTTGAATAGTCCGTCACCTTCACGCCCCTTAATCGGTATACCGAACATAAAATCTACTTGTAGTTTACCATTTCTACGCAAGATCGCCAATCGAACCTAAAGCCTTCATATGGGAAAAAGTAGGACTTTTTATTGTGCATTTTGAGCAGCCCAAGCTTGTTCCAAAGCTTTGGTTCATCCCTGATAAAAGTTGCTTTGGCTTTCCCTTTTGGCGCACTGCCGATGACTCCAGCCTTTTCGAGTTCTTCGTCCAGCGCGCTGAGAAACTCTTGTGAGCTTACTTTCCTTTCCCGTGGCAGCTCTCGCTGCATGTCCTCAACCCAGAATATCAGCTCGATGTGTCGCCCGACTGTGAGTATTTGGTGCCCTAAAAGCAACTTAAAGGACATGCTATCTGAACCGTATATGTTGCCATGTCGGAGTAAATCGTAGCCCGCTTGAGTAAGGTGTCCGTTGGAGTCAATTAGCTGCAAGTGCCTTAAGGATAGCCTGCTGTTCGTGCGCTCTGACTCGTAATACTTCACTGATTTTGCCGGTTTTCTTGCTTTCCCCTCCCATGTCAGAGTTTTGCCTTGCAAGCGATAGTTATGCCAGAAATCCCGAAAGGCAGAGTCAAATGTCCCGTCACCCGTATCGATGAGACGAAGCAACAGATAAAGCTCATGTTGCGACAAGTCACGCCAGTACGCCCAGAATACATTACGCTTTCCAGTGCCTCGTTTTGGAATCTGGGGTACGGTACCAGATCTCATGCACAGTGGGAGTCGGGTGGAGAGCTGACCAGGATTGCCTTGGTACTCCAGTACAGCCAGTGGTAACTGAGGTTTGATATGATTACCGAGCAGTTTGGCAAGGTATGTGCTAATTTCGAATCCATCCTTGCTAAATCGTGGCACGACAAGAACACCAAACTCGAATGCCTCCAAGTAAGTAATTACTTGACCCAATCCCCGTACATATTCTGATCTCTCATGACCTGGCGGCTTGAACTCGATGGCTAGGGACGCTCCTGTGCTCGCATCTTCAAACGCTTGGTCAGGTCGTGGCCAACCCGTAGTTCCCTGCCAGTAAGTGGTTTTCGCCGAAAGCCGTTGAGGGATTGCCCAGGTTGCTTGTCCAGCTCGCACATCACGCAGCATCGCTGCAGCTGCGATATGTGCCATTTGGTGGTGCTGATAGCTCAAGAATCATCCTCCTCACAGGAAAAGTCTGTCCGAACGCACTGAGTGTAGAGCAGTTCGATGTCTTCCCATACATGTTCAAAACCAAATAAATTTACAAATATCATGTCAGTCTCGTCGGTAACATGACGACAACGAGCAAGGTTGTAGTTTCCTACTCGCTTTCCTGCGTTGAGTTTGAACGAGGTCGCTTCTCTCATCGCTATTTCCAGATGGTCAGCGTATCGAACCAAGCACTGCTTATCAGCTTCTGGTATACATGATATATCGTACGGAAAATCGGTAAACATCCACCTCGTTACATCGAAGTCGTCACCAATAGCAAACCAAAATGCCAACATGATTTTGCCGTTCAGTAGGCACAATCCTGCAGCACATGTGTCGGCTTCTCGGAAGTAAACTTCACCGAACTTAGTATGGGGTATTGGTTTCCCCTGATCGTCATAGCAAGGGGGCAGATATCGGCTGAATGTAAGCCAGTTATAGGCTGTCTTCTTGAAATAGAGACGATGTTTTGTTGGAAAAGGCGACGTTGCAAAATCAAGTCGTTTGCCTTCTCGCGCTAGCTGCTCGAAGGCATCTACAAGTGCCTGCGTGCTTAGTTTTGGTATACGATATGACCAGTTCTGCGGAGTAAATTTTGCATACGATATAAGCCTAAAGAGGTTATTCCGCTCTACCTCGAACCACCGATGCAATCGTGTAGTATACTGATATCCGTTACCTTGCTTGGTTCCTATATGGATTGTGTTTCGGACACGCACATCGTGGGAGAACAAGGCGGTCGGGATACGCCCAAAGGATGAGAACCAGTTTGACTGATACTCTGAGTAGAGCAGCATCCGAAGTGGAGCAAAATCACTGCTGAAAGTGAGGCTGAGCGGTACAATCATTCCGGTATACCCGCGGGATTGTACGAGCTGGGAGGCTCGTTCAAGACACCAAGCATAGATGTCTGGACAACGCTCCGTAGCATATTGTATCACTGTATAGGATTTACGTACTTTCGCCGTAGACACATACGGCGGGTTCCCGATGATGACATCGAAGCCGCCTGTGCGCATGATGCCGTAGAACTCGGCGCACCAGTGGAAGGGCTGGTGGCTGGCTTTCCACGCGGCGAATTCTTCTGGCTTTTCGAGATTGACGCCGTACAGGAGCGCGAGGTAGCGGTCGAGTTGGTCAGTTAGGTGGCGCAGGCGGTCGCGCAGGTGTTGTTTGTCGGCGGCGGTGACTCGCCCGCCGTACTGGGTCTGCTGGGCGCGGAACTGGTTGTACGCTTTCTCCACCAGCGTTGCTTCCTCCTCGATGCGCCTTATTTCCTCTTCGTCCAGCGCGAGTTTTCCTTCCTGCGACTTGCGCACCTCGCCGATGGTCGCGAACCCGACCAAGGTGTTGCCGGCGCGGATGTTGAAGTCAATATCGGGCAGGGGTTCGAGCTGGTCGATGGTTGCTACTTGCGCGGCGAGCTTGAGGAACAGGCGCAGTTTGCAAATCTCGACCGCCTCCTCCATGATGTCCACCCCGTAGAGGTTGTTGATGATGATGGACTTCAAGATGAAGTAGCGTTCGTTGGGATGTTGCTCCACTTGGCGCAGCACTTCGCGGAAGTCGCGGAACTTATCGGGGTGATGGGGCTTGCCTTCCAGGTCTTCGAGGAACTGTTGCATGCGTTCGAGGCAGTCGCTGTAGAGTGTTTCGAGGATGTTGAGCGCGGCGAAGAGGAACGCGCCTGAGCCGCAGGTAGGGTCTAATACGCTGAGGTGTTGGAGCGCGTGCCAGAAGCTGCGCAGCAGCTCGGGTCCTTCGCACAGCACGATTGCGTCGCGGGCGAACTGCCAGATATCGAGATTGAGCGTAATGAGGTCGTTGATGTCGCGCACTGCGCCGCTTTGCAGTTTCTGGCGAAGTTCGAGGCAGCGTTGGCGTCGGTGGACATACTCGCGCCAGGTTTCGGTCGGCAGGCGGATGGGGTCGCCTGCAGGCGCCTGCTCCAAGTTATAGCGTTTATCGAACATCCGCGCGTTGGGGTCGTGCATCCCCTGTTGCACGAAGTCGGGGAGTTCCGATTCGGGCACGAGGGTTCCGTCCTCGCGCACGACGCCGTGCCGCACAGCGGGGTAGATGTAGCGGTCGGGGTCGTCGCGCAGTAGTCGCCACAGGGCAGATTCTGGCTCAAAGGCGACGGCGCACTTTTTACGCGCGGCGTCGAAAAGGAACGGGATAATCGTGTTCTTGCTGATATACTCGGTGATGTCCTCTTTGGTGTAGTACGCGCCCATCTGCTTTTGGTTGACATACTTTTCGAAGATGTAGCCGATGACATCGGGGTTGATCTCGTTGTCGGCGCGCAGAGGGCGCTCGTCGAGATGCCATGCGTACTGGTCAAAAAAGTCGAAGAGCTTTACGAACGCCTCGTCGGGGATTTCAAGGTTCGGGTAGCGTTTCTCCAGTTCGTGAACTTCGAAAAAGCCGCCGTTGAGGTAGGGCACTTTGCCGAGCAGTTGCTCGAACTCGGCGTCGAGCTGTCGCTCGTTGGGGGGCTTGCCCAGCCCTTCGTGGAACAGCTTCAGCAGGAAGTAGCGGTAGAACGAGAGGAACTGGTTCTTGCCGCGCAGGGCTTGCACGCGCGTGAGGCGGTCGCGCAGGTAGTCCGTGTTGTTGTCCAGGAACCCCTTCTTCTGGATGAAATAGACGAACATCAGGCGGTTGAGCATCACGGAGGCGTACCATTCGCGCTCGGCGGGCGCGTCGATGCCTTGAATCTGCTTGAGGAACTCGGCGTGCTTAGCTTTGAACTGCTCGTAGAACCGTTTGGTGACCTTATCGACATCGAAGGCGCGGCGCACGCGCTCTGTGATGTCCAACAGGGTGATTTGCTCCTCTTCTTCGAGGCTCACGGCGAGTTCTCGGAGTCGCTGCACAATAGGCTCGCCCGACTGCCCCCTATGCAGGGCGAGTTCACGGCTGGTGAGGGGCTTCCCCGGTTCGCGTCGAACCCACTGCCAGACCTGCTCGCCGCGTTGCTCGTCGATGTAAATCAGCAAGTGTTCCCGCGCCGATTGGGTCACCTGACGATCGATTTTGAGGCGTGTATTGCGGTCAGGGATTGTGGGGCAGGTGTAGACCGCGAAGCCGCGCTTCTGGGCGACGGCGGTCAGCAGGTAAGCGTGATTGCCCACCGAGATCGCCAACTGCCCAGCGTGATGATCCCAGCCTAAGTGTTCCAGAAACAGCGTTTTGAGGTCGCCTTGCTGGAGGCACTCTCGAACGGCTTCGGCGTTAAATTGCATCGTCTGTTCCCCTCCGCTTAGGGTTCCCTCAGTCCGAGCGAACAGATGATTTGCGGTTCATCGGAACGAGTCGCGCTCTCGATACGGCAGAGGCGTCCCTCGTTTCGGAGCGTAAGCACGAGTTCCACCAAGTCGTGGTCGGAGACACCGCTTTTCAGTTGTCGGTTCAGTGTGTCGACGGCGGACTGGAGCAAGGGATACCGATAGATTTCCTCGATGGCTCGGCGCAGTTCGTGGGTGTCGAGCAGGGTGCCTTTGACTTGTTCGGCGTATTTTTTGAGGCGTTCGTAGGTGCGGTATCGGGCGCTGGAGGGTCGTCCCAGCTGTCCGCCGACGGACTTCTCGGTCTCGACGATGAGCTGCACCCCTTTGGCGACCAGTTCGTGGTGCTGGGGGGCGCGCGGCAGGGCAGGGGTCTCCGGGTCGCATTTGGCAGCCTCCAGGATGGCGAAGGGCGATTCCGTGACGCTATTGCCGTTCTGGTCGATGTAGGCGAGCGCGTCGTAGCCATCTGCCGTGCGCAGATAGACCAGCACTCCTTCGGGCTGGTGGTCGGTTGGCGCGTGCGGTTTCGTGGCGTAGACCACATGCGGGAGGGCGGCAATCTCATGTTCGAGCGCGGGGTTTTTCTCGAGGGCGTTTTTCCAGATTTGGTAGGCATAGGACGCCAGGTCGACTTCGGTGTCTTCGTCGCCATCGAGGACGCCCGCTTTTTCGGTATAGAGGTCGTGCAGGGCTTGGGTGTTCTTTTCGCCCTCGAAAAACGCCTCGTCCGCGCCGACCACTTCGGCGTTCTCGCGCAGTCGCTGCCACACCCGCTCGCGCAGCCGAATGATACGCTCCACGCCATCTGCGGGCAGGAAGGAATAGCACAGAATGGTGTCCGACTGCTGCCCGATGCGGTCGACGCGCCCCGCGCGCTGAATGAGGCGGATGATTGCCCATGGAAGGTCGTAGTTCACGACAATCGCGCAATCCTGAAGGTTCTGCCCCTCGCTCAGCACATCGGTAGTCAGCATGATGCGCAGCTCGTCTTTGGGGTCGATGCAGTCGCGCTTGCCGTTGCTGACGGGGCTGAATCGGTGCGCAATCGCGGTGGGGTCGCTGGTTGCGCCCGTGACGGCGGCGAGGGCGGTAAGCCCACGCGCTTTCAACTCCCGCTCCAAATAGTCGATCGTGTCGGCGAACTGTGAAAAGACCAGAATTTTTTCTTGGGAATGACGCTTCGTCAGCAGTTCGACGAGCACTTCCAGCTTCGCGTCGCGTTGGGGATCCCACTTGCCTGCTTGCGCCAGTACCTCCAGCAGGATTTCGGTATCGTGCCGAAGGTCGTTAATCAGCGCCTCGGTGTTCAGTAGCTCTGGGGCGAGCCACTTGAAGCGGTTGTGATACTCCAAGATGTATGTGGTATAGACCTCAGCTGCTTGCTGGAGGAAGGCGTCTTCCGTAGCAATGTCGCAGGCGGGCGTGGCGTCTTCCGCACGCGCGTCGTCCTCGTCGTCAGCGTCCCAAAACTCCGTGTCTCGGTCGTTCAGCGCGCTGTCCAACATCCCCACATCTTGGGTTCCTATCGGCAACGGCTTGCCGTTCAGGAGGGCATAGAGGTAGACATAGTTGCGCAGGATATGTCGCTGCACCGACACGAGGAACGAGTATCCACTGCTTTCCAACCGCTTGAACAGATTTGTTCGGCAGAAGCCCTTAAGTCGCGAACCTGCGCGCGAGAGGTTTTCCAACAGTTTCTTGTCCTCTGCTTTTGCTGCAGATTTATTCACATAGTTGCCTAATCCGTAGCGGGGCAGAATGAGGCTGTTGATTTTCGTTACGATTTCGTCGGCAAAGAGTTGGGCGTACTGGTCATTGGGGTCGCTTTCGTTGATTGGGAAAGTAAGCGTCTTGGGCACGCGTTCGGGAAAATACGAGCGCTTGCCGCCAGGGAACTCAAGGTACTTGCGGTTGCGCTGAGGGTCGTGCTTGGCGTAGTTCTGCTGAATGAAGCTTCGGGTGCGGCGCACCATATACAGCCGCATCAGGTCGCGCCAATCGTCGATGAAGGGGCTCTTTTCGAAGGCAGCGAGGGAGCGCACAGGACACTGATGCTCACGGATGAAATTGACTTCCTTCACTGCCCGCAGGAGCCTTTCGGGTCGGATGCCGATGTCCGCATGTTCATCGACAAAGAGGTGGAGCTGATTGGACAAATCCAGTAGCGTTTTGTTGTAGGGGGTGGCAGAGAGCAGGATGACACGGCTATCGTTGGCGGCGATATAGTCCGCAATGACACGATAGCGCTTCCCGTCCCGATTACGGAAGTTGTGGCTCTCATCGATAATCACTAGGCGGAACCGTTGCAGGCGGGGCAGTTTCTGCTGCACCTGCGTGATCGACAGCACCTTCGCCCGCAGGCGATACCGTAGGCGATAGTCTTCCCACATGGAAACCAGATTCTTGGGGCAGATGATGAGCGTTTCGTAGCCGTAGTCATCCTCGAAGATGCGTGCAAGGGCGGTCGCCATTAGGGTCTTGCCCAGCCCGACCACATCTCCGATAAGCACCCCGCCGCGCCTGTTGAGGTGACGCGCCGCGATTTGCACTGCCGCCTTCTGAAAGTCAAACAGCTCGTTCTCGAAGTCGCTGGGGATACGGAACTCGGTCAGCCCTGCAAGCGCCTCTTCGGCGAGGTGGTACGCCATCTTTAGGTAGATAAGGTACGGCGGGATAAGGCTCGGGCGCGCCCAGCTCTCGTGAATAATCTTGACCAGCTCCTGGGAGATGTCCACACAGAACCGATCGTTCCAGCGGGCTTCGAACCACTCGGCGAGCTTTTTGCAGGCGTCGCGGTCTAACACATCGATATTCAGCTCGCCCTGCTGACACAGCCCCGCCAAAGTGAGATTACTGCTCCCCAAATAGCCGATGGTCGGGTTCAACAAGTCCTCGCGGAAGAGCAGGTACAGCTTAGCGTGTAGTGGGTAGCGTAGGAACAGTTTGACGACAACTTTTTGCTGCTGAATTTGCTCGGCTAACTTCCGCAGTCCCTCTTCGTCCTCTTTCGTGGGCATTCCCAACATCAGCTGTTCACGAAACTCATGCGCCAACTGCTGCTTGAGCCTAATCGCAGTTGCTTGGTCGATGGCGCCGTTCTCTTGGGTAAGGCTCAGCACACGCCGCAGCTCCTCTTGGGGCGCAGGCTGCATGCCAATCAGCAGGCGGCAGCAGTGTCCCTCGCCGCCGTGGAACCGATCGATGTGGTTGGCGATTTGTCGCCACCCGCGCAGGTTGAAGTACCCGACACAGAAGTCCGCGCGGTGCGCCACCTGAAGCGCCTTGCTGAGTTCTGTGAGCAAATGGTTTTGGATGTTGTCGAGAATCAGCGGCATAGCTCATCCCTCCTGCAACAGCGCCTGCTCAGCGTGCGTCAACCCGCGCTCTGCAGCTCCGTCATAACATCTTACCTCTACAATGTATACAGGTTGCCTCACTCTCGTTTGTCAGTATACCCCACGTCAGCAGGCGATTGTGCATTCGCTTCGTTCGTTTGTTGATTTTCCCGTTCTTGCGCAGGCTCGAAAGTGTAGTAGTAGATTTTGCGTCCGTCGGGTTTGGTCTCGACGCGCTTGTGCATGCGGTACTTCATCGGCGCGCCTCCACCGCTTGCCACGCGAGCGCGGCGCCGCCGAGAATACCCGCGTCCTCAATCCGCTCGGCAGGCACAATCTGGCAGTCTTCCAGCAGGGTTGGCAGCGCGTAGTCGCGTACGGCGGCGTGAATCGCCTCAAAGAGCGGCGCGCCCGCTTTGGCAATCTGCCCGCCGATGGCGACGATTTCGGGGTTGAACACACTGATTAGGTTCGCCACCGCAATCCCCAGATAGTAGCCGACCTCGCGCCAGATGGCGCGCGCGGTCGGGTCGCCCTGCGCGGCTGCTTCGCTGACCAGCGCGGGGGTGATTTTGGCGGGGTCGCCTTCCGTGAGGCGGTTCAGCAGGCTATCGGGGTTGCGCCGCGCCTGTTCGCGCGCGAGTTCGACAATCGCGTCGCGCTTGGCGTATGCCTCGATGCAGCCGCGTGCGCCGCACCCGCAGCGCGGTCCCGCGAAGTTGATGATGGTGTGTCCCAGTTCACCCGCGCCGCCGCTCAAGCCCACCAGCAGCACGCCGCCCTCCCAGTGCGCGTTGCCCTGCACCTGATGGCGGGTCAGCACCACGCCGCCGCCGATGCCCGTGCCGAGCGTGAGCATCACCAGCCCGCGCGCCGTGCCGCGCCCGACGCCGTAATAGTATTCGCCCAGCGCAGCAAGGTTCGCGTCGTTGCCCATCACGACGGGCAAGTTCACCCGCGCCTGCACCGCGTCCCCCAGCGGCACATCGCGCCACACTTCGAACACCTCGCCGCGCATTTCGCCAAAGTTCGGCGCCCAGCGCACCACGCCGCGCGTCGAGTCGATGTGCCCAGGCACTGCCATGCCAATCGCTGCTGGGCTGACGCCCCCCGCCGCAATCGCCTCGCGGATGGCAAGCGTGATCTGCTCCAGCGTGATTGCGAAGCCTTCCTGCGCGCGGGAGGGGTACTGCACAGGCGGGGCGAGCAGCGTCCCGTCGCGCCCGACCACCGCCGCACGCACATTCGTACCGCCCAAGTCCACGCCCACAACTGCCGTCGCCATCGGTGGGGAGTATACCTCACCGCATCAGCAGCAGCGTGCTGAGCGGCAACGCCACGATGCGCGGGTCGGGGATGTCCGCGCCGTCCTGAAGCGTTATCAGCACGCCAAACGGCGCGTTGTTGGCGGTCTTTTCGAGGAAGGCGCGCAGCCCAAGCGTGTCGCGGTGCGGGTCGATCCGCTGGCGGTACTTCACCTCAATCGGGATGCGGTAGTCGCCGACGGTTAGCACGAAGTCCACCTCTGGCTCCGCGCCGCGTTCAGGGTACCAGTTGAGGTTCAGGTTCGGGATACCGCTGAGGAAAAAGCCGACGATGCTCTCGGCAAGGTGTCCCGCAAGCCCGCCGAGTTCGGGTTGTTCGCGGAGCGCGTCGGGCGTGAGCGGGAACACCTCGCGCAGCCAACTCGCGCGTAGGCTGTGGTCGCACAGGCACACCTTCGGTTGCGATTTGCGCCGCTTGAGCCGTATCTCCAACGGCTCAATCAGGCGAATCAGCAGGCTGTCGTTGAGAAAGCGCAGGTAGGCAAGTGCGCGCTGCCAGCCGATGTTCGCCTGCGTCGTCTCCTGAAGTTCGCGCAGGTAGAGCGTTGGGCTGGGGGCTTGACCTGCGTAGCGACACGCCAGACGAAACAGCATCTCCAGCAGCACGGGGTCACGCCTGCGCCCGCGCTCGCCTACGCGCAGGTCGTGCTGCAGCACGCGCCGAATAATCGTCTCGTTCAGGTGTTCGGCGAGCATCTCCCAGTCGGGCAGCGGCTGGGCGTAAGCAAAGGGGTAGCCCCCGCGCTCGGCGTACATCGCGAACGCTTGATCGCGTGCAGGCGCATGCTGCTGACCCGCCTCGCGCAACTCCCGCCAAAACACCTGTTGCCGCAGCGCGTCCAGCCCGTTTTCAGGCGCAAGCGACGGAATCGCGCCTATCCCTGTCAACTCGGCAATCTCCCGCAGCAGCAGTGGTCCCAACTCTACTGTCGTGATGCGCCCTGCGAGGCTCTCGCGCCCATACTCAATCCGCAGGGCGGAACTGCCTGTCAGCAGCACGCGCACGGCGTGATGATCCACCAACGCCTTCACCTGCGCCGACCAG